>Ga0134126_10005606_pt1 | contig 15674 bp, 16 predicted proteins | sample KB31752_FD_96881 | JGI IMG/M metagenome (GOLD analysis project Ga0134126, IMG submission 96881) | Terrestrial soil microbial communities with excess Nitrogen fertilizer from Kellogg Biological Station, Michigan, USA - KB3-175-2 | ecosystem: Environmental > Terrestrial > Soil > Unclassified ...
ACCAGCTGCAGCGTGCGATGGACGTGCGGGCCGGCCTCCGGGTGGACGGTAATGCCATCGGCCCCCGCCTCCGCGAAATCTTGGATGTACGGATCGACCGGCGAAATCATCAGATGCACGTCGAGCGGCTTCCTGGCATGAGGCCGGATCGCCTTCACCACCATCGGACCGATCGTGATGTTGGGAACATAATGGCCGTCCATGACATCCACATGGATAAGGTCGGCGCCCGCCGCCTCGATCGCCTCGATCTCCTGCCCGAGCCGGGAAAAATCGGCCGAGAGAATCGACGGGGCGATGCGGATTTTGCCGGCCATACGGCCATTAAGTGACGGATTCTGAACGGCGCCGCAAGGCGCGGCTGCGCTCAGGTTGCGGGTGCAGGAACGCCCGGCCGGCGCGCCATCGCCGCTTCGATACGCGGCCAGGCAATCAGCACCACTGCGAAGGCCGGCAGCCACATGATGCGCGACTGGTAGCGGCCGTGCGGCCCCGAAAAGACACCGCAAACAAAGGCATTGCCGATCAGAGCCAGGGCGACGAAAGCGGGCAGGACGCTGGCCCGCCAGTCCCGCCGGCGGATCGCATTGCGCAGGATGACGTACAGCGCCGCCAGCGACAGGAATGCCATCGGTACGTGCACGAAATTGATCGGCAGGAACCAGATCTGGCCTTCCTGCTGATAGGCGCGGTCATAGGCATTGAGCTGCTGCGGTATAGCGACCTTGAACTCGCGGTTGAGTACCCATTCCTGCGGCACGATCCCGTCGCCCGTCTGGAACCAGAAGAACTGGAGCGCCGCATCCTGAAGCGCCACAATGACGTTTTCGAGCGGATAGCGCAGCAGACTTTGACGAACCAGGTGAGCGGACTCCCCCTCGCGCTTCTCGAACCCGCCGACTTTTCTGAACGGACTCTGGCTCGCCATCCACAGCCATGTGTCGGCGCTCGACGGCAGCCGGTCCTTGTAGGGACAGATGGCATAGTCGGCCTTGGGGCAGTCGGCGTCGAGCACGGGCGCGATCAGCCCGTCCTCCATCATGCGCGCCTCCAGGAATATGGCGCCCGAGCGGCTGAAGAACACATTCCGCGTGAAGGTATAATTCGCCGCATAGACCGACAGCGTGGCGAGCACGACGCTCGCAGCCGCCAGCGCGATGCGCGGGCGCGGCAGCCCGACCGCTTCGATCCAGGCCTTCGGCGCAACGCGCATCGCCGCCAGAAGGACGAGCAGACCTGCGGCCAGCGCGATATGGGAGGAATGACAGGCGATCGCCACCGCCGCGACGGTCGTCAACAACGCCTTGCGCACGGCGCCGAGCTTGTCGTCTTCGAACGCCAGAATGTAGAGCGCCATCGGTGCGATGGCGACGAAGCAGTCCGGCTCGATCTGGCCGGCATACCAGGGGAGCCCCGTCACCAGGCAGAGAACCGCGCCGATCGCGACCAGCGCCCAAAGCGAAAGCTGCGGCCGGACCGCGCGCGCGAATTCCACCATGACGAATGCGGTGATCAGGCATTGCGTCGCTGCGACAAACCACAAGCTGGTCGCGCCGCCAGCGACGGCAAGGAACCCGGAATAGATCGGCGAGCGCTCTGCGATGAAAAGATGTCCCAGCCCCTGCAGCATGTAGGCGCCGGTGTCGTAGAAGATGATCGGAAAGCCGTTCCACAGCGCGACAGAGAGAAGGCACAGGCTGAGGGCTATGGTCCCAAGGAATTCGTACAGCGGCTCCACGATCGGCGCCGCCGGGAGCGCGAAACGAAACGGACGCAAGCCCGCTATCGTGCTGCCCAACTCGCTCATTGTGCGGTAGTTGCCCCAAACGCTTGGCGGGACAATGCCGCAAACTTTGCTGCAGTGCAAAGTGACAAATTGGACGGGCGCGCGGCCGGGGCGAAACAGCGCGGAAATCCTGCCGATTCGCCTGCCCCGGCGCGGTTGACACCGGGCCCTCCGGTCCTACACTCCGGCCCGCTTCGCGATCCGGTTTTTCGAGGAAATTCAATGGCGGATAACCCGCAAAGGGCGCAGCGCCCGCGCCCCCTTTCGCCTTTCGTGTCGATCTATCACTGGCCGGTCACCATGGCGACGTCGATCACCCACCGGTTCACCGGCATGGGGCTGGCGGCGGGCACGGTTCTCCTCGCCTGGTGGCTTTACGCGGTGGCAAGCGGGCCCGACTCGTTCAATGCCTTCCTGGATCTCGCCGCGACCCCGCTCGGCCAGGTGATCCTGTTCCTGGTCGTGTGGTCGCTCGCCTTTCATCTGCTGAACGGCATCCGCCATCTCGCGTGGGACATGGGTTACGGTTTCTCGAAGCCGGCGGCGCAGACCAATTCGATTCTAGTGATCGCAGCATCGATCCTGCTCGCAGCGGCGCTGTTCGCTCTCGCCTATAGCGGCCGCGGAGGCTACTACCAATGAGTCTCGAAACGCCCCTGCACAAGGTCGAAGGCCTCGGCTCCGCACATTCCGGCGTGACCCATTTCTGGCGCCAGCGCATCACTGCGGCGGCGCTCGTACCGCTCTCGATCTGGTTCGCCGTCTCCGTGCTGGGCCTGGTCGGTGCGCACGAAGCGGCGACGCTCGCCTTCCTGTCGCAACCGTTGAATGCAGTCCTGATGGCAGCCTTCCTCGTCATTGCCGTCTACCACATGGCGCTGGGCATGCAGGTGATCATCGACGACTACATCTACGTCAACTGGCAGAAGCTGTTCCTCATGCTGCTCATGCGCGGCTTTTCGCTGGCGGTGGTCGCGGCTTGCCTCTATGCCCTCCTCCGCATCGCTGGACCCATCACATGACCGCGGCCTACACGATCATCGATCACACCTTCGACGTCGTCGTCGTGGGCGCCGGCGGCTCCGGTCTGCGCGCCACGCTGGAATGCGCCGCGGCCGGCCTCAAGACCGCGTGCATCACCAAGGTATTCCCGACCCGCAGCCACACGGTCGCGGCGCAGGGCGGCGTCGCCGCCGCGCTCGGCAATATGGGCGAGGACGATTGGCGCTGGCACATGTACGACACCGTGAAGGGGTCAGACTGGCTGGGCGACCAGGACGCCATCGAATATCTCTGCAAGAACGCACCTGAAGCCGTTTACGAGCTCGAGCATTTCGGCGTGCCGTTCAGCCGCACCGAAGACGGGCGCATCTACCAGCGCGCCTTCGGCGGCATGACCAGTCACTATGGCAAGGGCATCGCGCAGCGCACGGCGGCGGCGGCCGACCGTACCGGCCATGCCATGCTGCATTCGCTCTACGGCCAGTGCGTCAAGCACAGCGTGAATTTCTTCGTCGAATATTTCGTGCTCGATCTCCTCATGGACGAGGACGCCGTGGTCGGCGTGATCGCCTGGAACCTCGATGACGGCACGATCCATCGCTTCCATGCCCACAAGACGATTCTGGCGACCGGCGGCTTCGGCCGCATTTATGCGACCTGCACCGGCGCCCACACGCAGACCGGCGACGGCAATGCCATGGCGCTGCGCGCCGGCCTGCCCGTGCAGGACATGGAGTTCGGACAGTTCCACCCGACGGGCGTCTATGGCGCCGGCGTGCTGATCACCGAGGGCGCCCGCGGCGAAGGCGGCTATCTCACCAATTCGCAAGGCGAGCGCTTCATGGAGCGCTATGCGCCCAACGCCAAGGACCTCGCCAGCCGCGACGTCGTCTCGCGCGCCATGACGATCGAGATCCGCGAAGGCCGCGGCGTCGGTCCGAAGAAGGACCACATCTATCTGCATCTGTCGCATCTCGACCCCAAGATCCTGCACGAGCGTCTGCCCGGCATCACCGAATCCGCGCGCATCTTCGCCGGCGTCGATCTCACCAAGGAGCCGATCCCGGTGCTGCCGACCATGCACTACAACATGGGCGGCATACCCACGAACTACATGGCGGAGGCGCTCACGCTGAAGGACGGCAATCCCGACAGCGTCGTGCGCGGATTGATGGCGGTGGGCGAAGGCGCCTGCGTCTCGGTGCACGGCGCCAACCGTCTCGGCTCGAATTCGCTTATCGATCTTGTGATCTTCGGCAAGGCGGCGGGGCTGCGCTGCGCCAAGACGGTGGAGAGGAACCAGCATCTGGTCGATCTTCCTAAGGGCGCCGGCGACAAGTCGATCGACCGTCTGGATCGCTACCGCACCGCCAAAGGCTCGACACCGACGGCGCAGCTGCGCCATGACATGCAGATCGCGATGCAGGAAGACGCCGGCGTGTTCCGGACTGCCGAGGCCCTGGCCAATGGACGCCAGAGAATCGATTCGATCTACAAGCGCATGGACGACATCAAGGTGAGCGACCGTTCGCTGATCTGGAACACCGATCTCGTCGAGACGCTGGAATTCGAGAACCTGATCCAACAGGCGGCGGTCACCATCGAAGGCGCCATCACACGACAGGAAAGCCGCGGAAGCCACGCCCGCGAAGACTTCCCGAAGCGCGACGACGAGAACTGGATGAAGCACACCCTCGCCTGGCTCGACCCCAAGACCGGCCGGGCCACGATCGGCTTCCGCCCGGTGCACTCCTACACGCTGAGCAACGAAGTCGAATACATCCCGCCGAAGGCAAGGACGTATTGACGCGGTTTCGCCACCGTGCGCCCGTGATGCCATAGCAACAGGGAAGACGGTCCGGCCCGTATGTCGCGAGCGTCCGCTCATCGATTACGGCGATGTCACGCGCGAAGAAGGCGAGACCGTCGCCGCGCTGCTCGACGCCGCGGGGCAGGATCCCCACACGTTCGTCGTCACGCCCGGCGGATCGCACATCGCCGCCGTGAAACCGTGATGAAACGCAGAGTCCCCGTTATTTTGCAGTCGCCAGCGCCGCCGCGATGTCGGCGCCCGCGTTCTGGCGCAGCGCGACGCAACGGTCGATCTGCTCCTCGGTGTGCGCGACGCGCCGCCTGGCGCCTAGTGCAGCACCCATCTTCTGCTGGAAGAACGCTTCGGCGTCGGCATGCGCCGACGGCTCGCAGGCGCCTTTGAGGATGGTCGCCATGTTCGCCATGCCTTGCGGGCTCAGGCTTCGCGCGAATGCGTCGTAGTGCGCGGCGACATAGGTCCACAACGCGGTGCGCGCGACCGTCTCATCGGGCATGTATTCGGTCAGATAGCGCAACTCGCCAATCCGCATCTTCGCCGGCGCCAGCGCCAGAAGCTTGCCCACGACCGCGGGATCGTCATTGCCGGCGAAGGCGTAGACAATGTCGCGCCGCACGGATTCCTGGTTGGTCGACTGGAACACCGCGATCAGATCGTCGGCATAGCGCTTGTCGGCCAGGAGGGCCGCGCGCAGAGCCTCGGCGCGCACCTCCGGCGCGAGCCGCCGCCACTTGCCCTCTCCTGGCTCTGCCGAAGTTTCGATAGGGCCCGCCAGCATGGCGATCGCATCGGGATCATGGGCTTCGGTCACGAGAATGACCGCGAGATATTCGCGCGCGAAGGCATCGCCTGGTTTGTCGCCTCGTCGCGCCAGGACGCCCATGGCCTTGAAGCGCGGCAGGAAATTCCGACTGAGGAAGGCGCGGTAGGTGGGCAGATCGTTCGGTGAAAGGCTCTGGCGCAGCATCAAGAGGCGCTTCGTCAGGCTGCGAAGGACATCCCAGCGCGCCGCCGGCGCCAGCGCATGGACGAGCGCAAACGCGTCTGCCGCATGCGCCTGGCCGTTGCGCAGGCTGGCAAAGACGTTCCCGAGCAGCGTGATCTGATCGGTCGCGTCCATCTTCGGTGCAAGCGCGATCTGCGCCTGCCAATCGGTTTCGGAGAGACCGAAGTGATAATATCCGGCGCCCTCCGCGTTCGGCAGAGGCAGGGTCGTGCAGGGCGTGGTCAGCGGCAGCGCGAAATGCGGTCCCGTGCCGATCCGGCACACGCCCGCCGCGCCGTCCATGACGCAGACCGGAACGCGCCAGCGCCGCGCCGGCGGCGACAATCCGTACGGCGCATAGACCGACTGCGCGACGTCGAGCCCCGGCGGCGTGCAGCTTCCGCTCACTTTCAGGAACGGCACGCCCGGCTGGTCGATGAAGCTGTCAAAGGCCGGGACGAGTTCGAGATGTCCGGTAGTCGCGGCAATCGTGCCGATGAAGTCCTTCGCCGTGGCGTTGCCGCGGGCGAACTTCGTCAGATAGGCGTGGATGCCGCGCTGCCAGTTGTCGGGCCCGACATAGTTCTCGAACATCCGCAGCACGGATGCCCCCTTGTCATATGTGATGGAATCGAAGGCGTTGGCGAGATCGTCGGCGTTCGCGATCGGCTGGTGGATCTGGCGGGCCGAGGGCAGCTCGTCGAGATCCATGACGTCGAGCCCGCCGCGCAGCGTATCGGTCGTGAAGTCGAGCTCGGGCATGACCGCGGCCGCGGCCTTGTATTCCATCCAGTCGGCGAAGGATTCGTTCAGCCAGATATCGTCCCACCAGGCCGGCGTGACGAGATCGCCGAACCATTGATGCGACAGTTCGTGCGACTGCACCGTCAGGCTTGCGCGCTTCTGGTCGAGCGAGGCATCGGGATCGAGCAGCAGGTAGCGCTCGCGGAATGTGACCGCGCCGGCATTCTCCATCGCGCCGGCCGCGAAATCCGGCACCGCCAGGATATCTAGCTTCTGGAACGGGTAGCCGATGCCGAAATAGTTCTCGAGCGCGACGACGATCTTCGGGGTCAGCGACAGCGCATAGGCGATGCGCGGCCCGTTGCCACGTGCGGTTACGCCCCGGATGTGCAACGGCCGCGAGCGATAGCGATCGGGCGGCGCGTCGCCGCCGTCGACCACATCGAGCGGCCCCACCGCCAGTGCGATGAGGTAGGTCGGCAGCGGTCTGGTGGACTGGAACACCGTTTCGACCATGCCATGCGCGACAGGCGTCGCGGCAAAGATCGGAGTGTTGCCGATCACCCGCATCCCCTTTGGCGCGATGACCGTCAGGTTGAACTGGGTCTTGAAGCCCGGCTCGTCGAAGGACGGGAAGGCACGGCGCGCACTTGTCGATTCGAACTGGGTGAAGGCATAGGAGTCGCCGCGGTCGACGACCTTGTAGAGTCCGTCGAGCGAGCGGTTGAACGGCGCATCATAGTCGAAGATCAGCGTCGCCTCGCCGGCCGGCACCTGGTCGACGAAGATCAGCCGGGCCACCCCGGAGGGATCGACCTGGTCGTAATGCGCCGCAAAGTTCTTTCCCGTCTTCAGGCGCACGGACACGCCTGAGACGTTGAGACCGAGGCCGTGCAGGAAGAGCGACCGCCGGGGTCTGAGGAAGCGCATGTCGATTTCGACATGGCCGGCGAAGCGATCGGTCCTCGGGTCGATTCGAAGCGCGATGCGATAGCGCTCAGGCACGGCGTCACGCGGCAGCCTGCCCAGCGGCACGCTATCGACGCCGAGCGAAATTCCCTTGTGAACATTGGCGGGCTTGTGCGGCTCTCTGCTGCAGCCGGAAAGGCATAGCGCCACGGTCAGCGCCGAAAATGCAGCAACCCGGCCGATCTTGTGCATTGCATTCAAGCGGGTAACTCCGGCCAAAAAGGGAACAAAGCTGCGCATTGAAAGTTTCCCTGACGCACCTGTCCATACTGGCCTGATTCTGCCCTATTCTGTTCAGATAGGGTTCAGGCCGGGACGGCCAAACTGATTTTTGAACCGCGGCGCCTTCAAGCGATAGCCGCACCAGAGGAGAAGTGAAATATGTTGAAGAGATCCGGGTTGATTGCAGGCGCGGCGTTGTTGACGCTGGGCTTTGGAACGACCGCAGCCTTGGCTGACGATTGCCACGACAACCGCGCCGGCGGCACGGTTCTTGGCGCGATCGCCGGTGGCGTGCTCGGCGGCGTCGCGAGTCACGGCAATGGCGCGGCCATCGCGGGTGGCGCGATCTTCGGCGGCCTCGCCGGCAACGCGCTCAGCCGCGACATCGACTGCGACGATCGCGACTATGCCGGCCGCGCCTATGAAGACGCGTTCGACGGCGAAGTCGGCCAGCGCTACGAATGGCAGGGCCGCCACGGCGCCCATGGCTACATCGTCGTGAACGACGAGTACCGGCGCGACGGGCGCGAGTGCAAGGATTTCACCCAGGTCGTGTGGCGCCATGACGAGCGCTTCGAGCGCAACGGCACGGTCTGCCGCCATCACGGCGAGTGGGAATACCAGGACTGATTCCGACGATCCTTTTATCGGCGAAGCCCCGCGGCCAAACAGCCGCGGGGTTTTGCTTTGGCGGTCGCGCGCGCCTGGCGATCACTTTCCCTTCCACTGCGGCGCACGTTTCTCGGCGAAGGCCTTCGGTCCCTCGCGCAAATCCTCGCTTTTGTACATCGCGGCGACCGCGGGGTAGGTGTTTTGGTTCTTGAGCGCTGCATCGATCGAGGCCTCGTTGAGACCGCGATAGACGGCCTGCTTGGAGGCGCGCACGGACATCGGCGACAGCTCCATGATCTGCTTCGCGAGGCTCCTTGCCCGCTCCATCAGTTGCGCCGCCGGCACCACCTCGTTGACGAAGCCCAGCTCCTTGCCTTCCGCAGCGCCGACCCGTCGTGCCGTCAGGATCATGCCGAGCGCCCGCTTGGTGCCGATCTCGCGCGGCAGGCGGTGCAGCCCGCCGGCCAGCGCCGCCAGCCCCACCCGCGGCTCCGGCAGGGCGAAGACGGCGGTGTCCGCGGCCAGGATGAGATCGCAGGCAAGCGCGATCTCGAACCCGCCACCCATCGCGATGCCGTTCACGGCCGCGATCAGCGGCTTGTCGAGATCGAACCGCGAGACGAGGCCGCCGAATCCGCTCGAATGCCGCGGCAGGATCGATCCCGTGCTGCCGCCGCCCGCCGCCGTGACCTTGAGATCGTTTCCGGCCGAGAAGGCCCGTTCGCCGGCGCCGGTGACGATCGCCACCCATTGCTCGGGGTCGGCCGCGAAATCGTCGAACACCTGACCCAGCTCGGCATGCGCCGGGGCGTGCAGTGCGTTCATGACTTCGGGCCGGTTCAGCGTGACGACGGTCAGCCTCCCCTCCCGCTCCACCTTGCAAAATTCATAATCGGCCATGGCGCGTTCCCTGGATTTTCCGGGCGCAGTGTCCCGTGCGGCGCGCCCCGCAGCAAGGCTTGGGTAACTTTTTAACACTAGATTTACGCACAGCCACGGAAGCGTTTCTCGACATGTCGGACACCTGGAACATCAGCGCCGCGGGCCAGACCTACGGCCCCTATACCGAGCAGCAATTGCAAGCCTTCGTCGGCGAGGGCCGGCTTGCGGCGCATTCGCTCGTCGCACCCACCGGCGACACGCAATTCCGCGCCGCGAGCTCCTACCCGATGCTGGCCCGCTTCTTCGCGCGCGGACCGGCGCCTTCGGCCACCGGCAAGTTCGTCACCGCGGACGGCGTCGAGAGCGACGACGACATGATCTCGCCCACCTTCGGCCGCTCCAGCGACGAGCCGCGCAGCGGCGAACGCGGCCGCTACGTCGTCATCGCGGACATGAAATCGCGATCGATCTCAGGCCTCGAGGAAGAGATCTTCAACATGGGACCGGCCCATTCGATCATGCCGCAGGCCTGGCTCCTGATCAGCGACCAGCCGATCAACCACATCCGCAACGCCTTGGTGCAAAAGCTCGGCAAGCTGGACATGCTGTTCATCGTCGATGCGACGCACAACAAGGCCGCCTGGTTCAACTTCGGGCCGGAAGCCGACACCCGCATCCGCCGCGTATGGACCGCGCAGCACGAGCCGATCGCCAAGACCGGCTGACGGCGTCACGCCGGCCGCAGCCTGGCTGCGAACCTTTGGTGGTTGTGTACATAGCCGGCGGCGGAGATCTTCAGCGCCGACAATTCCATCTCGGTCAACGCCCGCACGCGGCGTGCCGGTGCGCCCAAAATCATCGAGCCGTCCTCGAAGGTCTTGCCCTCCGTCACCAGCGAATTGGCGCCGACCAGCGAGTTCGCGCCGATGCGGCAACGATTCAACAGCGTCGAACCCATGCCGATCAGCGCGCCGTCCCCGACCGTAGCGGAATGCAGGATGACGCGGTGACCGACCGTGCAGCCCGCGCCGATCGTGACCGGCTGGCCGGGATCGGTATGGATGACGGAAAGGTCCTGCACATTGGAATTCTCGCCGACCTCGATCCAGTCGTTGTCGCCGCGAAGCACGCAGCCCCACCAGACGCTGGCGCCCTTCTTCAGGCGGACCTTGCCGATCAATACCGCGTTGGGCGCGATCCAGTATTCACCCTCCGGTGGAAGCTCCGGCGTCGCATCGTCCAGCGCATAGATCGGCATGATGATCTCGTGAAAAGGCCGCGGCCGCATTGTGGCAGGACAATTTTGCGAATGCGAGGTCCGCGGGCATACTGAGGCCATGACCGCCGCTTCGCTGTTGCCCGCGCTCGATCACCGGATCGCTCACGACATCGTCGAAGACTCGATCCGGACCTATTTCCGCAAGCGGCGCTCGCGCGTGCCCGGCTTCGTCGAGCGCACCTTTTCGCTGAAAGGCGCACTGGAAACCCATCGTCACGCGCTCGGCCACGATCTGTGGCGCGCGCCGCTGAATGCGGCACTGGCGGGTCCCCAGATCGGGCTGAATGCCGCTGCCGCCGTGCTGAGGCTTGCCGGACGCAAGCAAACGGCCGACCGCCTCGCCGCCCGCGAACTGTTCTTTCGCACCACCGTGACGCAGGAGATCGAGCGCCGGCTGATCGTCGATCTCCTGGAACTTCCCTATGTCGGCAGTGGCGAGCCAAGCTTCCACGACGCACTGGCCGTGGAAATTCTCGGCGACAGAAGGCTCGACGGCGCGCTGGGCGCACTCAACGGCCCCTGGGGCGAGAAGCAGCGGCTGATGATGGACGCAAAGCTTGCCGAGCAGGTCGCGATCTATCTCAATGCCCGCGGCGCCGCCGGCGAAGTCGTCAGCGCCGCCGTGACCATGGCGGCCGGCGGCGCGCTGCTGCATCAGGCAACGCCGGGATTTCTCACGCTTGGGCCCGCCCTGGCGCAGGCGCTCGGCGCCAAGATCGGCGGTGTCGCCGCGCTCAGCGTCACCGGCGCGGTCCTGGCCGCGAGTGCGGCCGCGGCGGCGTTCGCCGGCATCGTCACCGATCCGGTGCAGAGCGCGCTCGGCATCCATCATCTTCGCCTGATCGCGCTTCTCGACACGCTGGAGAACGCCTTCCTCGGCGGCGATGCAAGGCTCGCGATCCCCGAGCAATATGCGGCCCGCCTCATCGATCTGGTCGACGCGATCGTTTCCATCGCCGGCCACATGCGGGCCTGAAACGGCCGAAGCGCTTCATCCCCACATTTCACATTGTATTCGCACAAACGCTGTTACGCTTTTCCTGTCGATGCGTGATTCGACATCAAGGGGGCCGAACTTAGTGCAGCATTGCACGGCATTCCTCGGACATCCGGGCACACTGGTCCGCCCTAACACGCACGCCGACATCTCCATCAACCCAAACGTTCCGTTCCTGACCAGGGAGACTCCATGGCCAAGCGTTCCGCGCGCTATAAAGCCCGCGACTTCCAGGAATCCGAAAACGTTCATCCCTTTCCTTCCCGCGGCGGCTGGGACCCGCGCGGCGACGAGGACGTCCGCGACCGCAAATATGTGAAGAACATCCGGGCGATGAGCCCGACCCAGCAAATCCTGCTGGATGCCATCGAAGAGCGCGCCGTCGTCCTCGCGCTCGGGCCCGCCGGAACCGGCAAGACCTATCTCGCCATCGCCAAGGCCGTGGAAGCGCTCGAAGCCGGGCGGGCCGGACGCATCGTGCTGTCGCGTCCAGCCGTCGAGGCCGGCGAGAACCTTGGCTACCTGCCCGGCGATCTCAACGAGAAGCTCGCGCCCTATCTGCGGCCGCTCTACGACGCCCTGACCGAACGGCTGGGCACCAAGCGGCTGAAGGCGCTGATCGCCGACGGTGCGATCGAGATCGCGCCCGTGGCCTATATGCGCGGCCGCACGCTCAGCGACTGCTATGTGGTGATCGACGAGGCGCAGAACTGCACCTACACGCAGCTCAAGATGCTCCTGACGCGGCTGGGCTGGCGCTCGACCATGGTGCTGACCGGCGATCCCGATCAGACCGACCTGCTCAAGGGCATGTCCGGCCTGGGCGATATCGCCGAGCGTCTGGAACGCGTGCCCGACATTGCCGTGGTGCGGCTGTCGGACGCCGACATCGTGCGCCATCCTCTGGTCGCAGGAATGCTGACGGTCCTGTAACTCGCACTGACACGCTCCGCCGCGCGTTGCGGCGGAGCACGTTCGGACGTGAAGGCGTTGGCTGCGGACATGACGGTCTCCCTCGCGTCCGGAAAGTCCGGGCTGCGGTCGGCTTGCAGTTGTGGGGATATGGGACATTTGGTGCGTAGACCGACTCGGTTCAAGGGGTCGGCGAAAATTTTTCTCGACCTCGAAAACCGCCCACTTATCCAACACCGGATTCGCGCGGAGCCGCAGAGAGCGCGGAGAATTTCAGCTTCAGTGTTGGATAAGTTTTTCTGCTGCGACGCGGCGAACGATATTTTGTTTCCCGAAAATATTTTTGACCGCGGCGCAGAGGCGAACCTGCCGGCTTGACAGGCGCCTGATATTTAACTAGCTAGCTAATTAGCTACTTGGTGAAGTACGAATGGACCAACTCTCGATCACGTTCCAGGCCCTCGCCGACCCCACGCGACGCGCCATCCTCGCGCAGCTCGCGCTGGGCGAGCGCTCGGTCACGGAACTTGCCGCCCCCTTCGACATGAGCCTGCCGGGCATCTCCAAGCACCTGAAAGTGCTGGAACATGCCGGCCTCATCAGCCGGTCCCGCGAGGCGCAATGGCGCCCGTGCAAGCTCGAACCGAAGGCGCTGATGAGCGTCGACACATGGCTCGAGGAATACCGCCGGCTGTGGAACGAGCGTTTCGACCGGCTCGAAGACTACCTGAAGGAAATCCAGGCCAAAGGAAAGAAGAATGCCCGCCACAAAAAGTGAAGCGCGCGTCCCCGCCGACGAACCCATCATCGAAATCAGCCGCCTGCTCAGCGCGCCGCGCGAACTGGTGTGGGAAGCGCTCACCGACCCGAAACATCTCACCCATTGGTGGGGTCCGAACGGCTTTTCCATCACGATCCACAGCCACGATGCGCGCGAGGGCGGCAAATGGGATTTCGTGATGCACGGCCCTGACGGCACCGACTATGACAATCTCATCGCCTACAGCGAGGTCGTCCGTCCCGAGCGGCACGTCTACACCCATGGCACCCCCGGCGACGCCGACCAATTCCACGGCAGGATCACGCTCGCCGCCGAAGGCGCAATGACCCGCATCACGCTGCTGGTGCGCTTCCCCAATCTCGCAGCACGCGACCGCGCCGGCGGCGAAGTCGGCGCCGTCGAAGGCGGCATGCAGACCCTCGGCCGTCTCGCAGCCTATCTCGACCAGCAACGGCAATAGGAGGATCTCATGCCGCAACCGCCGCGGTCCTGACGCCGGCCAACCTCGTGGAGACTGGAAAGATGAGCGAACTCGCCGGACGAACGCTGACCCTGACACGCCTGCTCGATGCCCCGCGCGAACTGGTGTTCAAGATGTGGACCGATCCCGTGCATTTGCGCCGCTGGTGGGGACCCAAGGGCTCCGACAACGGCGAGACCCGGCTCGATCTTCGCCCAGGCGGAAAGATTTTCGTCCAGATGCGCGGTCCCGGATTCGACCATGCGATGGGCGGCGCATTCCGCGAGATCGATCCGCCAAGCCGTCTGGTCTTCACTTCCACCGCCTTCGAGGACGGTTTGGGGAACGTGAAACTGGAGAGCCTCAACACCGTCACCTTCGAGGATGTCGGCCGCAAAACTCGCCTGACCGTTCACACCCTGGTGCTGCGTGCCACGCCGGACATGGCGCAGGCCCTGGGCGGCATGGAAGAAGGCTGGAACGGCAGCCTCGATCGTCTCTCGGACTATGTGACGTCTGTGTGATCGCAGACAGGAACGGAACGAACCCGAATGGCTGGCTTTTCGCTCACCGGCACTTTCGATGCGCCGCGCGCGCCGATCCGGCAGACCGAGCTGGAGCAGCTCTCGCGCTGGTGGGGCCCCAAGGGCCTCACCTGGCTCAAAGGCACGCTCGAGCAGATCGAAGCCTATCTCGCGAAACTCCGACAGGAGAGGACGTCATGTCGTCCAGACGTTTTGCACCGGCGCTTTGGGGATTGGCCCTCGCGGTCATCGTAATTTGCAGCGCCAGTGGAGCCCGGGCTTCGCGGCCCAGCTCGCGGGCCATGACTATCTCGATGCGGCGGACTTCCCCGAGGCGCGATTCGTCTCCACCGCGTTCCGCCAGAGCGATGCGACGCATGGCAAGGTCGACGGCAACTTCACGCTGAAGGGCAAGACCGTGCCGATGACCTTCGACGTGACGCTGGCGGGCCCGGGGTTCGCCGGCGGACCCGCGATGGGCCATGTCATCGGCATCCATGCAGAGGGCGCGATCGATCCGAGCCAATTCAACATGGGCCCGTTCTTCACCGAGCCGATCCAGCTGGTCATCGACACGGAGTTCGATCACAAGGGCTGAATCTCCTTTTACAGCAGCGCCCTCCCGTACCTGTTATTCGAAAATTTCGCTGGCCTTGCCTTGCGGCTTCGGCATACTGACAAGAAGTCAGTACTGGAGTTTCGCGCGCATGGCCTTCGAACCCGTTTCCGCCACCGACGATCTCGGCTTCGATCCCGCCGCGCTCAAGCGGAAATACCTCGCCGAACGCGACAAGCGCCTGCGCGCCGACGGCAACGAGCAATATGTCGAGATCGCCGGCCGCTTCGCCCATTTCCTCGAAGACCCCTATGTCGAACCCGTGGCGCGCGCGCCGCTGGCCTGCGAGGTCGAGGTCGCGGTCATCGGCGGCGGCTTCGGCGGCCTTTTGGCGGGCGCACGCCTGCGCGAGGCCGGCATCGACGACATCCGCATCGTCGAAAAGGGCGGCGATTTCGGCGGCACCTGGTACTGGAACCGCTATCCGGGTGCTGCCTGCGACATCGAAAGCTATGTCTATCTGCCGCTGCTCGAAGAGCTGAACTTCATTCCCGTCGAGAAGTACACCCGCGCGCCCGAAATCCTCGCCCATTGCCGGTCTATCGGCGAGAAGTTCGATCTCTATCGCGGCGCGCTGTTCCAGACCGAAGTCACCGCGCTCGTGTGGGACGACGCGCTGTCGCGCTGGATCGTCAGGACCAACAAGGGCGATGCGCTGAAGGCGCGCTTCGTCGTGATGGCGAACGGTCCGCTTCATCGCCCGAAGCTTCCGGGCATCCCGGGCGTGGAATCCTTCAAAGGCCACGCCTTCCACACCAGTCGCTGGGACTACGCCTATACCGGCGGCGACGCCAACGGCAACCTCACCGGCCTCAAGGACAAGGTGGTCGGCATCATCGGCACCGGCGCGACGGCCGTGCAATGCGTGCCGCATCTGGGCGCGGGGGCGAAGCATCTCTACGTCTTCCAGCGCACGCCCTCCTCCATCGACGTGCGCAACAACCGTCCGACCGATCCCAAATGGGCCGCCTCGCTCGAGCCCGGCTGGCAGCAGGCGCGCATGGACAATTTCAACGCGCTCGTTTCGGGCGTGCCGCAGCCGGTCGACCTCGTCAACGACGGCTGGACCGAC
>Ga0134126_10005607_pt1 | contig 15673 bp, 15 predicted proteins | sample KB31752_FD_96881 | JGI IMG/M metagenome (GOLD analysis project Ga0134126, IMG submission 96881) | Terrestrial soil microbial communities with excess Nitrogen fertilizer from Kellogg Biological Station, Michigan, USA - KB3-175-2 | ecosystem: Environmental > Terrestrial > Soil > Unclassified ...
CGAAGTGCAATTGAGGCGACGAACCGTACCGACGGTTGTAGTTGCGCACCGCTGAGCGAATTTTCCACGTAACGGGCACCTACTCCAGTCAGTTGATACATGTGTTGCGAGCTCGATCTCCGCAGGGGTCTTGAGGTCGCGATCGCCAAAATCGAAATCCCGGAGTCGCCAACTACGAGCGAGCCACTCCTCTAGGTGCCCATCCAGCTGATCGTTAAATACACCAGTATTGCTCATGAGCGTATGGATGTGATCTCGAAGTTCGTCCGATAATTCACCAACAACTTCGAGTGCTGTTCGAGCACACCGTCCTTCACCGAATCGCGCGAATCCCACTCGGCGATCAAGCCGAGCACTTCCGCCGTGATTAACAGTCGGTACTGACGGTCGTCCAGTACTCTAACATCAAGCGGTGCACCCAAGAGTCTCGCCTCTTCGTCGAGGCATTTAAGTGCAAACTCTACCGATCTTGACCGCCGCTCAATAAAGAAGAGCGTCGAGAACTCGTCGTCTCGGAATAGCCGACCGAGCGGCCGTTCCCCCTCGTGCACGCGGTCTATAAGGTCTCGGGCAACCCGCAAGTTGCCAACGACCCCTCCGTCAAGGCCTCCGGTGGGCATTAGCGGATAGAGTGACCAAGGCGGATATGGATCATTTCCCCACGGGTCGACCCTTCGAGAGCCCGCAAATGCCCTTTCTGCATTGTCATCCACGACCCACCCATCGACTACCAGCGGTACGCCTGCGACTGGGGTTATCGCCACAACGTCGCCGCAGCGGAGCTAGTCCGTGTGCTGGACCTGGCTGAGCAGCCGGTGCCTCGGGAGCTGCTCTACGCACCGGGGGACTGGTCCCTGATCGACGGCCAGCGAGTCCTCAAAATGCACTACCACCCCGACGGCCAGTTCCACGGCGCGCAGCTCCTCGACCTCTCGCACACCGAGCGGCACCGCATTGCCGCTGACGCCGCCTGGGACACTGCCGTCGACCTCACGACGTGGTGGCAGCGCCACCCCGAACACCACCGCTCGCGGGTCAAGCAGCCCAAATAGAGGGGATCTGTGGTTGAGCAGTCCGGCGCCGGGTGCTGACCGGCTCTCGGCGATCCTGCGGCAACTCCGACAGCGAGCCAACCTGTCCGGCATCGACGCAGCACGCCGCGCGGGAATGTCCCAAGCCACCATCAGCCGTTTCGAAACGGGCAAGCGGGTCCCCACCGAGGACGACATCCGCGCCCTCGGCGAGATCTACGCCACGACCCCCGAGGTCCTGCAGGAATTGCTGCGCATCGCGGAGGATCTGCGAGCTGGGGCCACCTCAACCCGGGCTGTGCTGCACCACCACGGTGCACCTTCAATGCAGGCCCGTATCGGTCGGATCGAAGCCAGCTCAGCGCGGATCCGCAGCTTCCACCCAGCCATCGTGATCGGTCTGCTCCAAGCCCACGACTATGCCCGCGCGTCATTGTCCGGGCGGTTCACCGGGAGGGAGTTGGACGCAATGGTCGCCGTGCGCCTCGCCCGCCAGCAGATCCTCGACACCGACCGGGAATTCCATTTCGTGCTCACCGAAGGCGCTTTGCGGTGGCACGTCGGATCCCCACAGATCATGGCCGGGCAAGCAAAGCATCTCGCGGAGTTAGTCAAACTTCCCAACGTTCACCTGGGAATCATCCCGTGGACACGCCCCATGAACCGCCCTAATCCTCCACCCCTTCCAGATCTACGACGAGCGAGCAGTGATGCTCAGCACCGAAACGTCCGTCGCTTTAATCACCGACGCTCGGGACGTAGCAGACTTCGCCACCCGGTTCAACATCTACGCCGGATTCGCTGATTACGGTGGCGCGGCCACCTCTGTATTTCAGCGAATCGCCGACGAATACCGGGAGCTCGTCAAAGACAGCTAACCGTGAATTTCGTCACGGACTCGTAATGAGCGGGCGGTAGGGTGCGCCGGCCGCCGCTTCGATGGTGCCGGGGCTGAGTCCAGTGCCGCTTCACCAGTCCCGGTGCCACCGCAAGATCGTGACGGGGTGACGATGTTGATCGTGCGCTGCGAGCCGGCAGACCTAGCCAGGCAATGACCGGCGATCATGCCCGACGGCCACTATCCAGCGATGCCACAGGTCACCTCCGCAGGTCACCTCCGTGGATGGCCAGTTCGGCACCCACACTCTCGCACGGAGGCGCTATAGGGTCACGACGCCTGTCCGGCTGCGTGCACTAAAACCGTTGACCTCAGACCCCACGTCCATCCTTGGCGACCGCTACGGCAAGATCGCAGGCACGTGCGCAACCTGAACCTGCCACTGGCCGGCAATGTGCTGGGCGCGAACACCCCAAGAAGCGCTCGCCCACGCTCGCGACCTCGCGCCGGGGGCCCACCAGCACGATCAGTCTCCCGATGAGCCCTGATGCGAAGCCACGCGACGACGGACAAGACATGGAGGACGACGGACAAGACATGGAGAAGGGCATGGTGGCTGCTTCCCTCCGTGGTACGAAAATTTCGTCCACGTTCCCCAGGCTGGTCAGCGTGGTCATCCCGGCCCGCAACGCCGCCGCGGTCATCGCCGGTCAGTTCGAGGGCCTGTCCCGTCAGGAATACCGCGGCGCCTGGGAACTCATCGTCGCCGACAACGCCTCTACCGACGACACGGCAGCCGTGGCCGCCGACTGGGCCGTCAAGCTCCCCGAACTTCGGGTAGTACTCGCCGCCGCCCGCCGTGGCATCAACCACGCCCGCAACGTCGGCGCGGCCGCGGCGCGTGGTGATTTCCTCGTCTTCTGCGACGCCGACGACGTGGCCACCGCGGGCTGGCTGCATGCCATGGTCGAGGCCGCCCGCAGCGCGGACATTGTCGGCGGCCACCTCGATCATGTCGCCCTCAACACGGCTCGGGTGCGCTGCTGGCGGTCGTCGTTGCTTCCCGATCGACTGCCGAGCGTCTTTGGCTTCCTGCCCTATGCGGTGGGCGCGAGCCTGGGCGTGCGCACCGCGGTGTTCCAGCGGTTGAGCGGGTTCAACGAGGACTACGCAAACGGCGGGGACGATATCGAATTCTGCTGGCGGGCGCAGCTGGCCTCCTACACCCTCGGCCACGCCCCGGCCGCTGTGATGTGCTACCGCCTGCGCGACCGGCTGTGGCCGCTGGCCAAGCAGGGTTACGGGTACGGCCGCTCAGACGCGCACCTCTACCGCGACTTCCGGCCACACGGCCTGCCGCCCCTGCCCGCCGGAGCAGGATTGCGCAGCTGGGGCCAGCTTATCCGCCGCCTGCCCGAACTCGCCTCGCACGATCGCGTCGGTGCATGGGTTTATGACGCGGCATGGCGATACGGACGGCTCATGGGCAGCCTGCGCTACCGAGTGCTGTGCCCGTGACGGCAGGTCCCGCGCCCCCGGGGGAGGCGCCAGTCGACCCCACCTGGCCGTGTTGCAACCTGGGTCAGCGTAATCATCCCCCCGCAACGCCGCGGAAGATCATCGATGAGCATGGAGTCGCGGCCGGGTCGGGGCGAGGGCCAGGATCGCGCGGGCTTGAGGACTGACCCGGGTTGGTGAAACCCGACATGAGGACTGCACAGTGGACAAATATGCGCGGCATTTGGGGCGCTACATAGATTGGGTGACACTGGCCGGTCGACTCGCTGATGGAGGCTCCGATGATCGTTCTTGGTCTGATTGGGCGGCCCGACTCATTGTGGTGTCATGACGCGGCAGCTTGCCTTATTGTTGATGGTAAGGTGATCGGTGCGCTGGAGCAGGAGCGGGTCAGCCGGCGTCGGTATGCACCTAATGAGGGTCCGGAAGGTGCGGTTCGAGCCTTATTAGCCGCCTATGGGTTGCATCCGTCCGAGATTCAGGCAATTGGTTATGCCTGGGATGAGCCCTCCGCTAGCGCATTGGAATACGGCACCGATATCCCAGGTGGTGTTCAGGTCAGCGACCAACTGACCGAGACGATCCTGCCGACGCTCGGCAGCGAGCTGGGCACCCGGGATATTTTCTTCTTTGACCATCACCTATGCCACGCGGCGCAAGCGTACTTTCTCAACACCTGCGACACGGCCGACATCCTGGTGATCGACAGCTCTGGAGGAGCCGGATCCACCTCACTGTTCCATGCCGACCAGGGCAAGTTCCGTCTGCTGGAGAGGTATGACAATCGGTGGTCGCTGGGCGCCTTCTATCAGGCGGCGTCGGCCTACGCCACGTTAACCTGGCAGGGTGCAGGCAAGCTAATGGGACTGAGCTCGTACGGACGTCCCAGCGGTCGCCGCTTTATGACCTTCAACCCCGAGAAGGGACGTTTTCAGCTCGAGGGGCGGCTACGCGGCGCAGTGACTAGCGATCTGAACGAGGAGTGGGTGGGCGCGGCATGGCTCAAGACCTTTGAGGCCAGCGTCTTTCCGTACACGCCGTCCTCAGCCAACACATTCGACTACGCGCCGTTCGCCGCCGACGTGCAGACAACGCTGGAAGAGCTCGGCCTCGGGCTGACGGCACGGCTGCGCCGAGTGTCCGGGGAGGACACCCTCCTGCTGTCTGGTGGTGTCATGCTCAATGCCCATATGAACCGCCGGATCGCCCGTGAAAGTGGCTACCAGCGGGTGTCCGGCACGGTCGCTCCCAACGATGGTGGCACCGCCTTCGGCGCGGCCATGCTGGCGGAGTCTCTGATTGGGACAATCCCACGGCCGCTCCCCGGTGACGACGCTCAGCCGATCTTCTTCGGCCCGGCGGTGGCCACCGAAGCGATCGAAACGGCACTAAATCAGCATGGGATCGCTGCGCAAACGATGGAGCCGGACAGGCTGCGCTCGCAGGTGGCTGTCGCGCTCGCTCGGGGCAAGGTTGTGGCTTGGTTTGATGGACCCAACGAGTTCGGGCCCCGAGCGTTGGGGGCGCGGAGCCTGCTAGCCTCACCAGCCGACCGGACCATGTTGGACCGGCTCAACCGGATAAAAGGTCGTGAGCCGTGGCGACCGGCCGCGCTGTCGCTTACGGCAGCCGGTTTTCGCTCCCTCGATATGGAGCCGCCGGTGCGCGGCCTTAGCGACTACATGCTGTGCATGCATCGAATTGGTGAGTCCTACTCACATCGGGCTATGGCCGGGGTGCATGTCGATGGCACCAGCCGAGCACAGTATGTCCAGGATGACGCGGACGGCTTCGGCGCTCTGCTGGCAGCAGTTGGTGACGAGTCCGGATTCCCTGGTGTGATCAACACTTCGCTCAACACTCGGGGCCAGCCCATGGTGCTGACCCCCGGCCAGGCCGTCGAACTGATGGCCGGAACGCCGGATATCGACGTGCTAGCCATGCCGCCGTATTTGGTGCGGCGCTGTTGAGTCATCGTTTGCCGAGCGCGACGAGACCACGTGCGGGTCTACGACCAGCGCGATCATCTGATCAAAAATGTGCCCCGCACCAGCCGCAAGGAGGTACGCCGCCAGGTCACACCACCAACCACACAACCGTCTAGGCATCGTTACCCATCATCGGGAGCCAAAACGTCACCCATCATCTGGAACCAGGCAACGAAATTCTTGAGCCAGGGCCCCGGTGCGTGCCACCGCGCGCCGCCCACATTCCAGAAGACTGATCGAGGAGGAGAGACTTATGGGTTTTGGGGGAACTGTGCTCGTCACGGGAGCTGGTGGATTCATCGGCCATCACCTGGTGAATTTACTGGCCGCTGCGGGTTATCGGGTGCGCGGCGCGGACATCAGGTATCCTGAGTATGAGGAAAGCGCGGCGCACGAATTCTGGCAGTGCGACCTCCGTAACGCGGCGGACTGCCTGGCGGTCACCCGAGGTGTGACTGAGGTGTACAGCCTGGCGGCCAATATGGGCGGGATCGAGTTCATCAGCACTAACAAGTCGACCATCGTCAGAGACAACACACTGATCGACATTCAGATGTTGGAGGCGGCCCGCCAGAACGGGGTTTCCCAGTTTCTGTATACGTCCAGCGCGTGCGTGTACCCGGTGCATTTGCAGAACCGACCGGACGTCGGGCCGCCGCTACGCGAGGATAATGCGTACCCGGCCGACGCCGAAGACGGCTACGGCTGGGAGAAACTCTACATCGAGCGGGTCTGCCGACACTACACCGAAGGATTCGGGTTGCCCACCCGGGTGGCGCGGCTGCATAACGTTTTCGGCCCACTCGGCTCATACGACGGTGGCCGTGAGAAGTCGCCTGCGGCGCTGTGCCGCAAGATCGCGCTCGCCCAAGACGGCGACGAAATCGAGGTTTGGGGCGACGGCGAACAGGTGCGGTCGTACTGCTATGTCGCAGACTGTGTCGATGGCCTGCACCGGCTCATGCGCTCCGGATGGCCGGAACCGCTGAATCTCGGCCAGACGCGAACGGTGACGATTAACCAGCTCGTCGACATGATCGCGGGCATCGCGAACAAGCGGATCCACAAGCGCTATGACCCGACGCGCCCGCAGGGGGTTCGTGGGCGGAGCAGCGACAACACCGCCATCCGCCGGGTGCTCGGCTGGGAACCGGTGATCTCGCTCGAAATCGGTCTGGAACTGACATACCGGTGGATCGCGGCGCAGGTGGCCGATCGAGTGACCGATCGGGTGGCACGCGACATGGCAATCGCGTCCGCGCCGACCAATGGCGCGGCGCACTGGATGACGTCCGGCGACGGGCAGGGCAACGGCAAGGCGATCGACGCCACCGTACAACCCTTGGACTGAGACCCCGCTCCTCGACCGTGACGCCCGCGTTCCGCAGTTTGATGGGCATGTGGGCACGGTCAGGGACGAGTTGCGCCGGTGGAGAGCAAGATCAGGCACGGAAAAATTAAGTAGATCAAGTAAAGTGACAAGCTAAGCACATGATCTCAATGGCATAAATGCTAGGACAACCACTCGAAAAAGATCAGCGAAACCATTCTCTACCGGTAGCCATCAGCCTGAAGCGTAAAGAGCCGCGCGTACGTTCCGCCACTCCTCATGAGGTTTTCGTGATTTCCCTCTTCGATTAGTCGGCCGTTTTCCATGACAATAATGTGGTCGGCGATGCGTACTGTCGAAAATCGATGTGCAATCAGCAATGCCGTCGCCTTTTTCGCGATTTCTCGGAAACGGCCGAAGATCTCCATCTCTGCCTCGGCGTCGATCGAAGCGGTTGGTTCATCGAGCACCACAATGGGCGCTTGTCGCATGAAAGCGCGCGCTAGTGCCACTTTCTGCCATTGGCCGATCGAAAGCTGGTTGCCTTCTTCGAAGGTTCGTCCAAGCATCGCATCGTACTGCCCTGGTAGATTCTCGATGATGGGGGCGACACCGCTTTGGTCCGCGGCGATATGAATGCGTTCTTCGTCGTGTAGTTCATCGACACGGCCGAATCCGATGTTCTCGCGGGCGGTCATCTCATACTGCACGAAATCTTGGAAAATAATTCCGATGTTCCGCCGTAGGTCCTTTAGGTCATACTCCTCGATCGGCACATCCTCGATAAGGATCTGTCCTTCGGTCGGTTCGTACAGGCGGGCAAGTAGTTTCACGAGTGTCGTCTTGCCTGCCCCGTTCTGTCCTACAATAGCGACACATTTCCCCGCGGGCAATGAGCAGGTTAGCCGATCGATGGCCTTTGTGGTAGTTCCGGGATACACGAAGCTCACATCCCGGAATTCAATTCCCTTTGTAAGATGCTCGGGAAACGGGAGATGCCCACTCGTTATCTGCGATTCGGCAAGGTCGAAAAATTCGAACAAATTGCTAGCGAAGAGACCGTTCTGGTAAAGACTTCCAAGTCCAAAAAGGAGTCCCTGGGCAGTGCCCTGCACCACCCCAATAGCCTGGGCGTATCCGGCGAATTCTCCCACCATCCCCGTAGAGACGGTGTCTATCAACGCGTAGAGTAGAGCGGCGGAAGAGATCACCACGCCTAGCAAACCCAATGATGCCACCAGCAAGGACCGGCGTCGGGCCAAGAACCGATCGACTTCAAAGAAGTTATCGGTGAGCGCTTGGAATCGACGGAGGATGACCGGTCCAAGATTAAAAATGCATATCTCCTTGAAGGCGCGATCGCTGGTTGCTAAGTACTGAAGGTAGGAAAGACGGCGGCGGTTCACGGTACGCTCGCGCTCGATCTGATACCCCTTGTGGCCGTAGACGACACTGGCAACAACCGCCGGAAGCGGGGACAGGAGAATCAGGAGACCGATCCATACATTCCAGGAGAACAGGATCGCGGTGACTGAGAGAAGCGAAACTAAATGCTGACCGGTTCCGACCATTTCGCTGAAGACTAGGTAGGGCCGGTACCCGCTCTCGTTATTGGCGCGCTGTAAGCTGTCGTAGCACTTGTCATCTTCATAGTGGTGTAAATTGAGTCGGATGGCCTTCGCTATTATCTGCTCGCTGACATTGCTGAGTAATCTAAATTGCAAAAGTGACTGCAGGTACTGTTGCCACGAGTTGAGAATATGGGCAGCAAGGCTTAATGCGGCAAGTCCCAATGTCAGGAATGCGGCGTCGCGGATCAAAGCCGGAGCGCCGTGGCTCCGGGCGACGTCCGCCACTTTTTGCACGGTCGTCATCGTCATATGGACTTGCAGAGCGGGAATGACCGCCGTCACGAGCGCAAGTAGCACGGAACCGGTGACTGGCCCTGGACTGAGCTGCCAAAAAAGCCGCAGCATCCGCACCCAGTTTTCAATACTTCCCATAACGTGGCGCCAAACGCCCGAATTAGAGCTCTTCACCGCGTCATGTCCTTCAGGTTGCATTCTTCAGCATTTCACTATTCACCTTCGCTAGCGACGCAGGGGGACCACTTCGTGGCAATAAATATCTCAATTCCGGCAACCGCTGTTTACTGACTGCTGAGGATGATTTATATAGCGCTCCCGTGCGCAGCATTTCAGCCATCGCGGCTGGGAGAAATACCGCTTCGGCGTGGTGGATGCTGGTCATAATGCGATGCTGGCGGCAAGACCATTGGGCTTGACCCCAGCGGCGAGGACGACTTCGGCAGACTCAAGTCCACAACCTCAGGTCTGCGTACTGGCCTATTGACAGGCAAGCTTGTACACTGAATGTAAGTTCTCGCCGTTAGCATGCCGTGGGATTGTAGTGCACTTGACGCAGGGCGGTACCGCAGGAGTCCGTGTTGGGCACGTGTCCGTAGTATATATCCATCGCAGATGGAGAGAAGGGGCACCAGAATCATGACGTTGAAGCGAGGGGCCTACTTTCTGGCTAACGATGTGATCCTAGATCTGGCGATCGCCTTTCTCAACAGTTTCAGGACGTATAATCCGTCTATCTCGTTATGCTTGATTCCATTTTCCGACGACATTGAGCAACTCGGCTGCTTGGCGTCCCGCTACGACTTCTCGGTCTGGAGCGATCTCACGGTACTACAACGGTGCGATGACATTAGCAGGGTGTTCCATGGTTATGTCGCTGGGCAGTACCGAAAGCTCGCCGCATGGGAAGGGCGATACGACCAGTTCGTCTATATCGATAGTGACACAGTTGTGTTGGAGAGTGTCGATTTCGTTTTCGAGCATCTTTCAAGGTTCGATTTCGTGACCTCGCACTCCAATGATCCATATATTCGGAAGTGGGTATGGAAAGATTCGATCTACAGTACCGAAGCGCTTACCCAGGAACAAATCGCCTTCGCGACCAATACCGGGTTTATTACGTCGCGAAAGGGATGCCTCACTGTTGATGAAGCCATCGGTCAGCTACCGAAAGCGGTAGAACTTGCAGACCATATGGAGCTGTTCTGCGCCGAGCAGCCTTTTTTGAATTATCTGATGGTGACGTCCGGCGGGCGATACAACAGCCTTGCCGAAATCGCACGGCATACCGGACTCTTGAATATCCCTGCAGAACGGTGGGGTGGGGAGCCCACTCTGGTCGTACAAGATGGCCGAGTCGTGTGGCCGGATATTCCGCCGACTCTCCTGGTGCATTGGGCGGGAGAATGGCATCGGGCACGGGAGGAAAAACGGCCACTTCCGCACCATGCGCTATGGGACTTCTACCGCTACATGTAGAGGGCCTGCGTTTGCGGTAGCGCCGTCACTATTACGGCCGCGTAACCACCTGATCTGACGCGCCGAGCGATGCGAGCGGTTCGTCTAGCCACGCCTTTCCCAGCTCGATACGGTTACGGAACCATGTGATAGTTCGGCGCAGGCCCAAATCTAGCGGAACATGCGGCTCCCAACCCAAGACAGAATGCGCCAACTTCACATCCGGCTGTCGAATTTGAGGATCATCTACAGATCGCTCAACGAAGTGGATCTCGGATTGAGAACTAGTGAGATTTTTGATCAGTTGGGCCAACGTGAGCACGCTCAGTTCCTGCGCATTACCAATGTTCATTGGACCAGCGTGCTTTGAGTGCAACAGGCGCACGATGCCGTCTATCAGGTCATCGACATAACAGACCGACCTGGTTTGCGTACCATCGCCGGCCACTGTTAGTGGCTCTTCCCGCAATGCCTGTGTAATAAATGTTGGAATGGCTCGCCCATCGGAGGGTCGCATCCGCGGACCATAGGTATTAAAGATCCGAACGATGGCGGTATCCATGGCATGTGTACGGCGATAGGCCATCGTCAGTGCTTCGGCGTAGCGTTTAGCCTCGTCGTAGACGCCGCGGGGGCCCACCGGATTGACGTGGCCCCAGTATGATTCGGATTGAGGATGAACCTGGGGATCACCGTAGACCTCGGATGTCGAGGCGAGCAGGAAACGTGCTCGCTTTTCCTTGGCCAGTCCTAGGGTGTGTAACGTTCCTGTCGCTCCTACTTTTAGTGTTTCGATCGGGAGCTGCAGGTAGTCGATGGGCGATGCGGGAGAGGCGAAATGTAGGACCGCGTCAACTGGTCCGACCACATGTACGTAGTCTGTGACGTCGGCACGGATGAGCCGGAACGAGCCTAGCTCAGCTAGATGTCCGACATTTTTTGGTGTGCCGGTGCAGAAGTTGTCTAAAGCGAGAACTTCATAACCGTCGAGGAGTAATCGTTCGCAGAGATGGCTGCCAAGAAAACCGGCGCCTCCGGTGATGACCGCCCGGGGCCTATGCACCATCTCTCCTCCATAGGATTTTAAACAAATCGCCGTTGGTGTCGTCTTCGCACGTCGTGCAGAACTGCTCGGTCTAGACCGTCGCGAGTAAATTGAGCTATATTAAAGATACAGTATAGTGATGTAAAACGTAAAGTCTATGTCGAAGCCGCCAGGGAAAGGCGGGTAATTTCGGTGTGAAATAACGTTTGGGGGAGTAACGCTCCGAGCGTCAATGAATCGGTATGTGTTGTGACTCATGAAGCACTCCTGACGTCGCAGCGAATTTAGGGTTATTGAGCAATGCGCGCAAAATTACTATCATTTTAGTAAATCGTGAGGGTCGAAATAAGTAAGGCGCGGAGCGGCAAGCCGAGTCGGTTTCACGCATCATAACAGGTCAACACGATTTCCATCCAAATCTTGCATGATCTGCTGCCAGCTGTCCCAAGTTATAAATCCGCAGTGGTTCTGGAAGAGGGCGTTTTCCTGGCGCCGCTCTGTCGCACCCCATTGACCCCAGTCGGCTGGATCTGCAATTCCGTGCGTGCGTTCCTCTGCGCCCCAAAGCTCCCTACGAATACCCCTGTAGTTGCCATACTCCGCGATCTCGCCGTAGATTCGCGTCCCCTCGGTCGCTATGCGCTTTCTGGAGGCGGGTGATCGATATTGCGGGTCGGAGAGCACCGCCTCAATCGCGCGAACGCGTTCCAGGAGCCCTGAATAGTCGAATTCGGATGAATAGGTTAAGTCGCCGCTTCGCGTAGGGTTAATACCCCACATAGTATTTTCCAGATCCGGATGGAGGTGCGCGAAGTGGACAGACGACCGCCCTAACGCGAAATAGCGCGTTAGTACGTCTTCTGGTGCAAGGTGTTTGTGATGAAACACGATCGCGCTATGGGACAGATGAATACGGAGGCCCGCTCGTTCGGCTCGCAGCGCAAATTCTCCATCTTCGGATCCGTAGTGGACAAAACTGTCCGTGAATCCGCCGATTCGCTCGAACGCCGCCCGATGCATGATGAAGGCGCACGATGTGAAGGTTTTCCAGGTGAGAGAGCCCTTCGCTTGTTCGCGCCGGAAATCTCGAAAGTGTCGGGGAACATCGAAGAGATGGGTTGCAAGGGTCAGGCGAGATGCAGGTGGATGGACGACGTCTGCCATGGTGATCGTATTGTCGTTCCGGGCTGCATCCGCGAGGAGATGACCGAGCGCATGTTCCGCAAGCTCAATGTCAGAGTCAAGAAACAATACCCTGTCCGCTGTGGACAATCGCACGCCAGCGTTGCGGCACGCAGCTTGGTTTCCGCCCGGCATAAAACCGTAAGTGAAGTGAAATGGCCACTTTTGATCCTCGAGCCAAAATCTGTTCCAACATCTCTTGTTCTCTACGACGACAACTTGAATCCTTGTGCTATCGATCGATTGCCGTGCAATTGACGTTAAGAGGCGGTCCAATTGGCGGGGGCGCGCAAAGACCGGAATGACGATGGAAAGTAACACGCCGGCCCTGGTTCCAGTCATGTCACGTAGACTAGTAGATGAGTCTCCTAACCGTCAGATATGATAGCCGTCACGGTGAACGTTACGCTGGAGCATGGCGACACAGCTGTAAGAGCCGTTAGGATGGCGAGTGAGCTGCGGTTTGCAGCGACCAACTGGCCCCACAAGGGGTAGTTCGAGGCTTTGCGGCGATGGCTACCGGCACAGTGATGAGGTCCGTGTCGTATTGCTGTCGACATTGCCCCTAACGTCCCGTCCAGTCTAGCGCTAAGCTTATCCTGTAGTCGCTACGGACCTGTCCGCTTTGGATAGAATCTAGGCCGGGAGCACATGAGAAAACACGTCGCGTTTGTGGCCGAGCCCGCCCCCGGCCATGTCTACCCGACTCTGCCGTTGGTTGAGGAACTGGTCCGGCGCGGACATCGGGTTAGCTACGTCACCGGGGAACGGTTGGTTACTACTGTTGAAGCCGCTGGCGCCACGGCGGTGCCTCTCCGCGAACGTCCATGGCCTGACTTATCGACGCAGTTCACTGCCGAGGTGCTGTCAGAGATCGTTGAAAACTCGATAGCCTGTGCTCGTATGGACTATCCTATGCTCACCGCATATTTTGAACACGATCGCCCAGATGTGGTCTGCTACGACAGCCTGAGCTTCATCGGACGCCTGTTGGCACATAGATTGCCAGTACTTGACGTCGCCCTGTTCACTACCTTGGCCAGCAACGAGACGTTTGTGCTGGAGGACCAGTTCGAAAGAGGCTCATTTGATTCACAACACCCGAAACTGATAGAGGCCGGGAAGCAGCTGCACACCTTCGCCACCGAGGGCGGCCTAGTCGAATCCGGCCGGGCCTGGTGGGAGATTGCATCGCTGAACCTGGTGCTTCTGCCCAAGCAGTTCCAGATAGCTGCCGACACCTTCGATGGGCGATATCACTTCATTGGTCCATCCCTGGGCCTCCGTGAGAGCTTGGAGAGCTGGCAACCACCAAAAGGTGGCGCCGCAATCCTATTTATTTCCTTGGGAACAGTGTTCAATCAGCGTCCCGATTTCTTTCGCCGGTGCCTCGAGGCGTTCGCCGAAAGCTCCTGGCAGGTGGTGATGGCCATCGGTGAGGGAATCAACCCTGAACACCTGGGACTGATCCCGGCCAACTTCCAGATCCGCTCCTATTTCCCGCAGCCCACCGTGCTTCGGCACGCGCGTGTCTTCATCTCGCACGCCGGACCAACTTCGATCATGGAATCACTTTATTACGGGGTACCGCTGATCATGGTGCCGCAGACGCCAGAACAGCAAGTAAACGCACGACGCACCGCAGAGCTCGGATTGGGACGCCGGCTGCTCATGGCTGAGGCAACCGCTGAGAGGCTTCGCGAGGCAGTAGCGCAGGTAGGCGGAGACGCCGAGATCCGCACAAATGCAGCACGGATGCGCACCGTTATTCGCAACTGTGGTGGAGCGGCTCTGGGTGTGGATGTGATCGAGGCGCACCTGGCCTTAAATTATCGTAGCAAGCCGTGACACGAATCATGGAAAAATACCGAAGGCTTCATGAGGAGTCCCCGAGAAATGATTGTAAGTCGATTGACGGACGGACTGGGAAACCAGATGTTTCAATACGCGGCTGGCCGTCGCCTTGCGCATCACCACGGGACTGCGTTGATACTTGATGTGAGCCTCTATGCTAACCAGCCGCCAACCAGCACCCCGCGGCGATACGAACTGAATTTCTTTCGCATCCAGGCGGCCATCGCTCAGGCTGACTTGGTGCACGTCTGGAGGAAATCGCCTTTTACGACTTTCGTAGAGTCCGAGTTATGCGCGCCGGAACTTTTGAATGCTCATGACAATGCTTATCTCGTAGGCTATTGGCAGTGTGAACGCTACTTCGATGATATCCGAACGCTCATCTTTGCGGAATTCGCGCCCGCCGGATCAATGGATAAATCGAATATCATTACGAGCCAGAAGATTAAACGATCGATATCAATATCCGTTCACGTGCGCCGAGGCGATTATGTCAACAATAAGTTCCACACCTTTATGGGTCTCGACTACTACCGTGCCGCAGTAGCGGAAATTACGAAAAAGATCCCATCGCCACACTTTTTCGTTTTCTCCGACGATCCCGAGTGGTGCCGCGAGAATTTGGATATTGGTTTTCCCTGCACCCTCGTCACACACAATGTGGGCCCTCAAGCATATTGGGACATCATCCTCATGAGCCGATGCCACCACAACATCATCGCAAACAGTTCGTTCAGTTGGTGGGGTGCTTGGCTCAACCGGAACACCGACAAGATCGTGATCGCACCCAAGCAATGGTTCGGTGATCCTACTGTTGATACGCGTGATCGCGTTCCAGATGACTGGATTCGGCTGTAGCTCGGCTAAAAGAAGGTCTGACTTTACAGGTCGCTGCTCGGCAAGGCGGTCAGGACGTACGACGAACCCGTGACTTGCTGCATCCTGAGGTTTGGCGATGTTCGGGCGTTACCAGGCCTAAGTCCTCTCGATGCCAGTACTAAGGGTGGGATGGTGGGCCCAGCTCAGCGCCGTGATGCGGGAAACGTCGAGCAGCTTGCGGGCTGCCATCGAACTTTGTGGCTGTCCTACTCCAGATAGTCGCGACGACCGCAGCAATCATCTTTGCCAGTTTAGGGGATAGAGGCGTCGGTGCCGGTGCCGACATTAACCCGCTCGGGGGCACCCGTAGTTGGTCCAGCAGGCACAGGCAGGCCCGGCGAAGGCGTAAACGTGCAAAAACTATCGCTGCGGGTGCCGGCAGCCGCACGATCGGGCCCGCTGTTGGCTGGCCTGGCGGAAGCGGTGGATATGCGCAAAAGATTGCCACTTGATCAACAGATCAGCAAGCGTTAGAACTGTTGCCAACGGTGACGGACGGGCCTAGAAAGCGTGCTCGTCGGCAGGGACTAGGGGGACATCGAACACGGCACCTCGACCGATGGGTGAGGAACTGAGTGGCAACCCACCGCGAACGTAGGCATACTGCCGGACTCTCCTGGAAATCCCTCAGCAGGTCTAGGCAGCGGCGGCATGCTGGCCGCATCATCGCCGACCAGCCGCCACG
>Ga0134126_10005609_pt1 | contig 15667 bp, 15 predicted proteins | sample KB31752_FD_96881 | JGI IMG/M metagenome (GOLD analysis project Ga0134126, IMG submission 96881) | Terrestrial soil microbial communities with excess Nitrogen fertilizer from Kellogg Biological Station, Michigan, USA - KB3-175-2 | ecosystem: Environmental > Terrestrial > Soil > Unclassified ...
GATCAGGAGGCGCCATGATTCCGTTCTTCCGGAAGTTGAGCTGGTTAAGGCGACGCGAAGGCAAGGAAGATGATCTCGAACAGGAACTCCAGTTCCACCTCGATGAGGAAACCTGTGACCGGCAGACGGAAGGACTGGCGAGCGAGGAAGCACCCGCGGCTGCGCGGCGCGACCTGGGAAATATCACTTTGATCAGAGAGGACACACGCGCCATGTGGACATGGACGGTCTGGGAACAATTCCTACAGGATCTTCGGTACGGAACGCGGGCGATGCTGCACAACAAAGCCTTCACCGCGCTGGCCGCACTTTCGCTGGCGCTTGGAATCGGGGCAACACCGCGATCTACAGCTTCATGGACGCGATTCTGCTGCGCGCGCTGCCTGTTTCGGATCCGCAATATCTGGTGATGTTGAGATGGCACACGCGGGGCTCCGAGATGCATGGAATGGGCTTTCACGACGACGATTATTTTGTCGATGCGCAGAAGGGATTCACCGGCGGCATCTTTCCATTCCCGGCCTTCGAGCTCATCCGGCAGAACAATTCGGTGTTCTCGAGCATCTTCGGGTATCAAGGAACCGGAAATATCACTTTGAGTATCCAAGGACAAGCGGAGCTAGCAAACGGCGAGTATGTGTCAGGCAATTATTTTCACGGGCTAGGCGTTCGCTCCGCCGCCGGACGGTTACCGGGCATAGAGGACGATCGCGCGGGCGCCCCCGCGGTTGCTGCCATCAGCTTCGCATTGAGTCAAAAGCGCTTCGGAGGACCTGCGAGCGCCGTCGGCCAGTCTTGGCATCCGCATGGCGCTCGGCGCACAACGCAGCCGCGTTGTGTGGATGATTTTGCGCGAAGTCATCGTACTTGCATTTGCCGGGCTGGCGATCAGTGTGCCGATCGCCTTTGCTGTGTCGAGGCTTGTCAAATCGTTTCTCTATGGAGTGAAACCCAACGATCCGCTGGCCCTGATGGTAGCAATAGTGACCCTGCTGAGCGCCGCCATTCTGGCTGGTTACCTGCCTGCCCGAAATGCGTCCCGGATCGATCCGATGACCGCGCTGCGGCACGAATGAGACCGGTCGCGTGGCTGCCGCAGGCCTAACTAACGAACAATTGAAATAACGAATGTGAGAGCTGCCCCTCGATAGTGACCAGTGATCTCCCAGCAACCCGTTGTGGGTAGAACAGCGCCAGTCAGCATGGCCTGCCTGCCTTCCCCCAAAATCGCATTGGTGGCGCGCTTGAGCACAAACGTCGGTCCGTCCACATCCAGGCGCTTGCTTGTCACAACGATGCCCGGTTGCTGGCTGGTGTGCCAATCGTAGTCCCGGCTAAACCAAAAGATTTTCTGTCCGTAGCTCTTACCATCGAACGGCAGGCCGCGCCATGTGCCATTTATCGGCAGTTGTATCCAAAGCGCGTCTGTTCCGTACCAGAAACCCCCGTCTGTGCTCATGGCATCGTACGGCGCGGGTGGGACGAAAGCCGGAGTGGGTGGAAGAGTAGTCGGACAGAAATCTGCGGCGCGCACAATCTGCGTCGACAATAAGGTTATTGCCGTTACCGTGAGGACATGCCGGAGCATCTCTACCTCCTGCCGATCACCGCTGCTTAAATTTTACTCCCATGCAGTCCTGTGGCACGCTTTATCGTGCTGGCGAGCAGTTCACTGCCCGCTGATGTCGATGGCGATAATAGGCCCGCTGCAGCGCTCTCGCTATGACCGTGCCTCCGTCCGTCCGGTGGTTCTGGAGCGATTTCGGAAATCGTGCTTTCGAACGCAGCCCTTCTCAGAAGTTCAGATACAGCGGGTTTCCGTCCGCGTCGGTTATGGAGAGGACTCTTTGGGGGTACTGGGCCGCTCGGACGATGTCCGTGAGCCACGAAGATGACGCCACGTGATGAGGCGTCCCATTCACACGCATCCCGGAACCGCGCTCTCCCCTGATCAGATCGTCCGCTGCAAGATCGTCGTAAGCAGCAACAACGGTGTTTCGCGAGATGCCCAGCATGCCCGCAAGGGTTCTGCTGGCGGGTAGAAGCGCTTGATGTTGTATCGCACCCATCCGAATCCCACGAGCGATATCACAGTAGATTTGCCGTTGCAGTGGAACTCGGGAATTCCTGTCCAGGTTGATTGGCGGAATGGCAAGCTCGCGGTGATGGATCAAAGCGGACCTCTCAGGTGGCTCTTCCCATTGTGTACAGGTTTGAGGAATATAGGGAAGAGGACTGAAATCATGATCTCAGGTGGTAACGCAACCGTATTCGTATCGAACATGGACCGGGCAGTCGAGTTCTATACTGATGTACTCGGCCTAAAGCTGACGAACCGTTTCGGTGATAACTGGGCTACGGTCGAAGCCGGAAAGGGGCTGACCATCGGTTTGCACCCGGCTTCACCCAAGTATCCGGTGCCCGGAACAAAAGGAGCAATGATGCTTGGACTCGAAATCGATGAAGCTATCCACATCGTTGTTGACCGACTTAAAGAAAAAGGCGTGAAGATCAACGGCGTGATAGTACGGGACGAGTCCGGGAACTTTGCCCATTTCGAGGATCCCGACGGAAACGAGATTTACATTTGGGAGGTCAACCCCAAAGCCGTCGCTGAATCTGGCTTGGCCTATGCCGTGACAAGAGACTAAACTTCATGGATCAGCAGTACGCCGCCTATTCGCCCGCGTAGACGAATTCGTTTTGCCGGAAAATTACTTTTTCCGCTGGCCGCAGGTCAACAACCGGGCTGATCCGGTTCATCACATCCATCACCTTCCCCGGATAGCTCGCATTCGGGTTATATATCCGGAGTTTTCCCATGACATCTCTATTGCGGTATAGAGGGCTTCTTCCCAGCTTGTAGGCAACCAGGTTTAAACCGGCTCGCAAACTCGGGAACGACTGGTCGCCCTGGTCCCAACCGAAGAGATTATTGTTTCGGTATGCTTTGCCGCCGCCGGATTCGATCACGGAAATACTGGGCAAAAGCCGCCAATCCAGATGATTGTCATCAGCGGCATGGATGAAGTCTTCGGATAGATTGAGAACGGGGCAGTGGAGCTTCGCAAAGAAATGCCGCAGTCGAACTGCGCGCGGGTCCGGCTTGACCGCTGGCGCTTTGGGGGGTTTCTCAGGAATAGCCTTCACCGCCGGCACCGTCTCCAGCTTTGCGGTGACCGGCACAGCTACCAGTCCTGCAATGATCATCATATGCTTTGAAAGAACGGACAGCTTCTTTCCCAGGCAGCTATAACGAACCTGCATAGGGCTATCTTAGCAGATTTATGGAATAAGGCGAGAAAGGTATGTAGATCCTACTACAGCAAACGGCGCCCTCGGAAAAGCAAACTTTCGCCCGAACTGGTCGATAAGGTTCACCTGGCAATCGTATTTGCCGGAGGGAATCTTGTCCAAAGGCACCTCAAGCCACACCGGCAGCGTGGCCGGGCGCTGTGCGTCCAGGGTTAGGGCACGAATGGCAGGCGTCTCCAGCACTTTCTTGCCAGCCTGATAAACCGCCATGCTGGCCTCCACATCGGGACGCCGGAAGCTCTGGGGCAAATTATCCGGGATGGAAGGGTCATACACCTCGACATAAACGTACAGGTTCTGGCCCGGGTGGAAAACGCGAGTTACATTGGGCACAAGCTGCTGCCCATTTTGGATCAAAGGATCCTCCGACAGCAGCTTCTTGCTGTTCTTCACGCCCGCTACTTGATTCGAAACCGCCTGGCGCTGGTTGCTGAGGATCACCGAGCTTGCCCGGAGCGTCTTCGTCGCGCCCAGGTCCGGAATGGCGAAAGAGGTTCCGAAGGTCCCGGTCTTCCCTTCCCCGTTTTCGCGCGCCACAAAGCGAAGCTTATACGCTCCCGGACTAAGCGTCACGCCAGTTGTGTATTGAAGGCTCTTCTGGATCATCCGGCCCGCAATTTCCCCGGCTACCTTTATAGGAATTGTGTCGCGGACGGCGGCAACCGGGCGGCCCCGGACGTCGCGCACTTCCGCGATGAAGTCCAACTCTGTTGCCTGCTTCGATCCTTTCGCGTGAAACGTCAGCGCGGAACCCGGTATCTTCACGGAAATCGGAACGAAGTATTTGTCCTTCTCCAGCCTGAAATAGTCCACTTCAACTGCGATGGGCAGATCTGTAACGGGATTGTCCGACAGCAGCGCCTGGGAGAGCTGGGTCTCTTTGTCCTCTCCTTTCATCCGCGCAAAGCTGGTAGGAGCATAGTAGCCCTGCCGGTATTCCAGCTTCGGCCGCAGCATCGCGGTCACCCGCGGACTCAGCTTGACCTGAATCCGGCGGTACCGGCCATCCTGCGCGGGATTCGAACTCACATAAGAAAGGATGTAATAGCTGGAGAAATCCTTCTGGACCTGGTTCATCCCAGCGGTCAGATCGTTCGAATCGAGCAGTGCTTTCCCCCCGGTATCGAGCGCAAGGCTGGCCAGGGTTTCCTGCTGATTGTTAAAGTTTTCTTTCAACGACCGCTGTCCCGCGCCGTTATAGAGGTTGTTCCCTGCCGCACCGGCTTGAGTTGCATCCCCGCCCGGAACCAGCGCCGAAAGACCGCGAGCATCAATCGGATAAAAAGCGACATTGGCGCGTACCGCCGTGTTGACAGTCGCCTGCAACTGCGATTGGTTATCCACGCCGTTCTTCTGGATGCCACTCGAAATGTAGATGAGTGCCTTCTTCTCAGGATATTGAGCGAGTTTCCGCGCGGCATCCTCTAGCGCGGCAAGTTTCAGATCGGAGTTGAAGATGTTGAACTCCGTTTCATCCGCAACGAACTGACCGCTCTGGTCCTGCGCATCCGCGCCTTCGTCCGCAATGCTGGCATTCTCGCTCGATTCGCCGATGCGGAACTTGTTAATCGTGTCGATCAGCAGATCGCGGTCTGACGTGAAATCCACCAGCGTCTTGAGTTCCGTGCCAAATGTCATGATCGAAACGGTGTCGCTGGCGGTCATCTGACTGCTTAAGAATTTGATGGCCGCCTCCTTGGCGCGAATCTGTTCGGCAGGCTGCATCGAGGAGAAATCGAACAGCATGACGATGAGGCGGCGGTCCCGGTATTTGGTCGTCGCGCTCGTGGCCCGGGCATTCGGCGGGGGCACGGGTTGGGCGGCATCGCGTACTGTCCGCGCCGGCAATACGGCGTTATTCAGGTTCTGGTAATCGACTGCTTGCAATTTCTGAAGCTTGCCGTCTTCAAAGACTTCAAAATCATTTTTGGTCAGGTTTTCAACCGGCCTTCCATTGCGGTCCAGCACCGTCGCGTTCACCACGACAACGCTGGTAGTCGTCGAAAATGTAGCGCGCTGCTGCGACATCGCCGGCCGCACTACCAGCGCCGCCGTGACCATGAATAGTGCTGCTACGGCCTTCAAAACCGGAACCTCACGACGGCCTGCAAGCTGCGCATGGAACCCGCCGCGCTGGGAAGCCCATAATTCACAGCGTTCACGACGGTATACAAGCTGGTGTAGTTAACGTGGTTCAGCACGTTATTGGCTTCCAGGCGGAACTCCAGGCGTCGCCGCTCCGCCAGAGTGAACGATCGTCCGAAGGCGAGATTGAGACTCACCAGCCCGGGACCAGGGATCGTATTGCGTCCTGCGTTTCCGTAAACCCCAGCTGGTGGCGAAGTGAATGCGTCCAGGTTGAAGAAGCCGCTGTTCCCCTGAATGGGCAGCCCGGTGGCTTCGGCGCGTCCGCTCCCGATACCTCCGGTTTGAGCCAACCGCTGTGTGTTGCCCAGTATCCGCGCCGTGAGGGGATTCCCAGTCTGTGCTGTCAAGCCCCCGCTCAATTGCCAGTTCTTTAGCAGTCGAGCCACCTTGCCATCCGGTGCGAAGCGTGAACCCGGACCAGCCACAGGAGAACTCCACACGAAGTTAGCCGTAAGCTCATGGCGGACGTCGAAACTCGACAAGCCGCGCTCAGCCGCCAGATCGAGCCAGTTCTGTGCCACCGTGTTGCCTGCGCCGCCGAAAGTGGAGGAATCGTCTATCGACTTTGCAAACTGGTAGAACGCATTTATCGATAAGCCGCGATGGAAGCGCCGCATCAAACGCAGTTGCAAGGCATTGAAAATAGAATTGCCCACCGACTGATCGTAGGTAAACCCGGTCGCATTGCCGAACTGGTTGCGTTGAGTGAACAGCCGCGCGCTGCCGGGTGGCGGTTCGTTCGGCAGCGTCCTTACATCCAGCCGCGTGCCCTTGGTTCCCAGATAGCCAATCTCGGCGAGAAATCCAGCGCCCAGCTCATGTTGAATGGAGGCGTTCCAAGTGCCGGCGTAGGGCGTCCGGTAATTGCGATCCACAGCGAACGTGTTTGTTACCTGGTTTGGCGAGGCCTTCGTCAGGCCATTTCTCAAAGTAAGCACGTTTGCGGCGCTCGTATTCACGCTGCTCGCGACTGCGAAGGGCGGCTGATTTGCAAATGAGGCCGCGAATGGAATGTAAGCCTGACCGTTATAGTAAATGCCGTACCCGGCTCGAACAATGGTGGACCGCTTCAGCCCCGGAACTTTCCAGGCGAGCCCGATACGCGGCGACCAGTTATTCAGATCCGGATTGATCAACCCGCTGGGGAATGCGCCGGTATAGGGTCCTGGCGTATTCGGAGTCACCACGGCTACGTTCGTGAAGCCCGGTGCTATATCCAGATTCGCCAGACGCCCGTACTTCTCGTTCAATGGTGAAAAATAGTCGTAGCGAACGCCCAGCGTGAGCGTCAGGTCAGCACGCGCCTTCCATTCATCCTGCGCGAAGCCGTTCGCCTGGTTCTGTAGGAAGTATTCACTGAACTGGCTGTATTGAATCGAGCTCGATTGAGGCAGCGCGAGCAGAAAATCGGCCAGATCGTAACCGGTCGCGGCTGCCGGTTGGCCACTAGTATTGATGTTGCTGGTAGCCAACCCGGTGAAGTTGAAAGTCCCGCGCCCGTTTGGATCTGTGCGCGAGCTTAAATCAGCGCGCGTGTAACCCCCGCCAAGAGTGATGGTATGAACGCCCTTCAAGAGCGTAATGCTCTCGCTGACCCCTTGCGATTGGTTTCGGTTCAAGGTGGCGGGAGAATCGCTCAACGATCCGAAGTTCGTAAAGTTCAAAGTGGGTGGACCGTGATCCAGCGGATTCGCCGATGTACCCTCAATTCCAAGTTCCGCTGCTACGTCAGGCAGCAGAGAAAAGTAGGGAACAATCTGGGTGTCATTGCGGCTGAACTGGACCTGCGCATTGCTAATCGCTTTTGCGCTCAAGTTGCGGGTCCACTGTAGCCGCGCGCTAAGGCCGTATCCGTCTGTAGTGTCGGAATAGCCGAACGGCTGGGCCGTTGTGCCGTCGCGGCGCTGGTAATGAAAATTGAGCGAAAGCCGGTCGACGCTTGTCACATTGCGTTGTACCCGCAGTCCGGCGTTATCCGAGTTGCCTATCTGGGTAGTTTCAAACTGGTAATTATTGGCAGCTCCAGGTTGATTGGGTAGAGGATAAAAGCGCAGCAGACCTAGAGCGATGGGGCTCAGCATACTGGACGGAATCGAGTTCCCGGGAAATGGCTGGCGAGTCGCAGGGTTGAAGATGCTGACTGGGGCGCTCGCCGGCGACGTGCCGAGCAACTGTACCGCTTGAGAAAAATCGCCACCGCGCTCGGCTGGTGTCGGCACGGTTTCCGTAAAGAGCTCCGGAGTTCGCGCCCGCGTTCCGAAGTAGGTGACGAAGAATTGCGTTTTCGAGTCCTTGACGATTTTCGGAATGAGCAGCGGTCCGCCCACGATCAGGCTGAACCGGCTCTGCGCGTAGGCCGCTTGCGGAATGTCCAGACCGTTCAGCGAGAATGGCTTGGCGTTCAAAATCGAATTCTGCAGCGTGAAAGAGAGCATGCCGTGAATCTGCTGATTCCGGCGGCGGCGATTGCCGAACTGCGCTGGTTGGCCAGGATGCCGGCCTCCCCGTCCGCCCGGGCCGCCGAATCCGCGCCCGCCAAACCCGCCACGGCCGCCGAAACCCGCGTTGCCGCCTCCGCCCTGGCCTTCGAAACCGGGTGCGTTCGGGGCAGTTTCTGAGCCGCCAAACTCTTCCGAGCCGCGGCTGGCGAAGCGCATATCCGGTCCGGAATCGGCTTGGCTGCCTTGGGCCATTCCAGGACTCAGGCTGCCCGAAACCAGAAATGTTTCGTTGCTCCCTTCGGAGGCGCCGCTGTTAGCTGAAAGCGCCTGGCCCTGCGTATTCGCTTCGCTCTGAAGGATTTGATCCATCTGCTGGCCGTTATCCGCCGCTCCGGAGCCGGACAGCTGATTGCGCCGCGCCGCGAATTGCTGCAGTCGCTGGAGCACGGGCGAGGGCTTCAACTGCAGATCAAAGTTAACTGGCGCTCCGGCCGCTGAGTACTCCACGCTTTTCGTGAGGGTGCTAAACCCGAACATTTCAACGGTTGCGTTCCACATCCCCGCCGTCAGCCCGGGAAAATCGTAGTGGCCGTCACGATCCGTGAAAGTCGAAAGCGTCTGGTTTCCGCGTGACAGCGTAACTGTGGCGCCCGGAATTGGCTGATTTCCGGATCGCACAAACCCGCTTTGCGCCAGCGCTACCGAACCACCGCACAAAAGCACGGCCAGAATCGCTTTCTGATAGAGCAAGTTGAATAAAGGATGTTTGTGATGCCCCCCAGGTTACTCACCCTCAAGTTTGATAGGGTGAATCGAATGGCGCAAGATCTGGAAACTCTCAAGACCGAAATGGAGGCGTATCTCAAGCAGTACGGAATGGCAGTATTCCACGGTTATCACCGGATGATCGACACGATGAGTCACGTTTTGTGGGATACAACCAGCCACCCCGATTTCCGCGATTTTTTGCAAACTGCGCGCCATGCCGGTGTCCGGTTGGTTGTCTTCAACCATCGCTCCTTTTCCCTTGACCAGCTCGACGAAGCGCTTGATGAACTGGAAGATGCCGATCTTTTGCGCGAGGAGAAGCGCAGCTACGAAACGCGCCTGCGGCAATTGCAGGCCTATGAGGGGTTCACCTGCTCTGTGGAATTGTCTTTTGCCATTGAGGGGCGCGTCTACTCTTTCGAGTCACATACGGATTGGTACGAAGCCTTCACGGATATTCTGGGTGAGCTGGAGGCGGCTTCGTTCGATCACGAGGACGAGCCGGACGACTCCATCGGCGGTTACTTCTCAAATAATTGATGGCTCAGCCCGGTAGTTCAGCGACCGGAATTCGGCGCGCCGCTCGGTGGATTCTGGCCGCGCCCAACCAGCACGCCGAGCACGCATTACAGCAGGAATTGGGTGTACAGCGACTTGTGGCCGCGGTCCTATCTGCGCGCGGTTACTCCGACCCTGACTCTGCGCACAATTTCCTCTCGCCCAAGCTGGATTCACTCCACGATCCGATGCTCATGCGGGATATGGACCGAGCTGTTCGTCGCCTGCGCACCGCGATTGAGAGCAACCAGCAGATTCTGCTTTACGGAGATTACGACGTTGATGGGACGTGCTCGATCGTCATTCTAAAAAAAGCAATCGAGTTGCTCGGGGGCCGGGCGGATTTTCATATTCCAGATCGCCTCAAAGACGGCTACGGGATGCGCAGCGATGTGATCCAGCATGCCGGGAATGCCGGCGTCCGGCTCATCGTCAGCGTCGATACCGGCATTCGCGCAAACGAGGTGGTTCGACACGCCAATCGGTTGGGTATGGATGTGATCGTCACCGATCACCATCTGCCGGAATCGGAACTCCCTCCGGCCATCGCCGTTTTGAACCCGAACCGGCCCGATTGCGACTACCCAAACAAGAATTTGTGCGGAGCGGGTGTCACTTTCAAGCTGGTGCAGGCCTTACTCGCCGCAAGCAGCATGCCAGAATCCCGGCAATCCGCCTTGCTCGATTCGTTCCTGAAACCAGCGGCCATCGCAACGGTTGCTGACGTTGTGCCGCTGTTAGGTGAGAATCGCATCATCGTGCAGCGCGGCCTTTCCGGTCTGCGACAGGCCAAAAACATTGGGATGCGCGCTCTGCTTACGGTGGCCGGTTTCGATGCGGGAGAGTGTCCCTCCGCACATCAGGTTGCCTTCCGCCTTGCGCCGCGCATCAACGCCGCTGGCCGTATGGCGACCGCGCGCGACGTGATCGAACTCTTTCTAACCAGCGATGGCGACCGTGCCCGTACACTTGCTGAACAACTGGACACACTCAATCGCGAACGCCAGCAAACCGAAACGGAAATTATCGAAGAGATTTTGTCGCTCTGTGAACAAGCGCCATTCGACGAAGATTGCGCCGCCCTCGTTTTCGCAGGATCGGACTGGCATCTCGGCGTCCTGGGTATAGTGGCCAGCCGTCTGGTTGAACGATTCAGCCGCCCCGTTTTCGTCCTCAGCAATGCCAGCCGCAACGGCGATTACCATGAGCCGCATATGTCCGGTTCCGGCCGCAGTATTCCCGCGTTTCATTTGCTGGAGGCCCTGGAGAGCATGCCAGACCTGTTTGCGAAATTTGGCGGCCACCGGCAAGCCGCCGGACTGACCATTCGCGCTGGATCGGTCACTGAGTTTCAACGCCGCTTCGATACGTTCGCCAGGACCAAGCTGACTTCCGACGACTTGCGGCCTCAGTACACAGTAGATGCAGCCGCGGCTTTCTCCGAGCTGAGCGAACTTTGCGTGCAACAGGTGCTCTCGCTGGGACCTTTCGGTTTCGGCAATCCGGCGCCGATCCTTCTTTGTGAAGGCGCCGAAGTGGCCGGTCCGTTGAAGATTCTGAAAGAAGGCAAGCATTTCTCCGTTCCACTCCGCCAGAATGGTCGCCTACTGTTTTGCAAAGCATGGAATTTCGGCGACCGCGCCGGCATGTTCGAGCCAGGCGCGAAACTGGATGTGCTCTTTCAAATTGAAGATGATCCCATATCTCGCAAACGCGGATATGGGTCGTGGTGCCTGTCGTTGAAAGATGCGCGCAGCCACTCGTGAGTGCAGCCACTCGGCATTTCGAGGCTACTTCAGCTATGCCAGCCGAGAGCATAAATCCTTTGCCGGTAGCACACCGTTACTGTAGAAACACCAATGCACCCCCTCGTTCAGTCCGCTTTCCTCGCGCGTGACAGGGCATACGCCCCCTATTCGCATTTCAAGGTAGGAGCCGCTGTATTGGACGAAACCGGCCGGGTCTTTACCGGCTGCAACGTCGAAAGCGCCAGCTACGGACTTTCTCTGTGCGCCGAGCGGGTGGCCGTGTTCAAGGCACTCTCCGAAGGTGCAGGCAAACTGCTGCGCATTGCAGTGGTTGCCGATACAGACACACTCACTCCTCCGTGCGGCGCTTGCCGGCAGATTTTGTGGGAATTTTGCCGGGATGCGGAACTCCTCCTTGCAAATCCGGCGGGCAAAGTGGAACTCACGACGGTGCGCGAAATTTTCCCGAGGCCGTTCGATGCATCATTCATCTAAATTCCTGGCGGCGCTGCTGCTGATTGCTCTACAAGCAAACGCAGCCGAACCGGCCGATTGGATCATCCGCGCAAAATACGTGGTCACGATGGATACGCAGCACCATGTGATCGAAGGAGGCGGAATAGCACTCCGGGGATCCCGGATCGTCGGAGTTGGGACACAGAGCGAAATCGCGCGGCGATTCCACGCCAAGCACACGCTCGATAGACCAGACGCTCTGATTGCGCCGGGGCTCATCGACACCCACACGCACGCGCCTATGTCCCTGCTTCGAGCCATCGCCGACGATAAGCGCCTTGAGGATTGGCTCAACAACTATATCTTCCCGGCCGAGTCGAAGAATGTCACTCCGGAATTTGTCCGTTGGGGAACGCGACTCGCCTGCCTCGAAATGGTTCTGGCCGGTATCACCACCTATACGGACATGTATTATTTCGAAGATGCCGAAGCTGAGGCCGCCAAAGAAGCGGGCGTACGTGCCGTGCTTGGTCAGACCGTGATCGGATTCCCTGCCCCGGATTACAAAAGCTGGCAGCAGGCCATCGCGGGAACCGATCGCTTCATTCAGAAATACCGCCACGACGATCTCATCATCCCCGCAGTTGCGCCGCACGCAATCTACACCACTCCCGATGATGCGCTGGTCGCTGCACACCGACTGGCGATCAAATATGGCGTGCCGCTCACGATTCACCTTGCCGAAACGAAAAAAGAACGCGATGATGCGCTGGCCAGGCGTCACATGACGCCGACTCAGATCCTTGAAAAGTTAGGTGTACTGGATGGAACCGTGATTGCCGCGCATTCCATCTGGGAAGACCCGAGCGATCTGCAGATCCTGAAGCGGTATAGGACAGGCGTGGCATACTGCCCATCCAGCAACATGAAACTGGCGGACGGAGTCGCGCCTGTCATCGACATGCTGAGGCTTGGAATCTCCGTCGGGCTCGGGGACGATGGCTTCGCGGGCAGCAACGATAGCGCAGACCTGATCCGCGAAATGGATATCGGGGCCAAGCTGCAGAAGGTCACGCGCATGGACCCGACTGCCCTACCTGCGGAGCAGGCGCTCGAAATGGCAACGATCGGCGGTGCGCATGTATTGGGCCTCAGCAAGGAGATCGGCTCACTAGAGCCAGGCAAGCTTGCGGATCTCATCACCATCTCCCTCACGCACCCGAATACGGTGCCGGTCTACAATCTCTATTCCGCCATCGTCTATGCCGCGAAAGCAGCCGATGTGCAGGACGTGTTCATCAACGGACGGCAGATCGTGAGTGACCGGCGCGTCCTTACGCTAAACGCGGCTGACATCTACCGAAAGGCCGGAGAGTACAAGAAGCAAATCCTCGCAACCTTGCCGCTACTTTGGCGGGCCGACCGATAATTCGTTGTCCACGTCCTTGACGCCCTTTATTTTCTTGGCAAGCTTGGTGGCTTTCGTTTTGCCCTTATCCGTATCGACGCGGCCCTTAATGGTCACGACACCATCTTTGACGCTAACGTCAAGGGCTCCTCCCTTAACATCGGCATCGGTAGCGAGTTTCATACGGACCTGATCTGAAATTCGATCGTCGGAATTGGCGGGCTTTTTCTGATCGGATGCGAAGCTGGGCTGCGCCAGCATTGCTCCGAGTAGCAGGATGGAGGCTGCGAAACGTCTCATGTAACTGTCTTCTCCGAGCCTACCATCGAGTGCCAGTCTATTGCGTTCAGAAAGTCAGGATCTTCGCGCCAATTCGGCTTTACTTTAACGAACAGGGACAGGAAAACCTTTCGCTCGAGCTTCTGTTCCAGAGCTTGTCTCGCCTCCGTTCCAATCTTCTTTAGCATTTGTCCCTTATTGCCGATGAGGATGATCTTCTGACCGGGGCGCTCGACGTGAACCGTAGCGGCGATTTTCACCAGGCGCGGAGTTTCCTCCCAGGTGTCAACGAGAACGGCGGCAGCATGAGGAACTTCTTCCCGGGTGACGCGCAAAATGCGTTCGCGAATAATCTCCGCCGCCAGAAAGCGCATCGGTTGATCAGTCAAATAGTCGTCAGGAAAAATCGCGGGACCTTCCGGGAGGTAACAGACAATCACTCGCTTGAGTTCATCGAGACCCTCGCCGTTTCGGGCTGATACCGGAACCGCTTCCAAAAAAGGAAACAGCTCGGTGTATCGCTGGATCAGTGGGAGCAGGAGCCGCTTGTCTTCGACACGATCAATCTTATTCAAGACGAGGACAGCCTTCTCGGAGTTCGGAAGAGCGCTAACGGCGTGTTCGTCTTCCTGAGTAACCGGCCTGGTGGCATCGGCGATGAAGAGTACAAGATCCCGATCTTGGATGGCGCCGCGAACGGTATCCATCATTCGCTTATTGAAGAGCGTGTCCGATTTGTGAACGCCGGGAGTATCGGCAAAAACGACCTGCGCCTCGGGCATGGTCAACACACCCTGAATTAATGTGCGAGTGGTTTGCGCCTGCGACGCCGTGATAGCAAGCTTCTCTCCAATAAGCGCGTTCAGCAGCGTGGATTTTCCGGTGTTCGGCCGGCCGGCTATTCCGACGAACCCGGCGCGATGCGGAACAGATTTCATATATGCGTACCGACAGGCGAAGGGGTTTGCACGCGAGAGACGCGCACCTGCTCCACGCGGCGTTCGTTTCCGGCGAGTACCTCAATGCGAATACCACCGCGTTCGACGGTCTCACCCACCTGTGGCACGTGGCCGAGCCACTCGGCCACCAGTCCGCCAATGGTGGTGGATTCCGTATCCCCGTTCGGACGGAAATTCAGAAGATCCTCCAGTCGATCCAGGTCAAGGCTCCCCGGAGCAATGAAGGCATTATCCGATTCCTGGCGAACGTCGCGGTCTGGTTCATGCTCGTCGCGGATTTCGCCCAGGATCTCTTCCACGAGATCTTCCATAGTGGCGATTCCGGCGGTATTGCCGTATTCATCAACGACGACGACCATATGCGAGCCATCGCGCTGCATTTCGCGGAGCAGATCGCTTACAGGCTTGCTCTCGGGAACGAGCGGAATAGGCCGGAGCAGGTCTGCTAAATGTTTGGTCTGGCGATCTTCATCGCTAAGTTCGAAGAGATCTCGAACGTGTACGAAGCCAATGATGTTATCGATGGTGTCCTGATAAACCGGAATGCGCGAGTACTGTTCATGGATGACGAGCTGGCGCAGTTCCTCTAGCGATCTCGCAGCGGAGATGGCAACTATATTGGGGCGCGCTGTCATCACTTCCCGTACATTCTTATCGCCGAACGCGACCACCGAATGAATAAGCTTGCGATCGCCTTCCTCCAGAATTCCTTCCTCCGCGCCGGCGGTGATCAGCGCCTCGATATGCTCGACGGAGTCGGCCGGAGCCGTTTCGCCGTTTGCATCCTTATCGAGATCGAGAAGCGATTGAAACAAGCGCACCAGCGCCACAAGGGGCATGGCTACCGAGGCCAACAGCCTGGTGATTCGGAGTACCTTCACCATCCAGACACCTTTCGTCCGGCGATATAGAAACGCGGGGATGAAATAGGTGGAGAGAATCATGCCGATCAGAGAGAGGCCGATGGCCTCGAGTACGCTCTCCCAGCGAGCCGTTTCGGGCCGGACCAGCGCGCAAAGGTAAAACACACCGATAAGAAACAGTGAGACATGTTTAATCAGCGAAAATGCGAGCGAGCCTCGTTCAGGGTCAAGGCCGATCTTCCCGGAAAGTGTTTCGCGAAAGAAATCAAGGGCGGGCACTTCGCGCCGGATAAGGCGCAGCGATTCCAGATAGAGCAACTGCACGTATGAGACAAAGCAGAGCAGACAGGTAAGCGCGACGGCAAGAGCCAGGCAAAGCACCGTCATGACCGTTGCCCTCCAGCAACAGACCGCCCGATAAGCGCAACCGGCAGGCCAAATTCAGCGCGCCACTCCTCCTCCGCGCGGCCCATTTCTCCGTGGTCGCGCGCGTGATCCATACCCGTCAGGTGGAGAAGACCATGCAGCATCAAAATACAGATTTCGTAGACGCGATCATGGCCGCATTCACGGGCTTGCGCTCCGGCGCGCTCAACCGAAATGGCGATCTCTCCCAGGCCGTCATTTTCATCGGCAGAAGGAAAGGAGAGGACATCGGTGGGGTAGTCGTGACACAGAAACTGCCGGTTCAGACGCTGTAGTTCCCGGTCATTCGTTATAAGGC
>Ga0134126_10005610_pt1 | contig 15667 bp, 15 predicted proteins | sample KB31752_FD_96881 | JGI IMG/M metagenome (GOLD analysis project Ga0134126, IMG submission 96881) | Terrestrial soil microbial communities with excess Nitrogen fertilizer from Kellogg Biological Station, Michigan, USA - KB3-175-2 | ecosystem: Environmental > Terrestrial > Soil > Unclassified ...
AATTTGCCCAAGGAAAAGCACCCGCTCAATGACGCGATTCTGGCCGCCGCCACGGCGCTCTCGCAGCAGCCCAAGGGCCGCCGCCGCATCATCTACGTCATCACCGACGGCAAAGAAGCCGGCAGCAAGGCCACTCAAAAGGAAGTCATTCAGTATCTGCTCACCAACAACATCTCTGTTTATGGAACCCTGGTCGGCGACTCGGCCCTGTGGGGTGTCGGATATCTCGACAAGCTTCACCTGCCGCTGCTGCCCACCAACAACATCATGCCGCGTTACGCCGTCCTGACCGGAGGCTCGCTCGACTCTGAACTTTCCGAAAACGGAATCCAGCAGAGCTTTTCCGCCATCACCAATTCACTGCGCACGCAGTACACGCTGGGTTACTACAGCCATCACCCGATCATGAGCGAGAAGCGTCACTCCATCAATGTGACGGTCAATGTGCCTGGACTCGATGTGCAGGCAAAGCTCTACTACTACCCCGGAAGAGCTTCCGTAGAACGCTGATGGATTCCGGCGGCTCGGTCGCGGGCCTGGGCCTCAGCACCGCCGGCGTCTGGGGAGCGGCCGATTTCGCCGGGGGCCTCGCCACCAAGCGCGCTGCCCCCGCCTTCGTTGTCGCAGTCGCTCACGGCTTTGGCCTTCTGCTGCTGTACATTGCGGCGTTCTCTCTGCACGTGGCTTCGTCCGGCTACAGCCTTTACGGATTCCTCGCCGGAATTTTTTGTGGCGTCGGCCTCATCGCTCTTTACGCCGCCTTGGCCCGCGGAGCCATGGGCCTCTCCGCCGCCGTCTCCGGCGTACTCACCGCCGTTTTTCCCGTCGTCTACTCCTGGTTTCAGGAGGGCCATCCCACCCCGCGCCGTCTCGCCGGATTCGCCATCGCCGCCATCGCCATCTGGCTCATCGCCTATACGCCCGATAGAAAATCACCGGATCAAACAAGCGCAGAGATTGTCATTCCGAGCGAAGCCGAGGAACCTGCACTTTTTTTCCCGCCTCTCGCCCTCGCCGTCATCGCCGGCCTCTCCTTTGGAGCCATGCTCATCCTCATGCATCTGGCCTCCAGCCAGGGAATCCTTGGCCCGCTCATCTCCATGCGCATCGCCAGCGCCTCGTCCGGAGCGCTCGCCGGGCTCCTCCTCTGGCTTTCGAGTCGCCGACGCTCCTCACGCAGCCACGGCTTCCCCAAAGGCAAATTCTTCCTTCTCGCGCTCCTCGCCGGAACGCTCGATACCTCAGGAAATCTGCTCTATTTGATCGCGGCCCACTCCGCGCGGCTCGATGTCACGGCGGTGCTCGCCTCGCTCTACCCCGCTGGAACCATGCTGCTCGCCGCCTGGCTGCTCAAGGAGCGTGCCAGCCGCAGCCAAGTCGCCGGCATGGCCCTGGCCCTGGCCGCCGTGGCTTTAATTGCTGCTTGAAGGGAGAATCGGCATTAGGCCGGGACAAGCAAAAAGGGACCCATGAGCATAGGCTCGGGTCCCTGCGTGAAAAAACGATCTCTCGGTTACTTGGCCTGCGTCGTCACCGGAGGCTGCTGCGCAGGAGGCTCAACCTTCGCCATCGTCTGCTGCGTCTGCGGAGCATCGTTGCTGCCGCCGATCCCCTTGATGCCTTCCTTGAATCCCTTCAGCCCTTCGCCCAGCCCCTTGCCAAGCTCCGGCAACTTGCGCGGACCAAAGACCAGCAGCGCAATGACGAGAATAATGATTAGATGGGTCGGCGTAAACAGGTTATCGAGCATGGCATAATCTCCCGTCATCCGGAGGTCCTCGAACCCCCCGGAAAAGCGAATCCAATTCGCTAGCCTCTATTGTCGCACACCGCGCCCCTCCCTGCATGGAAGCTGTGGCGCGCGGCCAACCCGCACTCTCCCGCCCCATTTCGATTATCCTGTAAAAAACCTGCCGGTCGAGTACATTGCTGGACAGGAGAGAACTGCGTTACGTAGCCCCAACAGAACCAATTGGGTGGCCCACTCAAGCCGCCGTTGCTTGAGTGGGGAACAAACGTAGTTCCTCAAGGAGAAATTTTTGCAACGCACATCGAACGCCGCGCCTGACGGTCCCCTTCCAGTTTTGCTCTCCAAAATCTCTCCGCGCAAGCCCATTCGCTTCGGCGCTCTGGCCACCATCGCTGCTCTCGCGCTCGGCTTCCCCATCGCGGGATGCCATCGCGCACCCGGCCCCGATGTGGTCGCCACCGTCAATGGCAAGCCCATCATGAAGGCGGATGTGGACCTGCGTTACCAGGCCACTCTGGGCGACTCACACCGCCAGCCCTCGAAAGAGCAGGCCGACATTGTGCGCCTCAACATCGTCCACGATCTCATCGATCACGAAATCCTTATGCAGCGCGCCGCCAAGCTCCACCTCACCGCCAGCGATGAGGAAGTGCAGGCCAAACTCGAAGAGATCAAGGCGCCCTACACGGCAGAGGAGTTCCAGAAGTGGCTCGACAAGCAGCACCTCACCCTGCCCAAGCTCAAGGATGAAGTCCGCCGCAACAAAACGGAAGAGAAGCTCTTCAACAAGGAAATCAATTCCAAAATCAACATCACGGACGCCGACATCACCAAGTTCTACAACGACCACAAAGTTGACTTCAATCTGCCCGAGCCTCAGTACCACATCGCACAAATTGTCGTGACCTCCATTCCCACGCCCGCGCAGCAGGCCGGCAATCTCCAGAACAGCAAGGCCGCCAACGACGCTGAGGCCAAGCGCAAAATCGACATGATCCGCACCCGCATCGCCAGCGGCGAAGACTTCGGAATGCTCGCCGCCAACTTCTCCGAGCGCCCGGACAACGCCCAGAGCGGCGGCGACATGGGCATCGTCTCCGAGTCGCAGCTCAAGTCCGACCCCCAGGTCTACGCCGCCATCAGCTCGCTCAATCCCGGCCAGGTCACCGCCGTGCTGCCCCTCTACGAGAGCACCGGCGTGGGCAAAAAGCAGGTCGGCTACGCCATCTACAAGCTGCTCGACAAGGAAGCCGCCGGACAGCGCGACCTCAGCGACCCGCGCGTGCAGCAGGCCATCCGCAAGCAGTTACGCGACGCCCGCTCCCAGCTCCTGCAAAATGCCTACATTGAAATGCTCCAGGACCAGGCCCGCGTCGTGAACTATTACGCGGAAAACATCTTCAAGCACGGTGCGCAATAAAAGCATGATCCGCTACGGCATTCTCGGATTCGGCCACCACGCTGTCCGCCGTCTCATGCCCGCATTCCGCGGCGCTACTCAATCGCAACTCGCCGGACTCTGGCGCCGCGACGCGGCCAAGGCCGAAGCCAACGCCCGCGAATTCTCCATCCCCGCCATCTTCGCCACACCCGCCGAACTCTGCGCTTCGCCGGAGATCGACGCCGTATTCATCGTCTCGCCCGACGCGCTCCACCTCGAGCACGTTCTCCTCGCCGCGAAATACGGCAAGCACATCCTCTGCGAAAAGCCTCTTGCCATGAGCGCCGATGAGGTTCGCCAGATGCTCGCCGCCGCCGAGCGTGCCAACGTCAAATTCGGAGTCGCGCAGAATATGCGCTACAACGCGAGTCTCAAGCTCATCCGCGACTGGATCGCCGAAGGCCGCATTGGCAAGCCGCAGTTCGCGCAGGCCCAGTTCGCCTACTCCGCCACCGGCAGCCCGCGCCAGTGGATCTACGATCCCGCCCTCGCTCTCGGAGGCCCCATCGGTGATGTTGGCATCCACTGCCTCGACGCGTTGCGCTACATCCTCGGCGGAGAAGAATCCGCGCGCGAACTTGCCCGCATCACCGCCGTCAGCACAATCGCGCACACTGACTCAGCCTCCGGCCCCGTGGAGTCGCACGCTGTCCTCGGCCTCGACTTCGCCTCAGGCACCATGGCTTCCGTCACCGTCACCACCCGCGCCGCCTACCGCTCGCTCATTGAAGTCACCGGAGAAAATGGCGTCCTCGTCTGCGAAAACGCCCTCACGGTGGATTTTCCAGTAGAAGTAGTTCACCGCCGGGGCTCGGAAATCCTCGCCCGCGAGACACTTTCCAACGCCGACGCCTACAGCCGCATGATCGACAGCTTCGCCGCATGGATTGAAGGAGGCGAGCCGTACCTCGCACCCGCCGCCGACGCCCTCCACAACCAACAAGTCCTCGACGCCGCCTACCAAAGCTGGCGCACCGGCGCGCGCGTCGCCGTGAGTTAAGCGACGCGCTTGCGTGGTTTGCGCTTGGGAGCTGTTTCCACTGTGAGCTTTAATCCAACCGCTCTCGTAACCGCGACCAGCGTTGAGAGACGCGGGTTGCCGCGCGGAGAAAGCGCGCGATAGAGACTTTCGCGCTCCACCCCAGCCGCTTTCGCAACCTGCGCGATACCGCCGCGCGCTTCCGCTATTCGGCGCAGTGCGATCAGCAGGACCTTGGGTTCATCTTCCTCTTCCAGCGCCGCGCGGAGATATTCCGCCGCAAATTCCAAATCATTGCGTAGCTCGTTCCTCATGAACTCATCATGTGAACCGGTGTTTTGAATCTTCATTGATCCTCTTTTCGCGTGCCCTGAAGGTCCTCAAGAAATTCAAGTGCGCGACAGATATCCGAACGCTGGCTACCTCTATCCCCCCGCACAAAAGCAACACACACGTATTTCCCTTCAACGTGTAATACCCGCGATAGCCTGGACCCCAATTGATCCGCAACTCGTAAAGTCCCTTGCGCAGCGACTTGTGGTCGCCAAAATTTCCTGCGGCGAGACGGTCGAGTCGAGCATCAATTTTCGCTCGTGTGCGTTTGTCCTTGAGTGAAACCAGCCATTCGCGAACGATGTCCTCACCATCGCGAGTCCTGTAATAGCGAATTTCAATCACATCTGAAATTGTAACTTATAAGTTACCAGCACGGAAACACAAAAATCCTACTCCACCACCGCCAGCACATCCCCAGCCGCCACCGTGTCTCCTGGCTTCACCCGCATCTCCGCCACCACCCCATCCTTCGGCGACTTCAGCTCGTTCTGCATCTTCATTGCCTCGATCACGACAATCCCCTGATGCGCCGCCACCGACTCGCCCTTCGCGGCCAGCACCCGAACCACGCGCCCCGGCATCGACGCCTTGATCGACTTCGGCCCATCGCTCCCGCCGCTGTGCGCCCGCCGTGCCTTCAGCGATCTGGGATCATCTACCCGGTACGCCAGCCGTTCGCCGCCGATCAGAACCGCCGGCTCTGTCGCGTCTTCTTCGAGAACCACGCGCCAAGCCCGCCCCGCCACAATCAGAGACAGCACGCCCGGCCGCAACTCCCGCGCCTCAATGGGAATCGAAACGCCATCGACCAAAACTTCGGTCGCCCCTGGCGCATACTCCACCACGCGAGCCCGCTCTGCAATCTCAATCGCGAGCTTCATGACCGCAGACCCTCCGCCCGCGCCGCCCGCTTCCATGCGCGGGTTGTCTCCGCACTCGCAGCCGGAGCAGCCGCCGCGCGCCCGCTCTCAAACACCGCCGCCGCAATCGCCGCAACCCGCTCACGCTCCTCGCGCCCGTCCGCCGCCGGCAATGGTTCGGCTAGCAGCCGCTCCAGATAGCCCGTATCAATCCGCGCCGCCTGAAAATCGGCGTCCCGCAGAATCCGCCGGAACAATCCCAGGTTCGTCCGAATGCCGCCAATCACGTACTCATCCAGCGCGCGCAGCAGCCGCGCAATCGCCGCCTCGCGGGTCGGCGCATACGCCACCAGTTTCGAGAGCATTGGGTCATAATCCATCGGAACCACCCAGCCCTCATAAATGCCCGCATCCTCCCGAATCCCTGGGCCGCCCGGCTGCGCCAGCCGCGTAATCTTTCCCGGTGAGGGAAAAAATCCATTGTCCGGATCCTCGGCATATACGCGGCACTCCATCGCGTGCCCGCGCAACTGCACATCTTCTTGCCGCAGCGGCAGCGGCTCCCCCTGCGCAATCTGAATCTGCAGGTGAACCAAATCCAGCCCCGTCACCAGTTCCGTCACCGGATGCTCGACTTGCAGCCGCGTATTCATTTCGAGGAAGTAAAAATTCCGCGCATCGTCCACCAGAAACTCAATCGTCCCGGCGTTCGTGTATCCCGCCGACTGCGCCAGCCGCACCGCCGCCTCGCCCATCCTCCGCCGCAGGTCCGGCTCAACCACTGCCGAAGGAGCCTCCTCAATCACCTTCTGGTGCCGCCGCTGCACCGAGCACTCACGCTCGCCCAGATACACGCAATGCCCGTGCTCGTCCGCCAGCACCTGAATCTCAATGTGCCGAGGCCGCTCAATCAGCTTTTCCAGATAAACTTCGCTTGACCCAAATGCCCGTTCCGCCTCGCTCTGCGCCGCCTCAAAGGCCGACTTCAGGTCCTCGTCGCGCGCGACCGCCCGCATCCCCTTGCCGCCGCCGCCCGCCGCCGCCTTCAGCATCACGGGATACCCAATCTCCGCCGCCACCTTGTGCGCTTCGTCCAGCGACGCCAGCCCCTGTGTCGAGCCGGGAGTCCGCGGCATCCCCGCCCGGTCCGCCGCCTGCCTCGCCCGCGTCTTCGACCCCAGCGCCCGCATCGCCGCCGCCGGAGGCCCGATAAACTTCACCCCCGCCCGCTCGCAAGCCTCGGCAAAATCCGCGTTTTCTGAAAGAAATCCGTAGCCGGGATGAATCGCTTCCGCGCCCGATTTGCGCGCAATCTCCAGCAGCAGATCGCCCCGCAAATACGATTCCGCCGCCGGAGCCGGCCCCAGCCGGTATGCCTCATCCGCTTCCAGAACATGAAGCGCCGCCCGGTCCGCGTCCGAGTAAACCACTACCGGCGAAATCCCCATCTCCCGGCACGCCCGCGCAATGCGCAGCGCGATTTCGCCGCGATTCGCGATCAGAATCTTCCGGAAAACCCGACGCTGCGTCTCAAAAGGCAAAGGCCATTGTAAGGCAACACTCAAGCCCCGCGAACCTGCCGCCCACACTTTGCCCGTCTCGGCTCCCGTCCACTCCTGCACCGCTGGAGTTTGGCTCGCCTTTGCGGAAATGAGATGATGGACATTGAGGCTGAGTTCCCGGCCCCAACACGATGCGCCGCCGCACGAAAATCACCATCACGATTGTTGTTGTGGTTCTGCTGCTGCTGGCCGGAGCCATCTACCTGCGCAAAATCGCCCCTCCGGAGGTCGCGCGCCTGCTACCCGACTCCGACGGAATTATTTATCTCAACCTGAAGCCGCTGCGCGAGGCTACGCATTTTGACCAGCATCCCGTGCCGCATGACGCCGATTATCAGCATTTCATCGACGCCACCGGAATCCAGCCCGAACGCGACCTTGACCAGGTGGCCTTTGCCCTGGAGCGGATGCCCGACCCCAACGGCCCCAATGGCCCCGTGGCTTTTTCTGAAGTCTTCGAAGGTCACTTTAACGGGCGGCGGCTGGCGGACTATTTGAAGACCATCGCGCCGAACGCTGAGACCTACGCTGGACGCACGATTTTTGAAATTCCCAGCGAGGGCCGCACCGTGCGCGTCGTGCTGCTGGGCTATGACCTGGTGGCCGTGAGCAATACCCCCACGGCCGAGCCCATCCACTCCATCATCGACCGCTACCGCACCGCCGCGCTTCCCTTCGCTGGCTCGTCGCTGCTGGCCGCGCATTACTCCGATGTTCCGCTGCTTTCGGCTGCCTGGGGCATCGGCAAAATCGGCCTGCCGCTCACCGACGATGCGGGCGGAATCAAAGTCATGGGCATAAGCCTGCCATTTTCGCCGGACACCACCTTTGTCGCTTCGCTGCGCTGGACCGGCAAAACGCACCTCCGCGTCGAGGAGATTGCTCCGACAGAAGAGGCGGCGGCGAAATCGGCGGACGCCGTCGGCAACCTGCTGAACTTTGTCCGCACGATGCAAAACTCGACCGTCACAGACACGGCGCACGAGCAGACCTCTGCCGAAATCAAAACGATGCTCGACAGCGCGCGCATCCGCCACCACAAGGATCGCGCTGTCTTTACCGCGACCATTCCCACGGACCTGCTGCGGCAGATGATGAAGGCGCCGGTCGATTTGCAAACCGGGCCGCAGCCGCAAACAGCAATGCCCAGCCCGCCTGCCGCGCCCGCGCAAAAACAATCGCAGCCTAAGCGGCGACCCGCGCCATCCAAGTAATCGAAGATCAAGCCGGAGGTCACGATGAATCTTTCCCGCTCCTTGCCGCGCCTGGCGTCCCTGGCCGCGCTGGCCTGCTTCGTTACATTGCCGCTGATCGCCCAGAGCGATTCTCAATCGGGTAAAGTGCTTACCGGCGAGCAGGCTTTTAGCAGCTATACAAAAGAGGAACCCGGCACGGTGCGCAAGCTCACCCTCGCCGACCTGCCCGCTCCCTATGCCACCAAAGGCGTGGACAACGGCGCGCACATGGTCAAGCGCCCGGACAATGCTTGGCCGAAGACGCTCCCCGGCTTCAAAGTGAGCCTCTACTACACCGGCCTCGATCAACCGCGTGAAATCCGCACCGCCCCCAACGGAGACCTGTTTGTCGCCCTCAGCTATCAGAACAAGATCATGGTCTTTCGCGGAGTGGATGCAAACGGTAAGCCGAAGCAGGTTTCCACCTTCGCAACGGGCCTCAGCCAGCCCTTCGGAATCGCGTTTTATCCCCTCGGCCCAAATCCCAAATGGGTCTACATCGGCAACACCGACTCCGTGGTGCGCTTTCCTTATAAAAATGGAGACCTGAAGGCGAGCGGCGGCGGCCACTGGACGCGCGATATCGTCTTCTCCAAAGACGGCCAGAAGATGTTTGTCTCGGTCGGCTCGCACTCCAATGTCGATGATCCGGACACGCACCCCGAGGAGTTCCACCGCGCCGACGTGCTGGAATTCACGCCCCAGGGCAAGTTCGTCAAGGTTTACGCATACGGCATTCGCAACTGCGTGGGCGAAGCCATCCATCCCGCCACCGGACAACTCTGGTGCTCGGTCAACGAACGCGACATGCTCGGCGATCATCTCGTCCCCGACTACATCACGCACGTGCAGGAAGGCGGGTTCTACGGCTGGCCTTATTTCTACATGGGCGGCCACCCCGACCCGCGTCTCAATGGCAAACACCCTGAGTTGAAGAACAAAGTCATCACTCCCGACGTGCTCCTGGAGCCGCACTTCGCGTCGCTTGAGATGACCTTCTACGAAGGCTCGCAGTTTCCCTCCGATTACAAAGGAGACGCCTTCGCCGCCGAGCACGGCTCATGGAACAAATCCAAACGCGCCGGCTACGAAGTGATTCGCGTAAAGATGCATGACGGCCAAGCCGCCGGAACCTATGAAGATTTCGTCACCGGTTTTGTGCTGCCCAACGGAGACGTATGGGGGCGTCCCGTAGGAGTTACGGTCGCAAAAGACGGCTCACTTTTCGTCACCGATGACGGCTCAGGCTCCATCTGGCAAGTTTCCTACGTGGGCAAAAAGTAGGTCGGCTGCAACTTCGCCGCAAGACTCACGGCGGCCCCTCGTGGCGGCCTAACCAGGTTTGTATCAGGGCACGGCTTCAGCCATGCCGTAAAGCCGTTGAAAATGTGTAGGGCTTCAGCCGCTGTGCGACATGGCGGGGGACATTGCGCGGCCCATATCGGAATGGCGGCGAAGCCGCGTTTGCCTGGACGGCCAGTCCCCTGGACGGCCAGTCCTAGCTGCCGGCGGCGCGGTTGTGGGTGTCGCCTCCGGCCTCGGCAAACTGGTTCATCGTCTCGCGCAGATACTTATGCGGATTCACCGGCGTATCGCGCACGCGCACTTCATAATGCAGATGCGGTCCGGTGCTGTGTCCGCTGCTGCCCACGTATCCAATTACCTGGCCGCGCTGCACGCTCTCCCCGACCGCAACCGCAAAGCCGGAAAGGTGGCCGTATACGGTCTCAATTCCATCGCCGTGGTCCAGGACGATTTCCCTTCCATAGCCATTCCCAAACGACGCTTTCAGCACCACCCCATCCGCCGGAGCCCGTACCGCCGCGCCAAAGCTGGTTGCGATATCAATGCCGGAGTGGAAGGCGCCCTCGCCGTTGAACGGGTCCAGCCGCTCGCCAAACGAGCTGGTAATCCGCCCCATCACCGGCCACAGGGTCGGCGCATTCATCAGGCTCTTCCAGTTGGTGTTGAGCGCGGGATTGATACCAAGTTCAAACGCCTGCGCCAACTGCCCGGAAAGCGCCGTAGTGCGCAGCGACGAAAGCTGATCGAAGGACTGCGTGTACGCGGCCTCGGTAAAAGTTGAATCAGAGTCGCTCGCGATGGGAGCCGCCGTAGCCACTGATTTGGTTAACCGGCTCTGGCGCAGCCCATACAACGCGCTCACTTCGCTGGCCAGCGAACCAAGCGAGGCAGCCTGTACTTCCTTTTGCTGAGCCACGGCCTGGAGCTGCTTGTAGTCTTTTCGCAGCGCCTCATGCTGTGTGCGAATCTGGTTGAAGCTCGCCGTCTTCAGCAGCATCCGGCTGTAGGAGCCGGCCATGCCCGCCAGCGTGAACGCCCCCACAACGGCGGCGGCCACAAACACGTAGGCGTAATGCATGGGGACGGGAATTTTCCGGAGGCGTCCGTCCTCTTCCCGGGCCACAAAAATGATGTAAAAGCGTTTCCGCACGTGCCTTTCACCTAACGTCCCGGGAAACCGCGCGTCGTCCCGAATTGAACACCATTCCACGGCAAACCGGCAACCCTCCCCTGGGAGGCCGGAAGAGAACAAGAATATCTATTAAGACGCTAACAGGACGTAAAGAGTCGGGTCAACCTAAACGTTTGCGAATTCGCCTCTCAAATGACCATTGCCATTCCTCATTTGCGAACCGGCGACCCAGTTTTCCCGAATGGGCTTGCTTCCGGCTCGAAAAAAAGCTGGCAATGAGCGGGGTGCTCCAATTATGGTAGGGGCCATGCGCGCGCGTACTCGCTGTTTCTTCGCCTCTTTCTGTCTTTCTTTTCTGCTGACCCCCACCCTTCTCGCTCAGAAAGCTCAGAAATTCGTCCCCAAGGCAATCACGTTTTCCGGCTACATCGCTGCGAGCAATGCGGAACTGCTGAAGGCCTCCGGGCTGATTCCAGGCGTCCCGCTTGGGCAGCCGGACATCCAGGCCGCAGCGCAAAAGCTGGACAATACCGGCCTCTTTTCCGATATCCGGTTCACATTCAATGGTGTAGACCTGCACTACGCGCTCAAGCCCGCTCAAGGAGTCGTGCCCGCCATTTACGAGAACTTCCCCTGGTGGACAAACCAAGAGCTCGAAGCGGCGGTTGCCGCAAAGGTGCCGCTGTTTCATGGAGAGGTAGTTCCGGAAAGCGGATTGCAGAACGAAGTTGCTGCGGCGCTCACCGACCTTTTGCAACAAAAAGGCGTGCCCGCGACGGTGATCGCGCTCCCCAGAAAAGACACGACCGCCGGAGTCGTCTTCCACATTGACTCGCCTCCAGTGGAGTTGGGTACAGTGAATTTGAGCGGGTGGAGCCCAGACTTTTCTGCTCCGCTGACGGCCATTGAAAAAGCGGTAACCGGGCAGAATTACGGGCCGGGAACAGAGTCCGTGCTGGAAGCAGCATTGAAAGCCGTGTACGGGCGCAAGGGGTATCTGGACGTGGCACTGCAAAACTTTGCTTACGGCGAACCTCAGTTCCTCGGCGGCAAAGTCACGGTTCCGGTGAATGCCACAATCGCGGAGGGCGCGCAGTACCGGATGGGAGCGCTGAACCTTTCCGGGGATGTCCTGATGACGCCGGATCAATTTGCAAAGCAGGCAAAAATTCATCCCGGAGATATTGTGAACGAAGACCTGCTGCGGCAGACGCTCGCGGAGGTCGCCATGCCCTACAAGGCCAAGGGCTATTTGCAGGCGGAGATCACAGCGAATCCAGTCTTCAACCGAACCAGCCACACGGTGGACTACTCGATCACGGTGATACCTGGAGCCGTCTTCCACATGGGCAAGCTAACGCTGGTGAATCTGGCCCCGGACCAGCAGGCGCTGGTGATGAAGAACTGGGCCCTGCACGCAGGCGATGTGTACGACGAAACCTATCCGCCCACTTTCCTCAACCGCAACAAGAATTCGCTGCACGCACTCGACGGGTGGTCGGCCAGCTATAAGCAGTACGCCAACCAGGATACCCACGTCGTCGATCTGGTCATCACCTTCCGGCCCGGCGGCCCGGTGAATTAACCCCTACTCCACCACCGCAACCTTAGCCCGTTTGCCCACGCGCAGAGTCAGCCGCGCCGCTCCGTCCAGGGCAAGATGCGCCTGCCGCACAACCTCGCCTTCGACACGCACCGCGCCTTCTTTAATCTTGCGGTCAGCCTCCGAGGCGGATGCGGCCAGCCCCGTTGCCGTCAGCAGCTTTGATACACGAACCCGTCCCTCGGCATCGCGGCCCAGATCAGCGGCGCTCACGCGAACCTCTTCCAAGCCCTCCACGTCATCGCTCTTCTGCTGGAACTGCCGAGCCCAATTCTCATCCGCCGCCCGCGCCGCTTCCGCGCCGTGGAACCCGGCAACAATCGTCCGCGCCAGCCGCTTCTTCGCCTCCATCGGGTGCAGCGCGCCCGCGGCCACATCGGCCCGCATCTGGTCGATCTCGCTCTGGCGCAGGTCGGTCAGCAGCTCCCAGTAGCGCCACATCAGCTCATCGCTCACCGACATCAGCTTGCCGTACATCTCCGGAGCCGGCTCATGGATGCCAATCGCATTGCCCAGCGACTTCGACATCTTCTGCACGCCGTCCAGGCCTTCGATAATCGGAGTCATCAGCACGATCTGCGGCTGCTGGCCAAAATCGCGCTGCAACTCGCGCCCGGCGAGCAGATTGAATTTCTGGTCCGTGCCGCCCAACTCCACGTCCGCCTTGAGCGCGACCGAGTCATACCCTTGCGCCAGCGGATACAGCATTTCATGCAGCGAAATCGGCTGTTCCTTTTGAAAGCGGGCGTGGAATTCCGCCCGCTCCAGCATCTGCGATACGGTAAACTTCGCGGCCAGCCGAATAATGCCTTCAAACGTCAGCGTCCCCAGCCACTCGGAGTTGAACCGAACCTCGGTCTTCTCCCGATCCAGAATCCGAAACACCTGGTCGGTGTAGGTCTTCGCATTCTCGTCAATCTGTTCGCGCGTCAGCGGCTTGCGCGTCACGTTGCGGCCCGTCGGATCGCCGATCAGCGAAGTGTAATCGCCAACCAGAAAAATCACCTGATGCCCGAGGTCCTGAAAGTGCTTCAGCTTGCGCATCAGCACCGTATGGCCCAAATGCAGGTCGGGCGCGGTGGGGTCAAATCCGGCTTTCACGCGCAGCGGCGCGCCCGTCTTCAGCGATTGCTCCAGCCGCTCGCGCAGGTCACTGACGCGGATGATCTCCGCCGCGCCTTTCTGCAGCAGGTCAAGCTGCTCGTCCACAGGAAGAAAATTTGCCATTGGACTCTCAGTATAAAGTCCAGCAACCCTGTGACCTCAATTCCCGACCAAAGAGAGTGCCACAATGTCCGCCCCTGATTGCGCCGGAGGCGCGTGTGCCTGGACGGCCAGTCCTCCCGAAAACTTGCTCGGAGCCGCCGTCCAACCGTATCATCCGGCAAGAGCACGAATCATGTCTGAAACCCATCTGGCACCTCCCTTGCGTGATAAAGGCCGCATCCTGTCGGCCTCTGAGATCGAGCGCACGCTCGTCCGCCTGGCCCACGAAATCATCGAGAAAAACGACGGAGCCGACAACATCGGCCTGGTTGGAATTCGCCGCCGCGGTGTCCCCCTGGCCGAGCGGCTGGCCGCGCTCATCTCGCAAATTGAAAAGCGCCCCATCGACACCGGCGTGCTCGATATCAGCTTCTATCGCGACGATCTTTCCACCGACGGCCCGCGCCCCACCGTGGTTCCCGGTTCCATCGGCTTCGATATCGCCGGACGCGACATCATCCTGGTCGACGACGTGCTCTACACCGGACGCACCATCCGCGCCGCCCTCGACGCGCTCTTCGATCACGGACGCCCTCGCCGCGTGCAACTGCTCGCGCTCATCGACCGCGGCCACCGCGAATTGCCAATCGAAGCCACCTTCGTCGGCCGCACCATCCAGACCGCTGACCGCGAAATTGTCGAAGTCAAGCTCCGCGAAATCGACGGTGATGAGCAGGTAATCCTGATGGAGCGCATAGACTGAAGAAGATGCCGGTAAAGAAATCTCCACCCGCGCGGCCCCGAAAAAAATCCCACCCCCCTGTTTCCACCTCCGCCGTTCACCCCGGCTCGCTCATCTCCGTCACCAGCCTCACAGTGGACGAAGTGCAGCGCATCCTCAAGCTCGCGGCCGACCTTGAAAAGGAATCCCCCGCGCACCGCGTTCAGCGCCTCTTCAAGCGCCGTGTCGCCCTGCTGTTTTACGAGTCCAGCACCCGCACCCGCACATCCTTCGAGCTCGCCGCCAAGGCCCTCGGAGCCGACACCACGCTCGTCAGCGACAAATCCTCCAGCATCGAAAAAGGCGAGTCCCTTAAGGACACCGGCCTCACCCTCCGCGCCCTCGGAGCCGAATGCATCATCCTGCGCAGCCCCTATTCCGGCGCGCCCTACTTGCTGGCGCGGGCCACGGGGCTCCCGGTCCTCAACGCCGGCGACGGCATGCACGAGCACCCCTCGCAAGCGCTGCTCGATCTGCGAACCATCCTCGGCGGACTCAAAAAATCCGGGCCAGTCACCGCGAACACGCTGAAGGGCGTTACCCTCACCATCTGCGGAGACATCTTTCACAGCCGCGTCGCCCGGTCAAACGCCCTGCTGCTGCCCCGGCTCGGCGCGCGCGTCATTCTCTGCGGCCCTCCGCCCTTGCTGCCGGAAACCGCCGCGCAGATGGGTCCCGGCATCGAAATTGAGCGCGACTTCGACCGCGCTCTCCGCCAATCACAGGCCGTCATGATGCTGCGCATCCAAGCCGAACGCCTCGCCGGGCTCGCCCTCGACCTCGACGAATACAAGGCCCGCTACCAGGCCAACGCCGAGCGCGTCGCCGCGCACGCGCCCAAGGCGCTCATCCTGCATCCCGGCCCCATCATTCGCGGCATGGAAATCACCAGCGAAGTCGCCGACGGCCCGCAATCCATGATCGAGACGCAGGTCGCCAACGGCGTGCCCATCCGCATGGCGCTCGTCGCGCGCGCCCTCGGCGCAAAGGAGCGCTCGCGATGAAGCCCATCCTCATCCGCAACGGACACTTGATTGACCCCGCATCCGGCATCGACGCCCCGCGCGACCTGCTACTGGCTGAAGGCAAAGTCGCCGCCGTCGAAGCTCCGGGAAAAATCAAGCACGCCGACGCCGAAATGCTCGATGCCAAAGGCCTCATCGTTGCGCCCGGCCTCATAGACATTCACGTTCACCTCCGCGAGCCCGGTCAGGGCTACAAAGAGACCATCGCCTCCGGCACCGCCGCCGCCGCCGCCGGAGGATTCACCTCCGTCTGCGCCATGCCCAACACCATCCCGGTGAACGACTCGCCCGAAATCACCCGCTGGATGCTCGCGCCCGAACGCAACGCCGCCATTCGCGTCTTCCCCATCGGCGCGGCCACGCGCGGGTCCATGGGAGAAACGCTCACCGAATACGGCTCCCTCCGCGCCGCCGGAGCCGTCGCGGTCACCGACGACGGCAAGCCCATCCTC
>Ga0134126_10005613_pt1 | contig 15660 bp, 17 predicted proteins | sample KB31752_FD_96881 | JGI IMG/M metagenome (GOLD analysis project Ga0134126, IMG submission 96881) | Terrestrial soil microbial communities with excess Nitrogen fertilizer from Kellogg Biological Station, Michigan, USA - KB3-175-2 | ecosystem: Environmental > Terrestrial > Soil > Unclassified ...
GGCTCGGACGGTGAACCGGGCTGACATGCTGATGTCGCCCGGTACTCCTGTGCTATTTCGCTTCAGGGTGTTAAGCCGGTCACGCAGCACCGCCGCCGTTGGCCGCAATTGCGATTCCGGCTGCATGCCGGATCGCAGCAAGTCACGTGCCTGCGTGTCTAGGGCAATGAGCTGCGCTGAGCTTTGCCCGCCCGCCGGCCCATGCTCGGGCAGCATCGAGAAAAGCGCGCAACACAGTCCGTACACGTCTCGGGCCTCGTGCGTAGTGTCGCCGTGGACCGGCTCGGCAAACATCGGCAGGCTGGGAAAGGAAAGCACGGGATCGTCGTCTGCCGTCAGGAGGATGTCGGAAGGCTGGATCACTCCGAATGTCGCGCTTACGCTATGTGCGTAACTGACCGCGTCGGCTAGCTTGGCCCCGATATCAATGACCTTCTCTACCGGCAGGGGCCGGACATGCGGCGTCGTCTCCTGTTCGATCAGCTGCGTGACGAACGGATAGCCCGAGCTGGTATGTCCGTAGGTCAGGAATCGCGTGACACGCGGGTGGGATGAAGCCTCTTTGGCCCGGCCCGCCTCGAAACTGAATCGCTGCCTTCCGGCCTCTTGCACACTGTTGTCACCCTCGACTCGAAGAATGATCCTCCGGTAGCTACTGGGAAACCGGGCCGAGAAGGTCACTGTTCGGCCGCGGATCTCGACCGACTCAAAAGTCGGGTCCGTATAGGCGCCGCTGCCCGAGTCGGCGCCGTCCTCGGCGACGTCGAGGGCCACTTGGACCAGGCCACGGAGTTCGTCCAGGTCAAAGGACATCAGGCCCGCTACCCGGCGAGGACTATCGGGAGAGCCCTGGCTCCCGGCGCGTTCCGCGGGCAGCGCGGCCAGGGCCCAGTTCCGGAGCTCAGGATCATCGGGCCGGTCTTCTCGCATCTGCGCGACCAGCTCCGGCAGCCAGCCTTCACGTTCGGCCGCGCCGATTACCGCGAAAACGACCTCTTCCATCCTGCGGCCCTCGGAAACAATGGAGGAGAGATCGCGGTCAAGCCGGTACGACAGCAGCATCGCCAGAGCAGCCGAGTCGTGGTAGGCGTGAAGCATGATGGCGTGCAGTTGCTGGCGCTGCCCGGAGGTGGCCGACCAGGATGTGATCGCACACCTCCGAGGCTTCAGTGACTGCGGGCACCCCATAGATTAGTTGGCCGGGCCTCAGCTTTGGTGCCAGTATGGCCGCGCCTATCCGATAGGAGTATGCGGAGTGGGGCGCGGTCCCGCTCCCGGCGAAATGGGCATTAATGGTGGCGACGGCCGACCCGATGGCCTTCCGGGATAAGGGCCGTCGACTTAGCCGCCGTCACTAAGCCGGGACGCGGCGGCCCCCTCGAGCATCGTCTCGGCGACCAGGTTGTAGGCCAGCTCCCAGGCCTGCCGGGTCGCCGCGTCCCACTCCTCGGCCAGCGTCGTGGCCAGCGCGGCCAGCAGCGCGCTGCCCACCGTCTGGTAGTCGGCCGCACTGGCCCCGTAGCCCGCGTGCCGGGCGCCGAGGACGTGGGTGTGGCCCATGAGGTCGCCCAGCCGACACCTCGTAGAACCACGTCGTCAGGTCGGGCAGCCGGGGGGCAAGGCGCTCGAATGAGGACTGCACCAGGTGATCTGCTCCGGCGTCACGAAGAGTGCCCCAGCGCCTCGGCCAGCCCGGCGCGGCTGCTGACGCCGAGCTTGGTGTAGGCGTGCGCCCGCAGCAGACCCGGCGTGGCGGCGCTCTCGCAGGTGGCCGCGAGCGTGCTGGAGCGGCGCAGCGCGGCCGCCGCGGCCCGGCGGTCCCCGGCCCGGCTGAACACATTGGCGGCACCGGACGCGGCCTCGGCGGCCAGCAGCATCGCGCCGAGCTCCTCGAAGTCCTCCGAGGCGGCGGCCAGCTCCCTGGCGTCCCCGGCCCTGGCCGCGGCGGCGTGCCGGGCCCGCGCCGCCAGCAGCGATGAGTCGGATGCGGCGGCCAGCTCGCCCAGTCGGGCCGAGGTGTCCTCCCCGGTGGTGCGCAGCAGGTCGTGCAGCAGCCAGGCCTCGGCCGTCCGGTGCCCGGTGTCGGCCGCCCGCGCGGCGGCCTCGCGGAACCGCTTCTCGCCGATGGCCTGCTGGCCCAGCATGAGCGCCGTCCACGCGTCGGCCAGCCGCTGCTCGGGACCCCGGAACCCGAACTCGGGCCCGGTGTCGCGCTCGGCCAGCACCAGCGCGTCGGCGTCGGCCTCGCCCAGCCTTCACCTCGCTCGAGGGAGCCTCGTTCGCCCGCTAGCTAGCGCCTGCGCCTCATGGCGCCGTCAGCTGGAAAAGCCGGTATCTCCTATAAACCGTCCGCGCAGAAGTGAGCAGAAGCGATCACGGTCGGGGGTGCCGGGAAGGGTATCCCGGACCGCGGGCGGGCGGCAGATCCGGGTATACCGGTCGAGGCTGACATTCTGCCCCGGCCCGCTGCCCCCGGGTGAGCGCCGCTTGGCGCTAGACGAACGTCACGCGCACGCCGCTATCGGTCAGCTTGCGCACCGCATCGCGGTCGGCCTCCCGGTCGGTGATCAGCTCGTCCACCGCGGACAGCGGACAGATCCGGGCGAACGCGGCCCGGCCGATCTTGGACCCGTCGGCGATCACCACCACCTGCCTGGCCTGCTCGATCATGACGCCGTTGGTGTGCGCCTCGATCTCCTGGTAGGTGGTGCATCCGGCCCTGGCCTCGATGCCGTCCACCCCGATGAAGGCGATGTCCAGGTTGAGGCCGGCCAGCGTGGTCTCGGCGATGGGCCCGGACAGCTCGTAGGACTGGCTGCGCGCCACGCCGCCGGTCACCACCAGCTTGACGTCGGGCCTGATGGCCAGCTCCGAGGCGATGTTCAGCGCGTTGGTGACGATGGTGAGGTCGCGCCGGTCGGCCAGGGCCTTGGCCACCTCGGTCGCCGTGGTGCCCCCGGTCAGCCCGACCGCCATGCTCTCGGTGACCCGGCTGGCCGCCTCGATGGCGATGCGCCGCTTCTCGTCGCCGTGCCGCACGGTCTTGTACCGCAGCGGCAGCTCGTAGGCGACGGCGCGGCCGACGGCGCCGCCGTGCATGCGCTCGAGCAGCCGCTGCTCCTCGAGCATGGCCAGATCACGGCGGATGGTCGCGGGGGAGACGCTGAGCGCGTCCGCGAGCTGCGCGACGGCGACCGAGCCCCCGTCGGCGAGCTGTTCCAGGATGGCGGACAGCCGGGCTGACCTGTGCATGGCACATGAATGTAACAGGCACGTTCTGGACCGGTTCCGGCCTTGCGGTCGCGTTCACTTCTGACTATTTTCAAGGGCTAATGAGCGCAATCGAGCATGAAATCACCGATCAGCCCCGTTGCTGGGAGCTGGCCGCCAGGGTCGCCGCCGACAACTCTGCCGTCTTGCCCCCGTCCGGCCGCCGGGTCTGCGCGGTGGGCTGCGGGACGTCCTACTACGTGGCCCAGGCCTACGCCGCCCTGCGCGAGCAGGCCGGCCAGGGGGAGACCGACGCCTACCCCGCCTCCGAGATGCCGCTGGACCGGCGCTACGACCACCTGGTCGCCATCACCAGGTCCGGAACCACCAGCGAGGTGCTGAACCTGATCCCGCGCGTGGCGCAGGCGACCAGCGTGCTGGCCCTGACCGGCGCGGCCGGCTCGCCGGTCACCGGCCGGGCCGGGCAGTCCCTGGTGCTGGACTTCGCCGACGAGGTCTCGTTCGTGCAGACGCGGTTCGCGACCTCGGTGCTGGCGCTGCTGCGGGCCCAGCTCGGCCAGGACGTCGGCGCGCTGGCCGGGCGGGCCCGCGCCGCCGTCGCCGACGAGCTCCCGGTCGACCCGAGCAAGTTCGAGCACTTCGTCTTCATCGGCACCGGCCCTGGCGCCGCGCTGGCCAGCGAGGCCGCGCTCAAGATGCGCGAGACCGGCGGGGCCTGGACCGAGGCCTACGCGGCCATGGAGCTGCGGCACGGCCCGATGAGCACGCTCGGCCCGCGGTCCCTGGTCTGGTCGCTCGGCACCGCGCCGCGCGGCCTCGGCGGCGAGGTGGCCGGCACCGGCGCGACCTGGCTCGAGTCGGCCGAGGACCCGCTGGTGGCGCTGGTCCGCGTGCAGCAGGTCGCGGTCAGGAACTCCCTGGCCCAGGGCCTGGACCCCGATCATCCGCGTTTCCTGGCTCGCTCCGTAATCCTCGCTGACCCCCCTGACAGCACGAGAGGTGATGACAAGTGACGACACCAAGACCGGGGCGGCGCCGCCTCGCTGCCCTGCCGGCGGTGGCGGCCGGCGTGCTGCTCGCCGCGGGCTGCTCGGCCGGCGGCTCGACGATCGGCCAGAGCTCGGGCGGCGGCGGCAAGTCGATCACGGTCGACATGTTCTACCCCAGCCCGCCCAAGGCGATGCTGGCCAAGTTCACCAAGCAGACCGGCATCAAGGTGAACTGGGTCGTGATCGGCTGGGACGACCTCCAGACGAAGATCGCCGCGGCGGCCTCGTCCAACACCTACTACGCCGACGCCACCGACGTGGACTGGTCCCGGGTCGGCGAGTACGCCAAGACCGGCTGGTTCTACCCCATGAACAAGTGGATCAGCCCGGCGTCGCTGCAGTCCGACGTGCCGCAGCTCGACACGTTCATGGTCAACGGCAAGCTCATCGGCATGCCGTTCGACGCGTCGTTCATGGTCACCACGGCCAACACCAAGGACTTCAAGAAGGCCGGCGTCTCCGCCTTCCCTGACACCGTCACCGGGCTGACCGCCGCGCTCAAGAAGCTCCAGAAGCATGGCATGGCCACCCCGATGGACATCCACTTCGCGGCGGCCGAGGGCCTGTCCACCTGCTGGTACCAGATGACGGCGGCGTTCGGCGGCCAGGTGCTCAACGCGGCCAACACCCCGCAGTTCACCTCGCCCAGCTCGCCCGGCTACCAGGCCATGAACTGGATGGTCAACGCCTACCGCAGCGGGCTGGTGCCCAAGGGCAACATCTCCGAGGCCGACTACACCGGCTTCACCACCGAGATGGCCAAGAACCGGGTCGCCATGGAGCTGTGCGACTACTCCGGCAGCGTCGGCTCGATCTACCAGGTGCCCAGCTCGTCCGGCGTGGTCAACCAGGTCTCCTACGAGCCCACGCCGGGCGCCACCGGAGCCGGCGCCAACGTGGCCAACCCGGACGGCATCGGCATCCCCAAGACGGCCAAGGACCCGGCCGCCGCGGCCGAGTTCATCAAGTGGTTCACCCAGACCAAGAACCAGGCCATCTGGGCCGGCCTGGACGGGCCGTCCGGCGTCATCACCGGCTTCCCGCTGCCCATGCGGCTGTCCAGCCTCAGCCTGCTGGCCAGCTCGGGCAAGTACGCGCAGGCGGCCGAGCTCGAGACGCTGTTGCGCGAGCACGCCAAGGCCCCGTTCCCGCAGGGCGCGCCGCCCTGGTACGCCCAGTTCAGCAACTCCGTCTACACCAACATCCACCAGGCGGCCACCGGCCAGGAGAGCGTGAAGCAGGCCGTCAGGAACATCGCTAACCAGGTGGCTCAGCTCAAGGCGTCGGGCTGAGCGGCGTCGGGCTGAGCGGGGCGCGACGGGGACGGCTGCTGCCGTGGCTGCTGGTCGCCCCGCTCGTGGTGTTCATCGCGGTCCTGTCGTTCTACCCGACGGTGGTCACCACGATCGAGGCGTTCTTCCGGGTGTCCCCGCTCGACCCGCCGACCCGGTTCAACGGCCTCGGCAACTTCCGCGCGCTGTTCGCCAACTCGGCGATCACCACGTCGTGGGTGAACACCGTGGTCTACGCGGCGACCGGCGTGGTGCTGTCGACCGTGCTCGGCGTGGCCGGAGCCGTGGCGCTCAAGCGCCGGTTCCGGCTGCGCGGGCTGGTCCTGGCCATGGTGATCCTGCCCTGGGCGCTGCCCGCCGTGGACGAGGCCGTCATCTGGAACTGGATGTACGACCCCAACTTCGGCGTCATCAACAGCACCCTGCGCTCGCTGCACCTGATCGGCGCCTACCACGTCTTCCTCGGCCTGGACCGGTGGCTGACCGTGGTGCTGATCGAGATCGTCCAGGTCTGGCAGATCACCCCGCTGTCGGTGCTGATCATCCTGGCCGCGCTGCAGGCGATCCCGCTCGACCTGTACGAGGCCGCCCGGGTGGACGGGGCCGGGGCCTGGTCGGCCTTCCGCCGGGTCACGCTGCCGCTCATCCGGCCCGCCATCGCGGTCGCCGCGGTGCAGGCCATCGTGCTGTCGCTGAACGTGTTCGACCAGGTCTACGTCATGAACGGCAACGCGCCGCTGGGGTCATCGCTGATGCTGCAGACCTACATCACCACCTTCCAGGACCTCAACTTCGGCAGCGGCTACGCGCTGTCGCTGATGGTCACCGTGGCCACCGTGCTGCTGTCGGCGGCCGCGCTGGCGCTCATCTACCGGCGGGCGGAAGCCTCATGACCAGGCGCCCGGTCCGGTGGCTGGGGCGGACGCTGACCCTGGTGATCATCCTGCTGTGGTCGCTGTTCCCGCTTTACTGGGCCCTGAACACCAGCCTGAGCACGCTGTCGGCGGCCGAGAGCAAGCCGGTGCACTACCTGCCCACGCCGCTTGAGCTGGGCAACTACCAGCAGCTGTTCGGGATCGCCGGGTCGCGGTCCGGGTTCGCGACCGAGTTCGGCCGCTCGCTGCTCAACGGCGCCATCGAGTCCGGCGGGGCCATGGTGCTGACCATCGTCATCGCCGTGCTGGCCGCGTACGCGTTCGCCCGGATGAACTTCATGTTCAAGCGGGTGATCTTCGTCAGCGTGCTGGCCACCCTGCTGCTGCCCGCCTACGCCACGCTGATCCCGCTGTACCGGATCATGAGCAGCTTCGGGCTGATCAACACCTACATCGCCGTGATCCTGGTCTACACCTCGGGCTTCCTGCCCCTGGCCACCTGGATCCTCTACAACTACTTCAACTCCATCCCGCGGTCGCTGGAGGAAGCCGCCTTCGTGGACGGCGCGTCCTGGCTGGGCACGCTGATCCGCGTGGTGGTGCCGGTCGCGCTGCCCGGCATCGCCGCCGCCGCCATCATCACGTTCCTGCTCGGCTGGGCCCAGTTCCTGTTCCCGCTCGTGCTGACCAGCGACCTGTCGGCCCAGCCGGTCACGGTCGTCGTGGCCGCGCTGAACGGCCAGCGGATCGTCCCGTTCACCCTGCTGATGGCCTGTGGCGTGCTCGCCGCGGCGGTCCCCGGCGTCATCGCCGTGGTCCTCAACCGTTTCATCATCCAGGGCGTCACCTCGGGCGCGGTCAAGTAGGAGGTTACTTTCCTTGGTCACCGGCTAGGCGGTCGGCCACAATCGGGAGTCATTCCGCGCGTCTGCCCTGGAGGGGGGTGGCGGTCCGGTGCGTGTCTCCTGGCTGTCCCGGCGTCCCGTTGTCGTCCTAGCGGTCCCCGTCATGCTGGCGGCGGTCGTCGCCGGCACCGCCGTCCCGGCCGCGGCTGTCCCGGCCGCCGCCCGGCACCGGCCGGCCGGGACCCCGTTCCCCGGCCAGCTCAACGCCGTCGCCGCCACCTCGGCCAGCAACGCCTGGGCCGTGGGCTACAGCACCGGCGAGACCCTGACCGAGCACTGGAACGGCAAGGCCTGGAAGTTCGTCAACAGCCTGAACCTGGGGGCCAGCGGCGACCTGTACGGCGTGGCGCCGCTCTCGGCCGCCGACGCCTGGGCCGTCGGCTACCTGCCCGGCCCGTCCGGGTCAGCCAGCCTGATCGCGCGCTGGAACGGCAAGACCTGGAAGCGGGTGAAGAGCCCGAACCCCGGAACCGGGGGCAGCATCCTGCAGGGCGTGGCCGCCACCTCGGCCAAGAACGCCTGGGCGGTGGGCGAGACCAGCGCCGAGAAGACGCTGATCCTGCGCTGGAACGGCACCGCGTGGAAGCAGGTGCCCAGCCCGAGCCCCGGCCCCAACGGCGATTTCCTCTACGGCGTCACGGCCACCTCCGCGACCAGCGCCTGGGCCGTCGGCGTGGCCCACAGCCCGACCGCCACCTCGACCCTGATCCTGCACTGGAACGGGAAGGCCTGGAAGCGAGTCGCCAGCCCCAGCCCCGGCGCGCAGGGGAGCACCCTGTACGGCGTGAGCGCCAGCTCGCCCACCAATGCCTGGGCCGTCGGCTACACCGCCGTGTACGCCGAGGGCTGGAAGACGCTGATCGAGCATTGGAACGGCAAGACCTGGCGGCAGGTCCCCAGCCCCGATCCCGTGACCGTCTCCAGCAGCAAGCTGACCTGGAACATCCTGCAGAGCGTGTCCGCCGTCTCGGCGGGCAGCGCCTGGGCGGCCGGCTACAGCGAGGAGGCGCTCAAGGGCTCCAAGGACCTGATCCTGCGCTGGACCGGCAAGGCCTGGAAGCAGGTGCCCAGCCCCAATCCCTTCTGCGCGACCTGCGACAGCCTGTTCGGCGTGACCGCCAGGCCGGCCGGCCACGCCTGGGCCGTCGGCACGGTCAACACCGGCGCCGAGGTCACGATCCTGCGCTGGACCGGCACCGCCTGGAAGAACTCCCCGTCCGCGTCCCTGCCATAACGCGCTGGCGCTCCCGCGCGGTCAGAGGCCGCCGGCGACGTCCAGCTCCGCCCCCGTGACGTAGGAGGCCTCATCGGACAGCAGCCACAGGACCGCCGCGGCGACCTCGTCGGCCGTGCCCATGCGGCCGAGCGGGACCTGATCCAGGGTGCGCTCCAGGTGCTCCTTCGGCTGGCCCAGCCGTGACTCCGTGGCGATGACCCCCGGCCGCACCAGGTTCACCCGGATGCCCTCGCCCGCCAGTTCCCTGGCCAGGCCGCGCGACATCGTGTCCAGCGCCGCCTTGCTGGCCGCGAAGTGCACCCAGTTCCCCGGCGCGCCCGAGCGGACCGCGTACGCCGAGGACAGCGTGACGATCACGCCGCCCGCGCCGCCGTTGCTCGTCGACATGCGCCGGGCCGCCTCGCGGCAGCACAGGAAGGCGCCCAGCACGTTGGTGCGGAACACCGCCTCCAGCTCGTGCGCCGGCAGGTCGGCCAGCCGGCGCGGCGGCCCCGGCAGCACCGCGTTGTTGACCAGGCCGCCCACCGGCCCCAGCGCCTCCTGCGCCGCCGCGAACGCCCGGATCACGTCGTCCTCCGCGCCCACGTCGGCCTGGATCGCCACCGCCGTGCCGCCCGCCGTGTTGATCTCGTCGGCCACCCGCGCCGCGTTGTCCGGCCGCGAGAGGTACAGCAGCCCGACCGGAGTCCCGGCGCGCGCCGCCCGCACCGCGATCCGCGCCCCGATGCCCCGCCCGCCACCGGTGACGATGAGGGCTGGCTGCCTCGTTGCTGAGGTCATGTCGCCTCCTCCGTTGTAAAATGGCTTTACGACTCTTAACGTAAAGAGACTTTACATCGATGTCAATCTCTCGCCAGTCCCAGGGCCAGCCGATCGCGCCGATGATGCGCGTGCTGTGGCAGGAGGTGCGCGACCGCATTCACCTCGCCTTCGCCGAGGAGGGCTACGCCGACGTGCGCGCCGAGCACCTGGCCGTGCTCCAGCACCCTGGGCCCGACGGCCAGCGCCCGTCCACGCTCGCGGCCCGCTCTGGCATGAGCCGCCAGGCCATCAACCACCTGATCAGCCACCTGGAGCAGGGCGGATACGTCGAGCGCTACACCGACCCGGCGGGCGCCCGCCTGGTCCGGCTGACCCCGCGCGGCCGCCAGCTCTACGACCACATCGAGGCCACCGCCGTCGCGGTCGAGGCCGAGTGGGCTGAGCAGATCGGGGCCGAGCGCCTGGAAGACCTGCGCGCCGCCCTCACCAGCCTGCTGGCCGCCCGCCAGCCCGGCCGTCAATCCGGCCGTCAATCCGGCCGGGAGTCCACCCGCTAAGGCCTGATGAGAACACCGCGGGCCGGGAACAGGATGTGGCGCGTCGGGCGATAGACGCCAGCCGCGAGCTCGCCGCCGCGATCGCCGCGCTGCCGTCGGCCTACCGCGACGTCCTGCTGCTGATCGCCAGCGGCCTGGGCTACCAGGAGGCGGCGGTGGCCCTCGGCGTGCCCATCGGGACGATCTCGTCCCGGCTGCTGCGGGCGCGCCGGCAGATGCGCGCGGCGATCGCCGACCCGGCCCAGGCCGACGACCGAGAGGACTCTCCCCGATGAACGAGATGAAGCAGCTCGAGGATTTCTGCGCGGCGGTGCCGCCGCCAGACGCCGCACGGCTGGCCCGCACCAGGGCCCTGGTGCTGAGCACGGCCGCCGACCCGAAGCGGGCCGGGGCCGGCCGCGGCCGGCTCGGCGCCCGGATCACGCTGCCGCGGCTGGCGCTAACCGGCGGTCTCGCCGCGGTGGCGGCGGCCGCCGTGGCCATCGCCCTGGTCAGCCCGGCCGGGCCGGGCGCCGGGACCGGGCCCGGGACCGGGCCCGGCGGCGGGTTGCGGCTGGACGCGGCCGTGGTCCTGCACCGGGCGGCGGCCGCGGCGCTGACGGCTCCGGCCGCAGGACGGGGCCAGTTCCTGTACATCGCCGTGCACGGCGTTACCGCCGGTCACGGGACGTGGCACGCTTACCGGCAGCGGATGTGGCTGCCGTCGGTCAACGGGCCGGGGCACAGCTGGCGGCAGGGCGTGATCGAGCAGACCCCGTGCATTACCTTCTCCGGGTCGTCGTCGTGCGTCATGGTCGACCCGCAGATCCGGGGCGATTGGTCGCAGCCGACCTACGCCTGGCTCAGCACGCTTCCGACGGCGCCCCGCGCGCTGCTGGCCTACCTGGAGCATCACAGCGCCTGCACCTTCAGCACGGTGCCGGTGGACACCGCGCACGCGGCCTACAGCGAGGTGTACACGATCCTGAGCGCGGTCTACCTCATGCCGGGCCGGCTCGGGGCGACCCTGTTCAACGCCGCGGCGCGGATACCGGGCGTTCACGTCCTGCGCCATGTCACCACCGCGGCCGGGCAGCCGGGCATCGCGGTGGCCATGACCGCCCGGGCGACCCCGGCGGCGCCAGCGGCGCACGCCCCGCTGGGCCCGCCGCTGCGCTACGAGCTGATCTTCAGCCCGCGCACCTACCGGTTCATCGGGCTCCAGGCAGTCAACGCCCGCGGCGCCATCACCAGCGGCCAGGCCGTGACGTCCGCCCGGGTGACGGCTCACGCGCCGCGGACCCGCTCCATCGCCATGTGGGCCGACGACGCGCCCTGCCTGGCCTAGCCGGGTCAGAAGGCCAGGCAGATGCCTGGCCTTCTGACGTCCCCCTGCCCCTAGGAGCCGATGGCCACGCCGGTCGGAGCGTCCGCGCCCTTGATGAAGCCCTGCCGCACGTTCTTGCCCGTCAGGCTGGCCCGGCCGATCGAGGTGCCGCCACCGCCGGCCCCGCCGAAGTTGGCCCAGTAGAGGTACTGGCGGTACACGGCCACGCCGCCGGGAACGTCGGCGGTGGTCAGCAGCGACTGAGTGATGACCTTGCCGTTGAGGTGGGCCTTGCCGATCGTGTCGCGGCCGAAGTTGGCCCAGTAAATGGCGTCGCCCGATACCGCCACCCCGGCCGGGGTCGAAGCACCGGAGATGAAGTTCTGCTTGACGTCGGTCCCGTTGAGCTTGGCCCGCCCGATCGTGGTGCCGTTGAAGTTGCTCCAGTAGAGGTAACCGCCAGCGGCGGCAATTCCCCAGGGTCCTTCCGCCCCCTTAATGAAATTGTTGTTCACGTGCGTGCCGTTGAGCCTGGCCCGGCCGATGGAATCGCCGAAGCGGCTATCCCAGAAGATGTATCCGCCGCTGACGACCACGCCATGAGGGCTGTTGAGGCCCTTGATGAAGTGCTGGCTGACGTCGGTGCCGTTGAGCTTGGCCCGCCCGATCGTCGTGCCGGGGCTGCCCGCGGCCACGCTCGGGTTGGACCAGTACACGTACCCGCCGCTGACGGCGACGCCGACGGGTCCGGCGGCGTGGGGGATGAACTTCTGGTTGATGCCCTTGCCGTCGAGATCGGCCCGGCCGATGGTGCTTCCCGTGCCGCCGCTCCCGTAGTTGTCCCAGTAGATGCGGACCGGGTTCGCGGCCGACTCGCGGGCTGGCGAGGACCAGGCCGCCGACGTGGGCACCAACGCCAGGCCCAGCGCGACCGCGGCAGCAACGGCGCTCTTCCTCATCATGGCATCTCACCTTTCCCTAGACGGCGACCTATCCGGCCGTACTCGGACTTACCACAAGGTCACCGACGAGCCGCCCGGACGCGGCTGACTACCATGCGTCCTGAGGGCCACCGGGCGCACCGCTCAGGAGAGGCAGCCATGACCGACCGACCACCTTTGCCCCCGTTTGACCGGACCGCCGCACTCCGGAAGGTCCAGACGGCCGAGGACGCCTGGAACACCTGCGACCCGGAGCGAGTCGCCGGCGCCTACACCACGGACTCGGTCTGGCGTAACCGGGACACCTTCATCAGCGGCCGGGAGGAGATCGTCGCCTTCCTCGCGGCCAAGTGGCAGCGGGAGATCGACTACGCGCTGCGCAAGAACTTGTGGGCGTTCACGGCCGACCGGATCGCGGTGCGGTTCCAGTACGAGTCGCACGACGCGTCCGGCCAGTGGTGGCGCAGCTACGGCAACGAGTTGTGGGAGTTCGACGAGCACGGTCTGATGCGCCGCCGCGAGGCCAGCATCAACGATCTCGCCATCGACGAGTCGCAGCGGCGCATCTTCGGCCCCCGGCCGGAGAGCGAGCACGGCCAGGAGTTCCCGCTCCAGTAGACCCTGCGGCCTCGCTAACCTGGGTGATCATGAACGCACCGGCCGGCGACGCGGAGGCGCTGCGCGCCGTGCTGCGCCGCGACCTCACCGCCGCCCTCAGGGCCCGCCAGCCCGACACCGTGGCCGCGCTGCGCAGCGCCATCGCCGCCATCGACAACGCCCAGGCCGTGGCCGCGCCGGCGGGCCCGGCCCCGGCCACCAGCGCGCACATCGCGGGCGCCCGCGAGGGCGCGGGCTCGGCCGAGGTGCCACGGCGCCGGCTCAGCGGCGCGGAGGCTCGGGCCATCCTGGGCGACCAGGTGGCCGAGTACGACCGAGAGGCCGACCGCTACCGGGCGCTGGGCCAGCCCGAGGCCGGCCAGCGCCTGGCCGACCAGGCCCGCCTGCTCGCCGCCTACCTGCCGCCGTGACCGCCGTGACCGCCGGGGACGTTTCCGCGGAAACGTCCCCGGCGGCGGCCGTCAGTTCCGGATGACCCGGATCCGGTTGATGTCGAGCACGTAGATGGCCCCGGACGGCGCTACCGCGACCCCGGTCGGGTCGTTGAACCGGCCCTGTGCGGCCGGCCCGCCGTCGCGAAGAAGCCATAGCCGGATGACATCGCGTAGAGATCGCGTAGAGATTGCCGTCCGCGAAGGACAGCGCGCAGGCACCTGCGCCGATCTGGCCGGCCGGGGCGGGACCGCCGACCCCGCCGGCCAGCGTAGCGATCCGCCAGGGTCCGGGGCAGGCCTGCGGCGTGCCGCCCGCGACCGACAGCAGCAGGACCGTCGTGGCGGCCAGGCCAATCGTTTTCCGCACGTCTGTGCCTCCCAGCATCGCCCAGCGTCGCCCCTGGGGTAGAGGATCCGAGGGACCTGGCCCGGTGACGGTCCGGCAACCTGCCCCGGCAACCTGCCCCGGCTGCATTCCCCGGCGGCATTCCGCGGCAAGGTGCCAATGCCGGGAGCGATGAGGAGTGCTCATGAGCTCGTGGTCTGACGTACCCGTGCTGGAAGGATCCCTGGTCCGGCTGGAGCCGCTGGCCGCCCGGCACGCGGCCGACCTGGCCGCGGCGGCCGAGGTCGCTTCGCCATCATGATCTTGGTACGGGGCTCCCGAACGACGTGGTTGTTGCTCTCACGCCGTCACAGGGAGTTGTCACAAATTAACCCGTGGCTTCCTGATTTCTGGGAGGCTGGCGTGGTATGGGCGATGTGATCGTGACGCGGGAGATGCTGGCGGCGAAGTTCGGGGCGATCTTGCCGCACCTGGATGAGCGGCAGCGGCGGCTGTACCTGGGGTCGGAGGCCCGGGCGCTGGGCCATGGCGGGATCCGGCTGGTCGCCGCCGCGGCGGGGGCCCGGGAGGCGACGGTGTCGGGCGGCGCGTCGGAGCTTGAGGCGGGGGCGGAGCCGCTGGGCCGGGTCCGGCGGCGCGGCGGGGGCCGCAAGCAGCTGGCCGAGACTGATCCGGGGCTGGTGCCGGCGCTGCTGGCGCTGGTGGAGCCGGAGGAGCGGGGCGACCCGGTGTCGCCGCTGCGGTGGACGGTCAAGTCGGTCCGGACGCTGGCCGCCGAGCTGACCGCGGCCGGGCACCGGGTGTCGGCGCAGACGGTGGCCAGGCTGCTGCGCGAGCAGGGGTTCAGCCTGCAGGGCAGCGCCCGGACGATCGAGGGCGCGCAGCACCCGGACCGGGACGGCCAGTTCCGGTACATAAGCGAGCAGGCCCGGGCGCTCGCCGCGGCCGGCGACCCGGTGATCAGCGTGGATGCCAAGAAGAAGGAGCAGGTCGGCCAGTACGCCAGCGGCGGGCGCAGCTGGCGGCCCGCCGGCGACCCGGTCCGCGTCCGCGACCACGACTTCCCCGCCCCGGGCGAGCAGAAGGCCATCCCGTACGGGATCTACGACCTGGCCGCGAACGCCGGGTGGGTGAGCGTGGGCACCGACGGCAACACCGCGCAGTTCGCGGTGGAGTCGATCCGCCGCTGGTGGAACGCCCGCGGCAGCCAGGACTATCCCGCCGCGCGGCGGCTGCTGATCACCGCCGACGCCGGCGGGTCTAACGGCTACCGCACCCGCGCCTGGAAGGCCGGCCTCGCCGCGCTGGCCGCCGAGACCGGCCTGGAGATCACCTGCTGCCACTTCCCGCCCGGCACCTCCAAGTGGAACAAGATCGAGCACCGGCTGTTCTGCCACATCACGATGAACTGGCGCGGCCGCCCGCTGACCAGCCACGAAGTTATCGTCTCCAGCATCGCCGCCACCACCACGGCCACCGGGTTAACCGTGCACGCCGAGCTCGACCCCGGCACCTACCCCACGGGAATCAAGATCAGCAACGCCGAGATGGACACCCTGCCGCTGGCCCGCCACCACTGGCACGGCGACTGGAACTACACCCTGCACCCCGCCCCGGCCGCCCCCGCCATCCCGGACCCGGCACCGCCCCCCGGCCCGCCGCCCCGCCCCGGCCTGGCCTGGCTCGCCCACCCCGCCATCACCGGCCTGCCCGGCCCCGCCCTCGACGCCCTCACCGCCGCCCTCACCGCCCCCGCCGCCGCCTTGCACCAGGCCGCCCTCGACCGCCGCCGTGGCTACCGCCCCCGCCAGCACCCCGGCACCGGCCGCCGCCCCCGCCACACCCTCACCACCAAGCTGCTCGCCACCATCCTCCACGACCGCCACCACCTGCCCCAGCACGCCATCGCCACCCTCTGCCAGGCCACCCCCGCAGACATCAGCCGCCACATCGCTGACATCCGCCGCCTCCTGCGCCAGACCGGGAACACCATCGCCCCCGCCCCCGCCGCCCTGGCCACCCTCGACGACCTCTACCACTACGCCACAGCCCACGGCATCCCGCCACCAGCCAAGATCAACACAGCGTGTTAATAACTGACGCGCCC
>Ga0134126_10005614_pt1 | contig 15660 bp, 12 predicted proteins | sample KB31752_FD_96881 | JGI IMG/M metagenome (GOLD analysis project Ga0134126, IMG submission 96881) | Terrestrial soil microbial communities with excess Nitrogen fertilizer from Kellogg Biological Station, Michigan, USA - KB3-175-2 | ecosystem: Environmental > Terrestrial > Soil > Unclassified ...
CTTCGTCTGCAATTACGGCAAGAATCGCCTCTACCGCAACAACCACGACGGCACATTCACTGACGTGGCCGAAAAAGCCGGCGTCACTCTCGGCAACTGGTCTGACGGCGCCACATGGGGAGACTACGATGGTGACGGGCGCCTCGATCTCTTCGTCTCGGGATACGTCCACTACGATCTCGCCCACCAGCCCGCCGCCAACGACGGCTCGGTCCCCTTCGCCTACTGCCAGCTTCACGGCATCCCCGTGATGTGCGGCCCGCGCGGGCTTGAGGGCGAGCCCGACCACCTGTTTCATCAAAACCCCGACGGCACTTTCACTGACGTCAGCGTAAAAGCCGGCGTCTCCGATCCGGGAGCGTACTACGGTTTCACCGCGACTTTAGTTGACGTCAATAACGACGGCCGCGTCGATCTTCTCGTCGCCAACGACTCCGAGCCCAACTACCTCTACATCAACAAAGGCGACGGCACCTTCGAGGACCAGAGCTATGTCTCAGGATTCGCCCTGAACAAGGACGGACGGGAAATCGCATCCATGGGCCTGGCGGTGGGCGACTACGACAACGATGGCCTCGTCGACATGCTCATCACCGATTTCTCCGATGACTTCAAGGCTCTCTACCACCACGACCCCATCAGTGACGAGGGTGCGGCGAGCTTCACCGATGTGGGCGACCAGGCCGGCATCACCCAGGCAGCCGTTCCCTTTGTCGGCTGGGGCGTCGGCTTCCCCGACTACGACAACGACGGCTTCAAAGACATTCTCATGGTCAACGGCCATGTCTACCCGCAGGTTGATGAGCACGACTGGGGAACTACCTTCGCCGAGCGGCCGCTGCTATTTCATAACGACGGCAAGGGCAAATTCAGCTACGTTCCTCCCCTCAAGGGCTCAGGCCTGGCCACAGTCACCTCCGGCCGCGGCGCGGCATTCGGCGACCTGTTCAATAACGGCAAAATCGACGTAGTGATCAACCCCATCGACGGCCCGCCGGTGTTGCTCAAAAATGTGAGCCCCGACCATCACCACTGGATCGAGCTGCGCTTGATCGGTGGCCCCATCGCGAATACGGATCCCAAGACCAGCCGCAGGAGCCCGCGCGACGCCGTCGGCGCGACTGTCTATCTGACTGCAAATGGGATTCGGCAACGCGAAGATGTCATGAGCGGCGGCAGCTACATCTCGTCCAACGATCCCCGTCCCCATTTCGGCCTTGGCGATTCCACCGGCCCCGCCAGCGCCGAGATCCACTGGCCCTCAGGCAAGATCGAAACCATCACACTGCCCGTCGCCGATCGCATCTACACAGTTCGCGAAGGCGCAGGCATCGTGAGTGACCTCTGCGGCGGCAAACCCTGCTCGGCCATCGCTTCGCCGCGCGCCCGCCGATAAGCCTACAAACACGAAGGGCGGATAGCCCAAGCCATCCGCCCTGTTTTCCTGTTCCCTGTTCCCTGTTCCCTGTTTGCTGTCCCCTGCCTTTAGAACACTCCCGCCAGGAACGACTCCACTGGCGACGCCTGCTCGCCCGTCGCTCCCGCCGCGGCCAGCACGGCCGGCGACAGCGTCAGCACAGGGCAGTGCGAGTGCGCCAGCACCTTGTACACCACTCCGTGCCGCGTCACCGCTGCGAATGCCGATGCCCCGTGCGCGCCCAGCACTACCAGGTCCGCCTGCTGCGCCCGGCTCTGGTAAAGGAGCTCCTCCGTCGGGTCGCCCGGCACCACAATCGCCTGCACCTCGATCTTTTCCTGTATTTCTTTCGGCACCAACGCCACCAGGTCGCTCTCAATCTGGTCGATGCTCCGCCCCGCAAGTACCTGCTGCCGCTCCTGCGGCCGGATCACGTGCTGCAGTACCAGCCGGCTATTGTGCTGGGCGGCCAGCTCGGCGGCAAACTTCGCCACCACCATGCTGTTATCGAGCAGGCTCACGGCGCAAAGAATGGTATTGGTGCTGAAACCGCGGAAACTTGCGTCCACCACCTCCGGCCCCACAATGCAAACCGGCACAGGCGAGGTCCGCAGGACTGCCTCCGCCACCGAACCCACCAGCAGTTTTCCAATCGGCCCCGGCGAGTGCGTCCCCATCACGATGCGGTCAATCATCCGCTCCCGGGTATAGGCCAGAATCTCGTCCGCGGGAAGTCCCGGCCGCACCACCACCTCGCAGCGCAGCCCCGCCGCCCGAGCCCGCTCCGCAAGCGGTTCCAGCCGCTGCATTTCCGCCCTTGCCGCCGCGGCGTAATCGTAGTACCGCACTCCCGAAGTCTCAGAGGCGGCAATGACCAGGGTGTCATACGAGTGGAAGAGAATCAGGTCCGCGCCAAACTCCGTGGCCTGCGCCACGGCAAAGGCAAATGCCTTTTCGTTGGCGGGAACCTCAGCAGCAAAGAGAATGGTCGAGGGCTTGCTCCATTCCGGTTTCAAGACGGTTGCCATTTGGGCACCTCCGGCTGTTACGGCATTGAAAGCATGACACGTTCTCGTTCGGATATCAGTGCGTGGTGGCACACCGAGGGGTGAGCCAACTCACAAGGACCGTTGACGGAAAGTCATGTCCGTAAGATTCGGGTTGTGCGTAAAGTGTTGCTTGCCCTTTCGCGCGAATTCAAGATCTTCACCTTATTTGCTTGGTACCGGCCCATATGTCCGCTGACGTCCATAGAATCCCCATCGACCGCGATCCGTGATCCTAATCACAGCAATCGGCGCTGCAGCCTGCTTTCCTTAGAAGTGGAAACAGCGTTTTCCTCGCGATCGCTCTTCGCCGGTCTGGCGCTCTTCCGCTCGGAGGCCTTTATGCAGCCCATGCAGCCTATGCATTCCATTCCCGCCCGCGGCGGGCTCAACTACGACGAAACTCCTTTCCTTGCCATCTGGGAGATCACCCAGTCCTGCGACTTGGCCTGCAAGCACTGTCGGGCCGCCGCCCAGCCCATCGCCCACCCCGACCAGCTAACCACCGAAGAGGGCAAGCGCCTCATCGACCAGATCGCCGACATGCACATTCCCATCTTCGTCTTCACCGGCGGCGATCCCCTCAAGCGTCCCGACCTTTACGAACTCATCCGGTATTCCGCCGAAAAGGGCGTCAAGGTCGCCGTCACGCCGAGCGCTACCCCGCTGCTCACCCGCGACGCCATCTTCAAAATGAAAGAAGCCGGCGTGGTCCGCCTGGGCATTTCGCTTGATGGCTCGACTCCTGAGATCCACGACAAATTTCGCGGCCTTCCCGGCGCATGGGCGCGCACCATCCAGGCGGTCGAGTGGGCGGGGGAAGCCGGCCTGCCCATTCAGGTCCACTCCACCATCAGCCGCCACAACGCCCATGACCTCGACGGGCTCTGCAACCTCTTTGAACGGCTCAAGATCGTGATGTGGAACGTCTTCTTCCTCGTGCCCGTGGGCCGAGGGCAGCTCGCCGACCTGCTCTCCGGCGAAGAATTCGAAGAAGTCTTCGGCAAGATTTACGAACTCAGCCATCGCGTCAGCTTCCAGATCAAGACCACGGAGGCGATGCACTACCGCCGCTACCTGCTGCAGCACAACCTGGAGGAGCGCAAAATGGGCCACGGCCATCCCGGCGGGCATCCAGGCACCGCGATCGCTGAGTACGAGCCGGGAGCGCCCACGGCCGACCCCCAGACGCGCACCCACGGCTGGGCCACCCGCCGGGTCAACGACGGCAAAGGCTTCATGTTCATCTCTCATGTGGGGAACGTTTACCCAAGCGGATTCCTGCCCATCCACGCCGGCAACATCCGCCAGACTCCGCTGGCCGACATTTACCGCAACGCCCCCATTTTCAAGGCCCTGCGCGATACCGGGAGGCTCGAAGGCAAGTGCGGAGCATGCGAATACAAGGAGATTTGCGGCGGCTCGCGAGCCCGCTCCTACGCCGTGACGGGCGATCCGCTGGCCCAGGAGCCCTGCTGCATCTACCAGCCGCGCAACTGGCACCCGGAAGCGACCACCGCGGCCATCCACGAACAGTCGGAGTTCACCAACCCGTTTGTCACGTATTGACGCCTCGCTGGCCCAGCCCAACTACCGGCGAGTAGGACAGATGGGCGAATAGCTGGTACTCTGAATCTAGCGAATAGGGGCGAACGAACTGTCTCTCGCGTAAGACGCTTTTGCCATCGAGGAGCCTCCGGGTTCCTCGTGTTTTTTGGGGGTGCAAAACTCCACCGTGCACTCAGCGAGCCGCGGTTTCTTCCGGCTGGAACGTGTTCGAAAGCACGCCGAGTCCGGGAACCGACACTTCGACGAGATCACCCGGCTTAAGCGGCCCCACGCCCGACGGTGTCCCGGTCAGCACCAGGTCTCCGGGCTCCAGCGTGATGGCCTGCGTGATGTATGCGAGAAGCTCCGGAATTGAGAAGATGAAGTCCGCGGTCGACCCCGTCTGCCGCACTTCTCCATTCACCCGCGTCTCCAGCACCACGCCCGCCGCCGGATCGATCTCATCGCTCACAACGGGGCCAACCGGGCAGAACGTGTCCCAGCCCTTACCGCGTGTCCACTGGCCTTCACTCTTCTGCAGATCGCGCGCGGTCACATCGTTGGCCAGCGTGTAGCCCCTCACACAATCCGGCTTCGCCGCGCCCCCGACGCCATCGGCTTTGAACCGGCTGGTGCGCGCTCCGATGACGAACGCCAGCTCGCCCTCAAAGTCCACTCGCTTGCTTGCTGCCGGCATCCGCACCGTGCCGCCCGGGGGAAGCAGCGACGAAGGCGGCTTCAAAAACAGCAGTGGCTCCGTCGGAACCTCATTTCCCAGTTCCTTGGCGTGCTCGCGATAATTGCGGCCCACGCAGACGATCTTCGACGGAGTCACCGGCGCCAGCAGTTCGGCCTCATTCAGCGGCAGCGGCTCAAAATCGAAGGCCGCGGCATCGGCCACCAGAGCATCCATGGCCTCCGCCCGGGCACGTTCAAGTTGACAAGCGAGATCCTCTTCGGGCGCTCCCATCAGGTCCACGATCCAAGGCTCGCCCGCGCGGTCCTCCACGCGGCCGTAATGCACCCGGTTCTCGAAACGAAAACGGCAATATTTCATGGCTTCTTCTCGCATTGATGGTAACGGATAAGCCGCGCCGCGCCGTTAGCGGAGAAGAGCTTTGAACCCAGCCTGCTCGAAATGATGATCGTAGGTAAGCGCATGCTCAATCCCGTAGCGCTTCATGATCAAGAAACTGGCGCAGTCGGTGATGCTCCACGATTTATCCGGGCGAATTCGGTAGAGTTCCAAGGCAGCTCCGAACGATTCAGGAGTCTGGCGCTCCACAGTGACTTCTCTTCCATCCAGGAGCATCTCAACGAGCGATGAGGCGACCATCCTCTTCTCCGCCCCGCGATTCGCAAAATCGTTCAACAACTCCGTCAACACTGAATCGCTGGTAATCATCCTCGTGTTGCGAAGCGACGTGCTGATCCGAGCTGCTCTGTCATGCAGAGAGTCGTTCACGTTCAGAAGTGCGACCCAATAGACGGCGTCCGCGAAAACACCTGTCATTCGGATTCTTTCGGCGCACCGTAACGATAGTGTTCCCAGTTCTTGGCGAGGTCGGTCGGAACATCCGTCCAGGCCTCTTTCGGAATACTCTCGCCGAGACGAATGACTTTTTCCCAGATCGGCTCCGCTTCTCTGGCCACCCCGTTTTGCGTGGATGCCGGTGCGGTTCCGGATGCGTCCTGTGCCTCGAGCAGATCGAGCCCTCGCCTCACAACCTCATCGACAGACCCATAGCGACCGCTTTCGATCTTCTCTGCGATTCGTCGTTGCAGGTCCGGATTGAGGAGAATGCTCATGGCGGTTGTCAGCTCGGCGATAACTTAGACCGCCGAACGCGCACTTAGTCTAGCAGATTTCAGAGTAGCTCCTGGAGCCCCCCTACGGTTCGGGTATCTTCTCCGCAGCCTCTTCCGACCGGTCGCTCTCGTTCCCCCGCAAATCCACCGCGCTGACCGCGTAGATGTAAGTGTGACCCGCCTGCACATCCGGATCGTGGAACGCCGGCCCCACCACGAGCCCATTGCCGGAGATGCGCTGCCACCCGCCCGTGCCCTCTCGCCGGTACACGCGGTACCCGGCCACATCGGTCTCGGTATCGGGCTGCCAGCTCAAGTCAATCGATGCAGGCACCCCTTCCGCTGCCGCCGTAGCCACCGCCGCAAGTCCCGCCGGAATCGCGGGCGGAAACACATCCTGCGCTTCCACCGTGACCGGCGAGGAAAGCGCGCCCGCCAGTTCGCGCATCTGCCCGTCGGCTTCCACCCGCGCCACCCGCTGCGCGCGATATTCATAGGTCTGACCGAAACGAATGTCCTTATCGAGCGCAACGCCAGAATCGTGCTCCACCAGCAGATCCTGCTTGACCGCTTCGCGCGGTGCGCCAAGCAGCCCCGTATCTTTTTTGTCCGCGGGCGGATTCAGCAGCGTGCGATGTAGCCGGACGGCATCCTTTGCGTAGGCCCCAGTCCAGTGCAGCACGACGCCGCTTTTGCCGACCTCTGCCGTCAGCTCCTCCACCGGCGCGGGCGCTTCTCCCGCAAGAATGGGGGCGGCGTTCGAAAGTCCGGCTGATCGCTGATTCCGATTGACGGCTTCTACGTAAAACCGCACCGGCCGCGGCGCACCGGCCGCCAATCCGGCTGGCAGCGTCTCTGAATACGTAGCCGCGGCTCTCGGCGCGAACGCCTTTTCGTCCACCGGAATGCAGTGCGACGTGCCTTCATTCCAGCACACCCGCACCGTCACCGGATCCTTCAGCAAAATTTTGTCTGTCGTGCGGCGCGGCATGGTCCAGGTCAGCGTCACCTGGTTGCCTGCGCGCTCCGCTGCAAGATCGGTCACGCGATCCGGCAGATTGAGTGACGGCGGCAGCGGAGCTCCAGGCGTTCCGCAGCCCGCCATCGCAATCGCCAGCACGCAGGCCAGCGCGCCCGGCTGCATCGCAGCCGCCGCATGTTGTCGTGCCCTGGACATCGCCTCCCCAGTCTATCGGAGCGCAGAACCGCACACGCGCTTGCCGACCCCGCGGAACGTTACAATGCTTGCGACTCACGAGATTCTCCGCCGGCTCCAACTCCGCGCATGCACGGCGCCGGCCCGCTCGCTCGAAAGGACACCCGCCGCCGTGTTAATCCTGCTCGCCGCCATTCTCGCCATCTTCGTCTACGGCATGATTGCAGCCATGCTGGGCACCATTCTGCCCGACCTGTCGGAGCGCTTCCACCTCACGCCGGCGCAGAACGGCACCATCGCCACGGCGCAGGCCATCGGCCTGATGATTGCCTCGCTCGCCGTCGGCCCGCTGCTCGATACGCAGGGCGACAAGATCGGCATCCTGCTCGGACTCGTTTTCATCGCCATCGCGCTCTTCGGCCTGCCGCGCTCGCGCGGCTACGGCAGCATCGTCTTCCTCCTCTTCCTGCTTGGCATTGGCGGAGGCATCGTGGTCACCGGCGCCAACGCCCTCACCAGCGCCGTCAGCACCGAACACCGCGCTACTGCGCTGAACCTCGTCAACCTTTTCTTCGGACTTGGCGGACTGCTCACCCCGTTCATTTCGGCCAATCTCTTCAAGCGCAACTGGCTCCGCCTCTGCTACACCGTCGCCGTGCTCACGGTCGTGGTCGCTGTCTACCAAATTGCCGTGCCCATGCCCGCGCCCACTGCCGGCAATGGATTCGTCCTCACCCAGGCCGGCCCCATCCTCGGAAAAACCATCCTCTTCCTGCTCGGCGCCATGCTCTTCCTCTACGTCTCCTGCGAAGTGGGCGTGTGGAACTGGCTGGTCCGACATCTCATCGCGCAGGGCGTTCCCGAATCGAAGGCGCTTAATATCCTCTCGCTCGGCTTTGCCCTCGGCCTGCTGCTGGGCCGCGTCGCCATTTCGCCCGTCCTCATCAAAGTCCCGCCCGTCGAAGTCCTGCTGGGCGCGTCGATCGCGATGGCCATTACCACCTTCCTGATGCTGCGGACCAACAAGCCGGCCACCGCCGCCGGCCTCGTCTTCATCGCCGGTCTGGCCATGGCTCCTGTCTTCCCCACCACCCTGGCTATCACCGGCACTGCCTTTCCCGTCATGACCGGAACAGCGCTGGGCTTCGTTATCACCTGCGGCTGGGCCGGCCTCGCCGTCAGCTCGCGAATCATTGGTGCCATCGCAGGACCCGATCCTCTACGCATCCGCAAGGCCCTGCTCGTCATCCCCGCATTTTCCGTGCTGATGATCGGCCTCAATCTTGCCATCTGGTCCATGCTGCGGTAGGAGCCCGCTCCCGGTCTGCGCCCGGGTGACTTAAATCACTTCGACGCGCCCACCCGCCCGTTAAAGTCGAGCTAGAGGCGATCAGGACCAACCACGGATCCCACCGTCGGTTTCGGGCGAAACCAGTTCACCCGCTCGAATACTCTAGGGAAGGAACAAGATGCGTACGGCAATCATCGGCGGAGGCATTGCGGGGCTCGCGGCAGCGTACGAGCTCGAGAAGGCCCGCGCCGCAAATCCGGCCGCAGCCGGCAATCCGGCCGCAGCCGGCAATGCCGCAATCGCCTACACCCTCTACGAATCGCGCGACCGACTCGGCGGATCCGTCTGCAGTCATACGGTCAACGGCTCGGTGCTCGAGCGCGGACCCGACTCCTTCCTGACCGAGAAGCCCGCCGCCGCCGAGCTCTGCCGCGAACTCGGTCTCGGCCCCGATCTGCTCCCCTCAAACGATGCCGATCGCAAAACCTGGATCGTCGTCGGCAAGCGGCTCGTCGGCCTCCCTGATGGCCTCATGTTCCTCGTCCCCACCAAGCTCATGCCCACAGCGCTCAGCCCGCTCTTCAGCCTCAGCACCAAAATCCGCATGGGCCTCGAGCTTCTGCATCCTCCGCGCCCCAGCAAGGCCGACGAGTCGGTAGCCGCGCTGGTCGAGCGCCACTTCGGACATGAAGCCGTCGAGCGCCTCGCCGACCCGTTGCTCTCGGGAATCTACGGCGGCGACGCGTGCCAGCTCAGCGCCCGCACCGTCCTGCCCCGCCTGGTCGAAATGGAAGAGCAATACGGCTCCCTCACCCGCGGCATGCTCGCCGCGCACAAACGAATGCGGGCCGCCATGGCCGCGAAGGCAAAAGCGGCTGAAGGCGATGCCCCACACGCTCCCGCCGACCGACTCAAGCCCATGGGCGGACCGGGCCCCGGCGAATCAGGCCGCGGCGGATCAGGCTCAGGCGGACCGGGAGCCGGGCCACGCGGCATCTTCACCACCCTGCGCGGTGGCCTGCAGCAGATGGTCGACGCCATCACGGCGAAGCTCGACCCGCTCTCCGTCCGCCTTTCTACCCAAGTCGATGCCATCGAGCGCACAGCTTCCGGCTGGCAAATCACGGCCTCCGGTGAATCCACCATCTACGACAATGTGATCGTGGCTTCGCCCGCATGGGCGGCCTCAGCCCTGCTTGCGCGCGTAGACGCGGCCCTCAGCGAAGAACTATCCCGCATTCCCTACTCGTCCTCCATCACCGTCAACCTCATCTACGACGAGGCTGCGCTGGGGCCGCTGCCTGAAGGCTTCGGCTTTCTCGTCCCCACCAGCAGCGGCCGAGCCATGCTGGCCTGCACCTTCGCCCATCGTAAATTCCTCGGCCGCACCGCCCCCGGCAAGGCCGTTCTGCGCGCCTTCCTGGGAGGCATGCGCAACGACGCCCTGATGGCTGAGCCCGACAACGTACTCATCGCCACCGTGCGCCGCGAATTGAGTGAGATCCTCGGCTCCCGCACTATCGGCCTGCACATCGAGCCCGAGTATGCCGAAGTGAACCGCTGGCGCCGCGCCATGGCGCAATACGCGGTCGGCCACCAGGAACGCATGGTGCGCATCAGCGATTGCGTGGCGAAGCTCCCCGGCCTTTATCTCGCCGGCAACGCCTACGACGGCATCGGCATTCCTGACTGCATCCGGCTCGGGCGCAAAGCTGCGACTCGCGCGATCGGCAAGTCACCGGCCGCGCGCTGATTCGAATAAGTCCTGAGGCGCCCGCGAAGAATTATCGTGTAAGTCCTGACCCCCTGCAGTACCATACCTCGTAACTTCCCTCATTCCTGCACCGAACGGTGAAACCTTATGCGATCTGTACCACGCGGGTGCCTGCTGCTGGGAATGGCCTGTATCCTCGCTCTGGCAAGCGGCTGCGGCTCCGGCATGGCTCCCAAAATGCCGAAAGAGATCCAGGTGCCATCGAATTCGCTCTACCCTGTCAACCAGTTCAACGACGATGTCAGCCACTACCGCGACGACGTAAAGGCCGGTACCAGGGATTCCCTCGCCGCCGCACTGCTCTTGCGCAACCAGATGGCCTATCGCGTAATGGCCGATATCGAATCGAATTACGGCAGCTTCGAGATGAAGCTCTCCTCCGGCCGCGCAATTCAGGCGACGCTCGCCGACGCCACTTCGCTCGGCCTCACCGCCGCCACCACGGTCGTGGGAGCCAGCGACGTCAAAGACATCCTTGCCGCCACCGGCACGGCGTTCCAGGGCGCGTGGACGTCCTACGACAAGAATTTCTTCCAGCAGAAGACCACCGAGGCCATCATTGCGCAGATGCGCGCGGCGCGAAAAACCAAGCAGGCGCAGTTAATCGCGTCCCTGGCCACCCGCGACGTGACCAGCTACCCCTGGGAAGCGACGTGGATTGACCTCGTCGACTTCTTCTATGCCGGCACCGTGCCTTCGGCGATGGTCGAGATCGCGTCGAATGCCGGTGCCCAAGCAGACAAGGCGACTGAAAAGCTCAACAATACGGTGGCAGCTTTAGTCCCGCGAACTCCGACTCAAGCGCTGCAGGCCGTCGACATCCGGTCAGCGTACACAAAGCTGGCTGCTGCCATTGCCGGGAAAGATGCCGCGCAGGTAAACGATGCCGTCGCGACCCTTCACAAAATTCTGACTGCGGCAGGGTATTCGCCCGCCGACGATGAAGGCGGTGACGCGCTCTTGGCAGATCTAAGAAAAGCAATGGCAGAAGCGCGCACTGACAATGACAAGCTGGCGAAGCTGAGCGAAGCAGTCGCAGCGAACATGAAATAGATTGGGAGGCTGGAATGGCGGGTACGATTCCGGTAGCTGGAAATCTTTCCATGGACGATCTGGCAGCGACGCTGACCAGCGAGGAACAACTGGGCTTTGAACAGCTAACCGGCCTTCATGTGGATCCGAACGCCGTGCGCAACCTGGCTGCGTTTATTGAACAGAACAATCCGTTAGGCAAGCTTGCCGTCGTCGCACGAGGTGCAGCATCGGAGGGGCAAAATATCATGTCCCCGAATGTCTACATCAGCGGCGCCAAAACCGATATCGACGTCTACCGCCTACCCCTCGCTTGACCCCAAAACTGTGAACTGCGAACTACGAACTGTGAACTGACAACTGAAAACTGACAACTCTCCCCCTACAGCCCTCCGCCGCCCATCAGCAGCCCGATCCCGTACGTCACCGCGCCTTCTACCGCGCCCACTACCGTCATCTCCAGCCCCGACGACCACCACGACCGCACCGTGATCAGGCTCTTGGCCGCCCCCACCAGAAAGTGCGCGATCAGCGACACCACCGCCGCCGCAACCACTGCCGGCACGCCATGGAGGAAGAAGAACGGGATGACCGGGATCATGGCGCCCACCGCAGTCGACAACGCGCCGGAGCTGGCCGACACCATCGGGTTCGACAGCGCCTCCTGGGTCGAGCCCAGCCGCTCGCTCGACAACGCGCGAAGCATCTGGTCAGGTTCCCGCGCAATGTGATCGACGACGTGGAACGCATCTTCTTCGGGAAGCCCCTTCACCTGGTAATAGAGCGCCAGCAGTTCGCGCGCCTCCGCCGGATTCATGCGGATGGCTTCCCGCTCGCGCGCAAGCTCCGCGTCGAAGATCTCGCGCTCGCTCTTGGCCGCCAGGTACGCGCCCGAGCCCATGGAGAGCGCCGATGCAATCATCCCCGACAAGCCCGCCAGCAGCACATATTTGCTGTCGCCGGCCGTCGCGCCCGACACGCCCGAAACAATCCCGAAGATCGCTCCCAGCCCATCGTTCACGCCATAAATCGCGTCGCCGATCCAGCTTCCCGCCTGCTTGCGCCCCTCGTTGCGCTTGGCCAGCAGTTCGTCCAGCACTTCCTTCGGATCCACCCGCGGTGCGCCCGGCGCCGGCGCATAGTGCCCGCGCAGCAGCGACCCAAGCTCGCGATGGTGATCGCGCTCGTCCTCGATCACATGATTGAGGATCTCGATGGACTGCTCGTCGCCCAGGTCCTTCAGTTGCTTGCCGTAGTTGGCGATGTGGCGGCTTTCCTCAATCTCCAGGCGGCGCAGCGCCATCCGTATCCCGCCTGCGCGGTTGGGCAGCGAGTCGGCATCGCCGTGCGGCGAACCCTTGTAGACCGGCGCCGGACCGCCCAGTTCCTCAATGCGCGCCGCCCACAAGGCCGCGTGCTCGTCCTCCGCGCTCGCCAGGTGACGCAGCACCTGCGCGCGCACCGGATCGCTGTCCCGGTCGGCCAGCGCGCGGTAGGTGTAGCACCCCACCATTTCGGCCTGCCAGTTTTCCTCGAGCGCTTCCAGAATTTTTTCCAGGCGCGGACCACTCAACGATTCCCTGGTCACAGGCATTCTCCGACTCCTTGCTGAAAGTTGAGGATAGCCGAAAAACTGATCCACCGTTAGTCCACCCCTCCCTCGTCCCTGCACCCTGTCCCCTGTCCGGTCCCTTCCCACCCCTGCCGTTTCCCGTATAGTGTTGTGTGCAGCGAAAATGCAAGGCCAAACGCGGCTGTTGCCACCAGAGCAGCGCGGTAACTCGGCCTGTCGACCTGGCGTCCAACCTGTACCCCGCTCTTACCAGGGCGGAAATTTGAGAAATCGAGGCAACTACCTCTCATGGCATCACGATCGACCCAGCCCACCGCACCTCCCAGCGCGCCCAGCTATATCGGACCGTTCATTGCGGTCGCGGCCCTGTACTTCGTCTTCGGATTCGTCACGAATCTGAACATGGGACTCGTCCCGTACCTGAAGCAGATCTTCCAGGTGCACAACTTCGCCAACTGGCAAGCCATGCTGGCAGAAGGCGCCTTTTTCACCGCTTACTTCGTCTGCTCCGCGCCCAGCGGCAAGCTGATTGAGGCCATCGGGTACAAGGGCACCATGGTGGTGTCTCTGTTTGTCCAGGTGATCGGCGCCCTGATTTTCATTCCGGCGGCATCGCAGGTTTCCTTTCCGCTGTTTCTCACCGCCATCTTCGTCGTGGGCGCTGGCGTCACGGCTCTGCAGACCGCCGCCAATCCGTACATCGCCATCCTCGGCCCCGAGAGTTCCGCGCCGGTTCGCCTCACCCTGGCCCAGGCGCTGAACTCGCTGGGCGGCACCATCGCCCCCTGGATCGCCGGCGCCTACATCGTCACTTCCAAAGCGCTGGATCCCGCCGTCGTAGCCAAGGAATCGCCCGCAGATCAGCATGCCTATCAGGTGAGCATCGCCCACACCGTCCACAACCCCTACATCATCATCGCCATCGGCCTCGCGGTCATGGGCGTCGCCATCGCGCTCACCCACCTGCCCCACATCACCGGCGCGACGGAGTCGGAGGCCAACGCGGAAATCCATGGCGCCATGAACCGCAGCATCTGGGCCTACCGGCATACGGTGCTCGCCGCCCTCGGCATCTTCCTCTACGTCGGCGTCGAAGTCGGCCTCGCCACCCAGATGGTCCTCTACTTCAGCGACTCCGCACATCACGGACTCGCCGCCCTCACCCCCTCCGACGCCCAGAAGCTCGTCGCCTATTACTGGGGAGGCGCGCTCATCGGCCGCCTGCTCGGCTCCTGGATGCTGACCCGGATCAAGGCCGCCAAGCTGCTCACCATCTTCGGCGTCGTCGCCGCTGCCCTGGTAGTCGTCTCCATTCTCAGCACCGGCACCGTCGCCATCTGGGCGCTCATCATCGCCGGCTTCTTCAACTCCATCATGTTCCCCAACATCTTCGCGCTGGGCATCGCCGGCCTTGGCCCCATGACCAGCAAGGGCTCGGGACTCATCATGACCGCGGTGTGGGGCGGTGCGTTGATCCCGGTCTTCATCGGCTGGATCTCGGACCACTCGACTTATGCGCTGTCGCTGGTGGTGCCGGTGATCTGCTATCTCTACATCGCGTTCTATGGCCTGGCGGGACACAAGCCAACGCGCACCGCAACCACCTGACACTCTTGGCCGCCTTTACCGGCGGCAAGGGTCCACGCCCGGCGGACTGTATAGGCACGGGATGGATCGGTAGTAAAACTGAAGGCCCTTCGGCACGCGCCGGAGGGCCTTCGCATCTCCAGGACGGGCCGCATGGCCGATGTCTTGGTCTGCACCGAAAAAGAATCCGAAGCGGTGCTACATTTGGTGCAGAGGCGCGGCGCTTGGCCGGGTGGCGGAGTCTCTCGGCTTCCGCGCACGTCTCCCCTGACAATCGTTGCTCTGGTGTGCTTCCGCGCCCCCTTCAGGGTTGGCCACTCTATGCCGGCTGCTGCACCGCTTCCTTCACCGCCGCCGCCACATAGTCGATCTGCTCCCGCGTCAGCTCCGGATAAATCGGCAGCGCCAGCACCTCATTCGCCGCCTTCTCTGACTGGGCCAGCGACCCCAAAACCCGGCACTTGCCCGCAAAGCACTCCTGCAGATGCATCGGCACCGGATAGTAAATTTCCGTGCCCACCGTCGCCTCGGTCAACGCTTTCCGCACCGCGTCGCGATGCTGCACGCGAATCGAATACTGATTGAAGATGCTCTGGCAGTCGGGACGGATATACGGCGTGACCACGGGTGAGCCCGCGAAGAGCTCGTCGTAGAGCGCCGCATTCCGCCGCCGCGCGGCCGACCAGGCCTCCAGATGCGGCAGCTTCACCAGCAGCACCGCCGCCTGCAGCGGATCGAGCCGGAAATTCCCGCCAACCGTTTTGTGATAGTACTTCGGCTTCGACCCATGGGAGCGCATCAGCAGCAGCCGCTCGTGCAGCGCCGCATCGTTGGTCACGCACATGCCGCCGTCTCCCGCGCCGCCCAGGTTCTTCGACGGGAAGAAGCTGAAGCACCCCACCGCGCCCATGCTGCCGGCCTTCCGTCCCTTGTACCCCGCGGAGATGGCCTGCGCCGCATCCTCGATCACCGGAATTCCGTGCCGGTCCGCGATCTCCATAATCGGGTCCATGTCGCACATCTGGCCGAACAGGTGCACCGGGATAATTGCCTTCGTCTTCGGCGTAATCGCCGCTTCAATCTTTGCCGGATCGATATTGAACGTCTTCGGCTCAATGTCGACAAACACCGGTAACGCCCCCACGCGCGCCACGCATCCCGCCGTGGCAAAAAACGTGAACGGAGTGGTGACGATCTCGTCTCCGTCTCCGATATTGAGAGCCATCAGCGCGGCCAGCAGCGCGTCCGTGCCGCTCGACATCCCCACCGCGTATTTGCAGTCGCTGAGCGAGGCTACCTTCTTCTCCAACTCGTCGACCTTCGGTCCCAGGATGCATACCTGCGACTCCAGCACCTCGCTCACTGCCTGCATCACTTCTTCGCGAATGCCGGCGTACTGCGCCTTCAAATCGAGCAACGGTATCTTC
>Ga0134126_10005615_pt1 | contig 15660 bp, 13 predicted proteins | sample KB31752_FD_96881 | JGI IMG/M metagenome (GOLD analysis project Ga0134126, IMG submission 96881) | Terrestrial soil microbial communities with excess Nitrogen fertilizer from Kellogg Biological Station, Michigan, USA - KB3-175-2 | ecosystem: Environmental > Terrestrial > Soil > Unclassified ...
CTGACCAAGATCGTCAATGATTGGGGCCAGAAGAACCATGTCGAGGTGAGCATCGACTATATCACGTCGCAGGGCGACAAGGACATGCTCACCGCCAGCGCCGAAGCGCAGGCGAAAACCGGCCACGACATCATGCAGCATCGCTCGTGGCAGGTGCAGGTGCACCGCGCCGTGCTCGAACCGATGGACGATGTGATCAGTGGGCTGATCAAGGCGTACGGGCCGATCTCCAAGAACAGCGAGTATCTCGCTACGGACCACGGCAAGTGGATGGGCGTGCCGACCATCACCGGGAGCCAGGTGAAGCCGTGCTGCTCGCGCCTCGATCTTTACAAGCAGTATACCGGTCTCGACCTACAGAAAATCTTTCCCGGCCCCGAGGGCACGCGCGATCCGGCGCTGGTCGACAGCTGGAACTGGGACCTCTATCTCTCGACCGCCGAGAAGCTGTTCAAGGCCGGTTACCCGGTCGGACTCCCCATGAGCCAGTATAGCGACTCCGTCGATTGGGTGGGCGCTCTCTTCCGCTCCTACGGCTCGGTCTTCATCGACGAGAAAGATAACATCAAGATCGATTCCCCCGAGACGCACGCAGCGCTCGAGATGGCGCAGAAGATCATGGCGGTCAATCCGCCCGACGTCTACGCCTGGGACGATGCCGGCAACAACAAGTGGCTGATCTCCGGCAAGGGCTCGAGCATCATGAACCCGCCGAGCGCGTGGTCCGTCGCCAAGCGCGACAACATCAAGGTCGCCGAGCAGTGCTGGACGCATGACATGCCGCGGGGCCCGAAAGGCCGCTTCGCGCCCTACCTGCCCTTCATCTACGGCGTGTGGAGCTTCGGCAAGAACAAGAGCGCCGCCAAGGACCTCATCCATCACATCGTCGACAAGCCGCAGGCGAAGCTCCAGGTGGCCGCCTCCAACGGCTATGACCTGCCGTCCTTCAAGAGCTATTACGACTTCGACACCTGGAAGACGGTGGAGCCGCCCAAAGGCACCGTCTACAACTACCCGCCGCGCGGCGACGAGCAGGAGAGCATGGCCGGTTATCCCGCGCGTCCCGATGTCGCGGCGCAGATCTACAACCAAGCGTTGCAGACCGTGATGATCGGAAAGGTCGCCCAAGGCGGCGAAAAGATCGACGACGTCATCAAGTGGGCGCAGGGCGAGTGCGAGGGCTATCTGCGCAGCTGAGCCGGCAGTCGCGGCGTTAGTAATGGCAGCGGGCGGAGGCGGCATGGCGATGGCCATGTCGCCTCCCCTACGGCCCGCCGCCGCGGAGACGCCACAGCGGGAGTATAGACGCCATGAGTGAGACGACCGACCGCAGACTGCTGGGCATCAACAGGGCGCAAGCCGGCCCGGCGCGGTCGGGCACGCTCCACCGCATGGCTCGGCGGCGCTCGACCGTGGCCTTCCTCTTCGCATTACCGCTCATCGCGGTGATCGGCGGCCTCATCGTCTACCCCGGAATCTATGCCATCTATCTCTCGATGCTCAACAAGGCGCAGACGAAATTCATCGGGTTCAGCAATTACAGCTTTCTCTTCACCCGCGGTACCTTCTGGCAGGTGGTGGAACAGTCCTGCATCTTTGCCATCACGGCAGTCGTCTTGAAGGCCATCATCGGCATCATCACCGCCCATCTCGTCAACAACCTGCCGAGCAAGGGCCAGCGCAAATGGCGCGGCATGCTGCTCATCCCGTGGGTCATCCCACTGTCGCTCAGCACGCTCGGCTGGCTGTGGCTGCTGGATCCCACTTACAGCGCCTTCAACTGGGCCTTCGCCCAAATCGGCGGCCCGCACATCCCGTGGCTCAGCGAGCCGAATTGGGCGCGCTTCTGCGCCATCCTCGTCAATGTCTGGTACGGAGCTCCCTTCTTCCTGATCATGTATTTGGCGGCGCTCAAATCCGTGCCGGGCGACCTCTACGAGGCGGCGTCGATCGACGGCGCCAATGGCTGGCAGAAATTCACGCACATCACGCTGCCGATGATGAGAAACATCATCGCCATCACGGTGCTGTTCTCGCTCATCGTCACCTTCGCCAATTACGACATCGTCCGCGTCCTGACCGCGGGCGGCCCGCGCAATACCACCCACATCTTCGCCACCTGGGCCTTCCAGCTCGGCATCGCCAGCGGCGACATCCCGCTGGGCGCCTCCGTGTCGCTCTTCATGTTCCCGATCCTCGGCATTTCCGCCATCTTCATCCTGCGCGGCGTGCGCCAGCGCGGAAAGGAAGTCTGATGACCGCCGTCACCGCGGACGTTCCGCGCCGCGTCGCGCGCGGCAGCCTGAAGCGCAACCGCCGCTGGGCGCTGGTCACGTCGTATTTCTTCCTCATCCTGTTCGCCATCTTCTTTCTCATCCCGCCCTATTACCAGCTCGTCACAGCGACCAAGAGCACGGCGGAAATCTCGAACCAGACCACCGATCCGTGGCTGCCGTCACCGTCGCCGACGCTCGAGAATCTCGACAACCTGTGGAATCACACGGACTTCCCGATCTATCTCAAGAACAGCGCGATCGTGACCATCTGCGTCGTCGCCGTCACCATGGTGATCGCGGTGCCCGCCGCCTTCGCGCTCGGACGGATGAAGTTTTGGGGCTCCGGCGTTCTCGCCACCGGCGTCTTCCTGACCTATCTGGTGCCGGATTCGCTGCTGTTCTTGCCGCTCTTCAAGATCGTCGGCGGTCTCGGGCTGCTCAACTCATACTGGGCACTCGTGCTGGTCTATCCGACGCTCACGGTGCCGTTCTGTACGTGGATCATGATCGGCTATTTCCAGAGCATTCCCAAGGAGCTCGACGAGGCGGCGCTGATCGACGGCGCCAACCACGTGCAGATGCTGTTCAAGATCTTCATACCCGTGGCCCTGCCCGGGCTCATCGCCGCCACCATCTTTGCCTTCACCGTCTCCTGGGCCGCCTTCGTCTACCCGATGGCCTTCATCTACAGCTCCGACCAGCTGGTGCTGACCGCCGGGACGGTGACGACGCTGGTCAAGGCCGATGTCTATCAATGGGGCATGATCATGACGGCGGCACTGCTTGCCGCGGCACCGCCGCTCGTCATCTACGCCTTCCTCATGGATTATTACATCGCCGGCCTCACCGCCGGCGCGACAAAGGGATAAGCGCATGGCGCAAGTGACACTCAACAAGGTGGTCAAGAAATTCGCCGATCTCGAAGTCGTGCACGGCATCGACCTCGACATTGCCGACCAGGAGTTCGTCGTCCTGGTCGGCCCATCCGGCTGCGGCAAGAGCACGACGTTGCGCATGATCGCCGGGCTCGAGGAGACGAGCGGCGGCGACATCGTCATCGGCGGGCAGATCGTCAACGACCTGCCGCCTAAGGACCGCGACATCGCCATGGTGTTCCAGAACTATGCGCTCTACCCGCACATGACGGTCTTCGAGAACATGTCGTTCGGCCTCCGCCTCAAGAAATTCCCCAAGGTCGAGATCAAGCAGCGTGTCGAGCGCGCCGCACGTATCCTCGACATCACCGAACTTCTGGAGCGGCGGCCGCGCCAGCTGTCCGGCGGGCAGCGCCAACGCGTCGCGATGGGCCGCGCTATCGTGCGCAATCCCAAGGTCTTCCTGTTCGACGAGCCGCTCTCCAACCTCGACGCCAAGCTGCGCGTACAGATGCGCACCGAGATCAAAAAAGTGCATCAGCAGGTGCGCACCACCACGGTCTATGTCACGCACGACCAAGTCGAGGCGATGACCTTGGCCGACCGGGTGGTGGTGATGAATGGCGGCCGCATCGAGCAGATCGGCTCGCCGCACGAGCTCTATCATAATCCCAAGACGCGCTTCGTCGCCGGGTTCATCGGCTCGCCGGCGATGAATTTCATTCCCTGCCGCATGGTCGAGACCTCGGGCGCGCTCGCGGTGCAGCTGGGCGGCGGTCTGTCGCTGCCGGTGCCGGCCGAGCGCGCCGCCGCTTATCGTCCACACGCCGACCGCGCCATGCTCTTCGGCATCCGACCGGAGCACATCACCGAGACCCGCTCTTATGGCGCTGGCGCCGAATTCACCGTGCCGGTCGACGTGGTCGAGCCCATGGGCATGGAGACGATGGTCTATTTCAACATCGACGGCACCGAGATTTGCGCTCGCGTCAGTCCTGAGGCGGCGATGGCACCGGGCGAGCGCATGCCTCTCATGGCCGACATGCGCCACATGCATTTGATCGACCCGGAGAGCGATCGCGTCGTCGAGGCGTCCTCCTTTGCGCGCGCCAATGGCGCCGCCAAGGTGCCGGCTTAGCGCACCGGCCGGCTCGGTTCAGCGGACGCGCGGCTGGTAGGTGTAGCCGTGGGCCGTCAGGCAGGCGCCGATGCTGTCGTAGCGCCCCGGCGCCAGGAACGGGTTGGCGGGATCGTAGAGGCGATCCGCGTCAGCCTTGCAGGCGTGGAAATCCGCGGGATAGGCAGCGAGGTCACCATCGTCGCGCACCATAATGGCGCGGCCCGGCACGGCGCAGGCGCCGAGTAGCAAAAGAGGCAAGAGGCAGCAGACCGAACGCACCATAGGTAGCGTCGGTCAAACATCCCGTGAGCGCGGCAAGTTCCTTTCTGCTCGTCCGGGTTGCGCCTCTCGCGAATTAAGCGCAGACGCGGTCGAGCAGCTTCTGTGGCGGCGGCTCGCCCCATTGCGAGGTCAGGCCCTCCTCGGCCGGCATAAGATTGGTCCCGCTCGCGGCGTTGAGGCGGTCGCTGTCCGACCAGTGCTCATGGACTCGGCCCCACGGATCGGCCCAATAGTCGTAGACGTTGCTGCCCAGAAGATGCCGGCCGATGCCCCACATGTGCTCATACTTGCCGAGCTGCTTCAGATAGTGGTGGCCGACGAACACGTCGTCGATGTCCTGGACTTCGAAGGACAGGTGGTTGAGCCCGGCCGTGCCGTGAGCCAGACAAAAGAAGACATGATGGTCGACATACTCCTCACCGCGGTCGCAGCGGTTGAACGAGCCGATCAGATTTTCCTTGCTGCCGACATACAGGTCGTCCGAGCCGATGAGGCCAAGCGTGTCGCGAAACCACCGCACAGTCTCGGCCAGCTTGGGTGTCGCCATCACGCCGTGGCCGATGCGCTGCACCATCGACGGACCGCGCTTCAGGCGATAGAGCTCGCCCTTGCGACGCAGCATCTCGGCGCCGTTGTTGATCGCTTGGCGGTTGACGGAGATGGGTGCAACGCGCTCGATGCCGTGCACCACCTCGATCTGGTAGCCGTTGGGCTCCCTGAGCCGCACCCGCTTGCCGCCGCCCGGCGCGTCGATCGCCTCAACCGCCGAGGCACCGGGCGCCTTAGCGACCCGCGCCAGATCCTCCTCGCTGGCGGCCTGCCAGGCGATGCCGACGAAGCGCGGCTCGCCGAGCTCGGTCACATGCAGGTGATGAGCCGGTCCAGTGCCGCGCATGTAGAGCGCGCTCTTGGTCCGCGCCGCCTTGATCATGCCGAAATGAGTGAGGAACTCCTCCATCACGTCGAGATCCGGCGCGCGCAACCGCCCATAGGCGATATCCTGCACTTTAATGAGCGCCATACCCGGCCTCCCAATGTCCTGTTTCGCACAGACTAGGTCGGATACGGCTCCGGTAGCAATGCCGCTTCATCCCGTCGACAGCCCGCGACGCCCGCTCCTCCGCTGCTGCACGCTTCGATAACGGTGTGCGCGCGCGGCGCGAGAACGCAAGCGAGGCTCGGAACTTCGAACGATTAACCGTTGACATCCGGATCGGAATCGTCGCCGTCAGGTTGTCTCGAAGAGGAGCGCCCACAATTGCCGGTGCAGCGGCCGCATGACTGATTCGCCCTACTCTCGGCTCAATCTTCCGGCCGACCCGCCGCGCCGGAGGCTGGCGGAGCGTCTTTCCTGGCCGAGCCTCATCCTGCTTGGCATCGTCCTCGCCTTCCTTCTCATCACGACGATGCGAGCGCCGCTCAAGGACGACATCGCCTGGCTGCTCCATATCGCGCAAGACATGCTGCGTGGCCGCCGCCCGCGGCCGAGGCGCGCGCCGTGCTCAATCTCGGCGTGCCGGCCGCGCGGCAGCATGCGTTCGAGCGCATTACGCGGATATTCTCTCGACCGTCGGCGTCGACTGGATGAAATGGGATTTCAACGCCGATCTCGGCGCCGGCGGCTGGGCGCCCGGCCTCCCGGCTGCGCTGACCGACCAGGATCCGCTGGTCGCACATTACGAGGGCCTCTACCGCCTGCAGGATGCGATCCGCCGCTGGTTTCCCGACCTCGTGCTCGAGATGTGCGCCAGCGGCGGCGGACGCATGGACGGTGAGCTGCTCTCGCGCTCTCATTTTGAATTGGATCAGCGACCAGCCTGGACCGCTGCGCAAGCTAGCAATCCATGTCGGCAGTCAACTGGCGCATCCGGCGGCGATCTGCAACGACTGGCTCATCGAATGGCCGCCGGGCAGCATCGCGGGATATGACGACAAGGACGCCGAGGGATTGGATGAGCGCGGCGACCTGCCGTTCCGCCTTCGCGTCGCCATGCTCGGCAGCTTCGGCGTCAGCGCGCGCATCGACCGCTGGCCGGAGTGCGATTGCGCCACGGCAGCGGCGCATATCGCGCTCTATCGCGAGAAGCTCCGCGCCATCATCCACCACGGCGACCAATATCTCCTGACCAAAGCGCCGCCGCCCGACGGCAATGGCGACTGGGTCGCGTTGTGGTACGCGGCGAAGGATCGCTCGGGCGGCGACCTGTTCACCTTCCGGCTTGGCAGCACCGAAGGCTCGCGTGTTCCCTCCCGACCGGCGCTATCGCTGCACGCCCTTCGCCGGTCCGGTCGCCGAGACCACCGGCGCGGCGCTGGCATCGGGCCTCTCCGTCGCGGTCGCCGGCTCCTTCCAGTCCGAGCTTCACCTCATCGAGGCGATCTGAGTCGGGCGATTGATAGCCCCCGGTTTGGCGTGGCCCGTCGCGCGCCTCTATAGTCCGGCGATGATCCCCTTTTCGGTGCTCGATCTGTCGCCGATCGTCGAAGGCGGCGATGCCGGCCAAGCGCTGCGCAACACCCTCGACCTCGCGCGCCACGCCGAGCGCTTGGGCTACCGGCGCTACTGGCTCGCCGAGCACCACAACATGCCGGGCATCGCCAGCGCCGCGACGGCGGTGGCGATCGGCCATGTCGCCGCCGGCACCTCGACCATCCGCGTCGGCGCCGGCGGCATCATGCTGCCCAACCACGCGCCTCTGATCATCGCCGAACAATTCGGCACGCTGGCAACGCTCCATCCCGGGCGCATCGATCTCGGCGTGGGCCGCGCGCCCGGCACCGACCAGGTCACGGCGCGCGCGTTGCGGCGCACGCTCGCCGGCGATATCGACGAGTTCCCGCAGGACGTGCTGGAGCTCATGGGCTATTTTCGGCCCGAGCCGGGCCAGCCGGTGCAGGCGGTGCCCGGCGCCGGCCTCGACGTGCCGCTGTGGATCCTGGGCTCGAGCCTCTATGGCGCGCAGCTTGCGGCGGCGCTGGGCCTGCCCTACGCCTTCGCCTCGCATTTCGCGCCGGCGCAGTTGATGCCGGCGCTCGAGCTCTATCGCACCCGCTTCCAGCCGTCCGAGCAGCTCGCCGCGCCCTATGTGATGCTTGGCATCGGCGTGTTCGCCGCCGACACTGACGGCGAGGCCCGGCGCCTGTTCTCGTCGCAGCAGCAGGCCTTCGTCAACCTGCGCCGCGGCCGGCCCGGCAGGCTGCCGCCGCCGGTCGACGACATCGCGGCAGTGCTCTCGCCCATGGAGCTGTCGCTGACGGGACAGGCGTTCTCGTGCGCCGTCGTCGGCTCGCCCGAGACTGTGAGGCGCGGCCTTGGCGAGTTCATCGGCCGCACCGGCGCCGACGAGCTGATGATCACCGGGCAGATTTTCGATCACGCCGCGCGGCTGCGCTCCTACGAGATCGCTGCTGCTGCACGCGGCCAACTCGCCACCTCGGATAATGGACGGTCGCCTTGCATCTGAGTCACTCCAACTATCTGCCGCTGTCGCTGCCGTCCTTGTCCATTCTGGCCGGCGCACTGCTCCTGCTGATCCTGCTGATCGCGATCCGCGTGCTGCGGCACGCCTATATGAGTCTTGGCATCACCGCGCAAGCCGCGACGCTGCTCCTTGTGGCCTCGCTGCTCGGCAGCTACGTCAACATCCCCGTGGCGCAGCTGCCGCAAGAGCATGTCATGGCGGCGCGGGAGTTCGATTACTTCGGCATGCGCTATCTGATGCCGGTGGAAGTCGACTGGCCCGGCACCATCGTCGCCGTCAACCTCGGCGGCGCGGTGATCCCCGTGCTGCTGTCTCTTTATCTCCTGGTGAAGCGATGGCTGTGGGTGCCGAGCGCCGTCGTCACGGCGATCATGGCGGTGATCTGCCACCTCCTGGCCCATCCGGTGCCGGGCGTCGGCATCACCATTCCCATTTTCGTGCCGCCGGTGGCCGCCGCGCTCACGGCATTGCTGGTGCGGCGTCGGGAAGCCGCGCCACTCGCCTATATCGGCGGCAGCATGGGCACGCTGATCGGCGCCGACCTGCTCAATCTCGGCGATGTGCAGGGTCTCGCAGCACCGGTCATCTCGATCGGCGGCGCCGGCACCTTCGACGGGATTTTCGTCACTGGCGTCCTCGCTGTCCTCATTGCAGGATTTGCCGGCCGACCCGCCCGCGGGCCGTGACCGCGCCGGAGACGGCACAATCCTTCAGTGGGTTCCGCTACGTCGCGATGCTTTTGCCGATGACGTTGACGTGGCTAAACCTTGGGCTGAGCGCGGCAACGAAAGCCGCGGACGCTTGTTGCCATCTCACCATCACCACTTGCCGAGACGACGAAGATGGATTCGTTTTGGTCGAACTACCGCCGGGCCTGGATGATTGGCGTCAACGCGATCATCGACTGGCAGAAGCTGATGCTCGCCCAAACCAAATGGCTGCTCTCCCAGAACCGATCATGGGCGGGGCCGTCAGAGGAGAGGGGCGGTGCCGAACCCGTGGCTCGGCCGGCCGCCGCCGCAGCGCAAGCGGCCGATGAGCAGCGGCGCGAAGCGGCACCGCGGGATTCAGCGCGAGAGAACGACAGGCACGCGCGACACCGCGCCACGCACCGCAAGCGCTCCTGAGCGGTCGCCGACGGAGTGGCACGTCCGCGACGCGACTTGACGCGACTTATTTCGACTCCTTGGGCGCGTCCCTGGCCGGCGGGCTTTCATGACGCTTAGCTGTGATGCTGCCGACGGCGGATTTGACGGCGTCCCACGCCCGGACCGCGCCGTCCCTTACGCCATGGCCGAATTTTATGACGCCTTCCTTGATCTCCTGCCCTGGATCGGCGGTCGCCGGCGCCTTCTCCGCCGCGGACGCCGCAACGAGCCCTAAGCCGCTGACGAGCACGGCAAGAGCAGCGGTTTTGACGATGACGCGCATGCCTCCTCTTTCAGCAGACAAATGCGATGTCTTCTTGGTGGCTCGGCGCCTTAGGGTGTAATTATCACTCCCTTAACTTGGCGTAAAGCACCTGTGCGCGTCGCCGCAGGCACCCTTGAAATCGCTGGGCGAAATCCCGGCAACTCTCTCATTTTGCATAAGCCTCCGGGCGCTTTGCCGGTGCATCCTTCGTTGCGCCGGCGGTCAAGAGCCGGCGACACCGTTCCGAGCTGGTCAGAGTGGAACAAATGAGGACGCTTGTCGTTTATTTGTTATCTAACGCTAACAATTCGGCCCGCAGGGCCTGGCATTCCCTCGCTCTGTGGGCGTGAGGAGGCTAGGCTATGACTACTATTCACGACGAACGTAGAGATTGGGCTGTTGCTCAAAATGCGGTAACACCGCTGTCCGAATCCATTGCCGCCATTGCGATCATTGTCCTTGCGGTCTTGGGACTGCTCAACGTGGTGCCCGAGACGATGATGGCGATCGCGACGATCGTGGTCGGTGTGGCGATCTTGCTGCAGGGCGCCCAGACGGTAGGCGAATACTCGCGGCTTATTGCCGCCGGGCCGGGCGGGTTCGCGGTTTCGAGCACTTTGAGCGGTGGCATCACGCTTGAGTTCCTTTCCGGCGGCGTGGGCATCGTCCTTGGTATTCTCGCGCTTTTCTCGCACACGCCGACGCTGGCACCGGCGGCTCTGATCGTGTTCGGCGCGACGCTGTTGCTGAATGGCGCGATTGTCGCATTTAGGGCGGCTGGGCCGCGCGCTGCGCTCGGAGCATCGCCTCAGGCACAGGCGGCGGAGGCCATTGCCGTGCAAATGGCGGGCGTGACGTGCGGTGCCGAGATCATGATCGGGATCGCGGGAATCGTGCTTGGAATCGTTGCACTAGTACCGATTCACGCTGCGATCTTGACGCTCGTCGGCTTGCTGGCGGTCGGGGCCGCCTTGCTCATGGCGGCGGTGTCGACCGGCGGAATGGTCACGAGCATCTTGCGCTGAGTTGTTCTGTCCTTCTCAGCGGAAATCGCGGCTCTGCACGCGGAGAGTGGCGCGGTCACCGGTGGCGGGATGCCAGAGACGCTTGAGCAGCGGCGAAAGATCGGTCAAGCGCTCGGCGACGACATGGATGACCTCGCCCTCGCGCTGCACGGGACCCTCGCATTGGACGAGCTTCGCGCCCATGACGACGCGGCGGAAACGCTCGAAGACGCGGCGCCAGACGACGAGATTGGCAATGCCCGTCTCATCCTCCAACGTCATGAAAATGACCCCGCTCGCCGTTCCCGGCTGCTGGCGCACCAGCACGAGGCCGGCGACCTTGACGAGCGCCTTCGCCGGCGTCGCCTTGAGGTGCGCAAAGTTGAGGATGCGGCGCTTGTCGAGCTCCGGGCGCAGCAGCGCCAGCGGGTGGCGCTTTAATGAGAAGCCTACCGCGCGATAATCCTCCGCGACATGCTCGCCGAGGCTCATCGCCGGCAGCGCCGGAGCAGGCTCCGCCACGCTGCCCGTGAGCGGCGCGAGCAGCGGCAGCTCCGCCTCTTGCAAGCCCTTCACCGCCCACAGCGCCTGGCGACGGTCGAGCGCGAGCGAGCGGAAGGCATCGGCCTCGGCAAGCGTCTCTAGCGCGGCGCGGGAAAGCCCGCTGCGATGCCGCAACTCCGCCGCCGAAGCGAAGGGCCTGTCGCCGCGGCTCCTCACGAATTGCTTCATCTCTTCCTCGGCCAGTCCTTTCACCTCGCGAAATCCCAGCCGCAGCGCGCACCGTCCCATCGCTGATATGTCATTGCTAGGTACCTGGAGCGCGCTCGGTCGTAACGCCCCCACCTCACCCTCCCGCTGCGCGGGTCCCTCCCTCTCCGCCCCGGGGGGCGGAGAGGGCTGGGGTGAGGTGGGGCGAGTGTCGGCGCTAGGCTCCAGCGTACAGTCCCACTCGCTGTGATTGACGTCGACGGCGCGCACCTCGACACCATGGTCGCGCGCATCGCGGACGATCTGCGCCGGCGCGTAGAAGCCCATGGGCTGGCTGTTGAGCAGCGCCGCGGCGAAGACGTCGGGATACGTGCATTTGATCCAGGCGGAGACGTAGACAAGGAGCGCGAAGCTTGCCGCGTGCGACAGCGGGAAGCCGTAATCGCTGAAGCCCTTGATCTGCTCGAAGCAGCGCCGCGCGAAATCAGCGCTATGGCCGTTGGCGCACATGCCGGCGATGAATTTCTCCTCGAAAACATGGATATCGCCGTTGCGGCGGAACGTCGCCATGGCACGGCGCAGGCCGTCGGCCTCGCCGCCGCTGAAGCCGGCGCCGATCATGGCGATTTGCATCGCCTGTTCCTGGAAGAGCGGCACACCCAGCGTGCGCTCCAACACCTCTTTGAGGCCCGGCGGATAATCGTCCTTCTCCAGCCCCATGCGGCGGCGTAGATAAGGATGCACCATGTTGCCCTGGATCGGGCCGGGCCGTACGATCGCGACCTCGATGACGAGGTCGAAGAACTCCTTGGGCTTCAAACGCGGCAGCATGCTCATCTGCGCGCGGCTCTCGACCTGGAAGACGCCGATCGAATCGGCATGGCCGAGCATTTCATAGACTTCGGGTCGCTCGCTCGGCACGGTCGGGATGGTGTAACGTACACCGTAATGACGCTCGATCAGGTCGAAGGCGCGATGGATGCAGCTCAGCATGCCCAAGCCCAAGACATCGACCTTGAGGATCTCTAGGGTGTTGAGGTCATCCTTGTCCCATTCGATGACGGTGCGCTCCTCCATTGCCGCGTTCTCGATCGGCACCAGCTCATCAAGCGGCCCCTGCGTGATGACGAAGCCGCCGACATGTTGCGAGAGATGGCGTGGAAAGCCCATGAGCTGCTGCGCCAAATTGAGCGCCAGCCGCAAGGTCGGATCGGCGGGATCGAGCCCGGCCTCGCGCACTTTCTGCAGGCCGATCGCATCGCTGCTCCAGCCCCACACCATGCCGGCCAACGCCGCCGTGACGTCCTCTGAGAGGCCGAGCACCTTGCCGACTTCGCGTATCGCGCCGCGTGCGCGATACGTGCTGACCACGGCGGTGATGCCGGCGCGGTTGCGGCTGTATTTTCTGTAGATGTACTGGATCACCTCCTCGCGCCGCTCATGCTCGAAATCGACATCGATGTCGGGCGGCTCGTTTCGCTCGCTGCTGACGAAGCGCTCGAACAGGAGCGCGACCTCGTCAGGATTGACGTCGGTGATGCCGAGGCAATAGCACACCGTCGAGTTCGCCGCCGAGCCGCGCCCCTGGCAGAGGATGTTCTGGCTTCGCGCGAAGCTCATGATGTCGTGCACGGTGAGGAAATAGGAGGCGAAGCGCAGCTTGCCGATGAGCCCCAATTCGTGATCGATCTGCCGCGAGATCTTTTCCGGTACGCCTTGCGGATAGCGCCAAGCGGCGCCCTCCCGGGCTAGGCGATCGAGCTTCTCCTGCGCCGGCACGCCGTCGGCGCCGGTCTCGTCGGGATATTCGTAGCGCAGCTCGCCGAGAGTGAAGCGGCAGCGCTCGACGATTTCCATCGTGCGCGCCGCTGCGCCGGGATGAGCGCGGAACAGCCGCTCCATCTCGCCGGCAGATTTCAAATGGCGCTCGTCATTGGCGGCGAGGCGGAAGCCGGCCTCGACGATAGTGCAGCCCTCGCGGATACAGGTGACGACGTCCTGCAACGGGCGGCGCTCGCGCACGTGGTAGAGCACGTCGTTGGTGGCGACGAGCGGCAACCCGGCGCGCGCGGCAAGCTGCGCCAGGCGATGGAGGCGTTTTGCATCGTCGCCGCGATAGAGGTGCTGGCCTGCGATATAGGCACGGTCGCCGAAATCTGCCGCGACACGCGCGAGGAACCGGGCGAAGCCCTCCTCCACCTGGTCAGGCGGCAGCGCCACCATCACTTGGCCTTCGCCATGCTCGACCACATCGGCATAAGCGAGGTGGCATTGGCCCTTCTCGGTACGGCGCTTGCCGCGCGTCAGCAGGCGGGAGAGGCGGCCATAGGCGGCGCGGTCCATCGGGAAGCAGAGCAGGCTCGGTGCGTCCGTGAGGTCGAGGCGGCAGCCGATGACGAGGCGGAACCCCAGCTCCTTGGCGGCGGCGTGGGCGCGCACCACGCCGGCCAGCGTGTTGCGGTCGGCGATGGCGATGGCGCCGTGGCCGAGTTCCTGCGCGCGCAGCACCAGCTCGGCCGGCTGCGAGGCGCCGCGCAGGAAGGAGAAATTGCTGGTGACTTGCAGCTCGGCGTAAATCGTCATGGCGCCGATCCGCTGTGGGCGATGGTCTGCCGGCGCTGGAAGCTGCAGTGCTTCACGCGAAGAGCCCGTGCAGGAACCAGCGGGCTTTGCGCTGATAGAGCCCGGCACGGAAGAGCCAGAACCGCCGTCCCTTCTCGTCCTCAACGCGGTAGTAGTCGCGCAATTCCTGAGCTTCTGCGCCGCCTCGCCACCATTCGCCCAGAATGCGCTCCGGCCCTTCGGCACGGCGCACGCGGTGCTCCCGCCGGCGCCAGCGGAAGAAGGCCGGCGGATCGTCAGGCACTGGTGCCATGGCAATGATCGGCTCGGGCCGCCGCAGCAGGCGCACCGGCCGCCGCCGCGCGAGATCCCAGCCGGCGCCGGAGAGCGGCATCAGCACCGGCGCTGGGCGCGCCGCCCGCTCCGGGATATGGCTCTCCTGCGGCAGGAAGCGGCACAGCGCCTCAGCGCCGAGCCGGTTGGCGAGACGATCGATGAGCTGGGCGAGCTCAGCCGGATCGGCGCCATGATATCCGCGCCCTTCCACCGCCAGTACCGCCCGCGCCACTTGCCGTGCGGCGTCCCGGCTCTCCGCGAATGGCAGGACATTCTCGGCCGCCGGCGGTAGCGGACGGCGGGCAGAGGCTTGCAGAAGCTTGCCCATTGCCGCTTGTTTCGCCGCAAGAGCATCGACCCGGCTGGCGGCGAGGATCATGTCCTCGATGCCGAGGCCGGGATCAATCTCGGCGAGCCGCTCGAGCAAAAGACGCCGTAGGTGGCGCGGGTCGCGGCTCGACTGCGCCGTGCCGATGGCAACCTCGGCGCTCGTCCCATCGACGCGGTAGAGCGTCAGCGCGAGGCGGCGCGCGCCCAACCCCTCATTGGCGAGGCGGCAGCACAGCGGTGCCAGCAGCTCGCCCATGGCGGCAGCGATCGCCTCAGGCGTGGCGATGGGCTCGGCAAAGCGGCGGCGGGCCCAGCGCTGAGGCGCCGGCGGCACCGGCGACAGCGCCTCGGGCGCAGTGCCCAGCGCCTGGTCGAGGCGCCGCATCGTCGCCCTGCCGGCGCGCGGCGTCAGCGCTGGGCGCGACAGGGCGTAAAGATCGCCGATGCGGTGGAGGCCGAGCCGGGTAAGCTCCCTGGCCACCGCAGCATCGATGCGCAACGCCCTGACCGGCAATGCCGCTAGCGCCGCTCGCGCACCGCCCGGCGGTACGACTGCGACGGCCGCCGCGCCGCAATGGGCCATCGCCCAGGCGGTCCCGGGTGTATCGGCAATCGCGGCGCGGGCGTCGACGCCCTGGCCCGTGAGCCACGCGATCAGCTCCGCGGCAAGGCTCGCCTCGCCGCCCTTCAAATGAGCGCAGCCGGTAACGTCGAGCCACACACCGTCGGCGCCATCGGGCGCCGTCCACGGGCTGTAGCGACGGCAGGCAGCGGCGAGCCGCGCCAGCGCCGCCCGATCTCCCGCCGGATCCGCCGAGGCCACGGCAAGCTCGGGATGGAGCGCATGGGCGTGGCTCAGCGTCATGCCCGGCGCAATGCCACGCTCCTGCGCCGTTGCTTCAACCGCCGTCACCAGCCGCTGCCGGTTGACGGTGGCGACAAGCACGCAAGGGTCAACCGGCCAGGACTTGCCGGCCTGCCGGCGCCGCCGGTCGATCGCCCAGCTCGGCAGCCAGAGTGACATGACCCGTCGCATCAGACGCCTCCACCATCCAGCATGCTGGTACGCCGCCACGACAGCGCCACAGCTCGAGGAGCCAGCGCGGTGAGCAGATACCGGGCGCATCGTCCGCATCGACACCTGCGGGCAGCGCCGTCACTCGCCAGCGCGTCACCGCCGCGTTAGGGGCTGCACGCTGTCGCGCCGCCCGCTCGCCGTTGCGCCAGCGCCGGAGCACGAAAGCAGTGACGCCGGACGCCTCGGCAGCA
>Ga0134126_10005616_pt1 | contig 15659 bp, 12 predicted proteins | sample KB31752_FD_96881 | JGI IMG/M metagenome (GOLD analysis project Ga0134126, IMG submission 96881) | Terrestrial soil microbial communities with excess Nitrogen fertilizer from Kellogg Biological Station, Michigan, USA - KB3-175-2 | ecosystem: Environmental > Terrestrial > Soil > Unclassified ...
AGAACGGTCAGCGCGTGCTGCTCGTGGATTCCGACCTGCGCCGCCCGAGCCTGCACAAATTGTTGAACGTTTCCAATTCCTCCGGCCTGACGAGTTATCTGCTGCGGCAGAGCACGCTCGAACAGGTGGTGCAAACCACGGGCATTCCGACCCTGGACTTCCTGCCGAGCGGCAAATTGCCGAGCAGCTCGCTGGGCATCCTGAATTCCACGCAAATGAAGGACTTTATTCAGGAGGCCAAACGGCGCTATGATTTCGTCTTTTTCGATTCGCCGCCGATCATGGGCGTAAGCGACGCGTCGGTTCTCGCGAGCGAAGTGGATCTGGCTGTGCTGGTGATCCAGTACCGCAAGTACCCGCAGGCGATGACACTCCGAGCCAAACAAATGGTTGAAAAGGTGGGTGGCAATCTGCTCGGTGTGGTGCTGAACAACATCAACATCTCGCAGGATTCGTACTATTACTACTACAGCGGTTACTATTACGATTATTACGCCAAGCGCGAGGAAGACGCACCGGCCAAGAAGAACGGCGAAAAGAAAAAGCCCGCGGGCGACCGTGCCCAGCTTGACCTGAAGCAAAAATATTGATTGTCGTTCGGGGCCGCCCTGTTAAGGATTTTCCGCGATGAATTCGTCAATTAGAATCGGCGTTCAGTGTCTTTATTCGGCGCTTGCGTCCCTCGTGTTCGCCCTGTGCGCCGGGTGCGGAACTCCTCAATACACGTTTCCCGAAGCTCAATCCACCAACGCTGCGCCAGCAACCGGGAGTGTGCCGGTTTCAGTCTCGACGAACACCGTGTCAACGAACTCGGTCGCATCGTCCACCCAAACTGCAGACTGGATCCAACCCGGCGTCAAGCTGACGATCATTTTTTCCGGCATTCCCTCGCCCCCGCCGAAGCATGAGGAAAAGGTGCGCGAGGACGGGTATATCAGCCCTCCGCTTTTGGGGCGCGTGCTGGCCGCCGGAAAAACTGTCGGAAAACTGCAGGAGGATTTACAGAGTCTTTACGTTCCGGCTTATTTTACGCGTGCGTTGACGGTGACAGTCTTGATCGAAGAGCGATGGTTTTATGTCGGGGGCGAGGTCAAGAACGCCAACCGATATATTTACAGCGGCGAGGTGACGGTAATGAAGGCCATCCAGGCGGCCGGTGATTTCACCCCGTTTGCCAATCGTAAAAAGGTCAAGGTCATTCGCACCAACGGAAAAACGGAAACAGTGAATTACGACAAGGCGCTCAAGAACCCAAAACTCGACCTGCCAGTCTATCCAGGTGATCAGGTGATCGTTCCGATCCGCATCCTTTAATGGTCCAGTTCGAAGTGCTTTCCGGCAAACAGGCGGGCACCATCGCGGTGGCCCGCCATTTTCCTTTTGTCGTTGGTCGCGACACTTCATCGGACCTCAGGTTGGAAGAAGGAGGCGTGTGGGACCGGCATCTGGAACTGGATTTGCAGATGCCCGACGGATTTGCCTTGAAGGTTCATTCGCAGGCGCGGGCCGCCGTCAATGATCAATCGGTTCAACAGGCCATTTTGCGGAATGGCGACGTCATCGGGATTGGCGCCGTAAAGATCCGGTTCTGGCTGGGTGAAACCCGCCAATTGGGTTTGTGGATGCGCGAGTTCCTCACTTGGGCAGCGTTGGTTGTGTTGTGCGCCGGACAGATCGCCTTGATCTATCGGCTCCTTCCATGAAGCGGCGAGGGTCCCGTTGCAGGCTGATCCGTTCTGAAAGAATCCTTGACCCGGTGTGAATTCACGCTAAATAAACTGCGTCCCCTTCAGGCACACCACTGATAAGAGGGCGAAAAAAACCTGGCCGATTATCAAATCTATGAAAATGAAACTTTTTTGGAATTCGGGCGCGAGCCTGTTGGGGCTGTGCTGCGCGGTTGCAATTTCGGCGCAAGCGGCCCCCAAAAAGCTCCTTGTTGTTACCGTCACCAAGGGTTTTCGACATAGTTCCATCCCGACGGCGGAAAAGGTCCTGGGTGAACTCGGCCAGAAGAGCGGCGCCTTTACGGTGGACTATGTCCGCAACGACCAGGACATGGCCGAAAAGATGACGCCCACGGCCCTCAAGCAGTATGACGGCGCCATTTTTGCCAACACCACGGGTGACCTGCCTTTGCCGGACAAACAGGCGTTTATTGACTGGGTAAAATCCGGCAAGGCATTCGTGGCCATGCACTCCGGGAGCGACACGTTCCACAGTTTTCCACCCTACGTGGAAATGCTCGGCGGTGAGTTCAAGGAACACCACGCCCAGGTCCGGGTCAATTGCATCAACCAGGACCGAAAACATCCCGCGACCCGTGATCTCGGCGCGACGTTCACCGTTTTTGACGAGATTTACATCCAAAAAAACTTTCACCGTGATCAGGTCCACGGACTCCTGGCGTTGGATGCGCACCCGAATGATAAGACGCCGGGCGATTACCCGATCTCCTGGTGCAAAATGTTTGGCAAGGGACGGGTCTTCTACACTGAGCTGGGCCACCGCGAAGATGTCTGGGACCCCGGTTGGGCGGATAAGAATGGCAAACGCGAGAACACGCGCGAGGTCAGCGAAGCTTATCAAAAGCACATCCTTGGCGGCATCAAGTGGGCACTCGGCCTGGAAAAGGGTGATGCGAAGCCACAAACGAAGTAGAACTCAGCGTACGCTCTCATCGGCATTGTTGCAGGCGAAATCCGGGACCATGAGAACCATCACGCTGACGATACTCGCCCTGCTCGGAGTCGGGTTGATCGGCCATGCTGATGACGCGGGGTTCCGTCCGTTGTTCAATGGCAGGGACCTTGCCGGGTGGAAACTTCGCCGCCCGGATGGGCCTCAGAGCTGGAGCGTCCATGACGGCCTGTTGGTCAACACTGTCAGTCGTGGCGAGCATGGAACTGATCTCGTCACCGAAGACATGTTCTGGAACTTCACCGTTCGCTACGAATACAGAATACCGAAAGGCGCCAACAGCGGCTTTTACCTGCGCGGTCGGCATGAAATCCAGATCCTTGACGATCATGCCACCGGCAAACCGGCGCCCGGTGGAAACGGCGCCATCTACAACTTCAAAGCGCCCGACCGATTTGTATCCAAACCGGCCGGAGAATGGAACACCGTCGAGGCGACGATCGTAGGCGACAAGATTACCGTTATTCTGAACGGTGTGAAGATTCATGACGCCGTCGCCTGCGATCGTGCCACTGGCAGTGAGATTGACGACAGAGTGAACGAACCCGGACCGATTTTTCTCCAGGGCGATCATGGTTCGGTCACCTTTCGCAATATTCGCATCAAAGAACTGCCCAAAAACCTCAAATGACCCGACAGTCAGTGCCCCGCGATCATCGCTGGCTTTATTGATTAGTTTTGTGTTTCGCGAAGGCGCCGTTTAAAAATGGTCGTATGAACAGCAACGAAACTGCCGAACTGAACCGTCGTGATTTTCTCAAAGGCGGCTCTTTTGCAACCTTGATGACCGTGCTCGGGGGCGTGGAGCTGATCGGCCGCTCTCCGGCTCACGCCGCCGATGTCGAAACGCTCGTGCCGTTCCAGGTCAAATGCGGCGTGATCGGTCTGGGAACCTGGGGCCGCGAAATCATCGCGACATTGTCACGGTTGAAAACGGCCCAGGTCGCTGCGATTTGCGACACGTACCCGGCCTCCGTCAAACGCGCCAGAAACTCCGCGCCTACCGCGAAAGACTTCGATGATTACAGGAAAATGCTGGAGGACAAGGAGGTCCAGGCGGTCATCGTCGCCACTCCGACCCACCAGCACCGTGAAATCGCCATCGCTGCGTTGCAGGCGGGAAAGCACGTCTATTGTGAAGCGCCGCTGGCGAACAACATTGAGGACGCCAGGGCAATCGCGCTTGCGGGCAAAGCCGCAAACAAGCAGGTTTTTCAGGCGGGCCTTCAGATGCGCGCGGACTCGCAGCGGCGATTCCTCCTGGATTTCATCCGCGCGGGTGCGTCCGGCAAGGCGGTCATGGCCCACGCGCAATGGCACAAGAAGCAAAGCTGGCGAATGACTTCGCCCAACCCTGACCGGGAACGCGAGTTGAACTGGCGGTTGAGCAAGGACACCTCACTCGGGTTGGTGGGAGAAATCGGCATTCATCAGATTGACGCGATGTCGTGGTTCCTGAACGGGCGCCCGACTTCCGTCACCGGCTTCGGTTCGATCATGCAATGGAAGGACGGGCGCGACGTGGCGGACACCGTCGAAGCCGTCTTCGAGTATCCCGGGGGCGCGCGCCTCACGTTCGAGAGTACGCTGGCCAATTCCTTTGATGCGGATTACGAAATCCTTTACGGAACCGACGCTGCCATCATGATGCGCGGCAACAAGGCGTGGATGTTCAAAGAAGTGGATTCACCGCTGCTCGGCTGGGAAGTGTACGCCCGCAAGGACCAGTTCTACAAAGAGACTGGCATCGCGTTGATCGCAAACGCCACGAAGCTGACGAACCTGACGGAAAAGGCCACCGATGAGGCTTCTTACACCACCAAACCGCTTTATTACGCGCTCGAATCCTTCCTCACAAACGTGAATGCCGTCGGCTCGGCCGTGGAGGACTTTACCGCCAACTTTGGCACGGGCGACAAATCGGCGCTCGAAAAATATCTTTCGGAAGTCAAATTACAGCCGACGGCGAATTATCAGGAAGGCTTCGAGGCCACGGTCCTGGCGATCAAGGCCAGTGAAGCCGTCGCCAAGGGGAGCAAGCTGGCGTTGCCGAAGGAATGGTTTGAATTGGCTTGAACGGGATCGAGTCAAAATGCCGCATGGCGGGGTGGCGAACGTAAACCGGAAAAAGTCTCATGAAAACGATCTGTCTTCTGTTTGTCGGAGTGCTTGCCTGGCACGGCGCCTCATTGCGTGGCGCGGACAACTGGGTTCGGTATACCGCTCAACCTGGCGGCGGCAAGGTGAAGGTGGAGGGCACCTCCACCGTGCATGACTGGTCGGTGGAGAGCAAATTGATCGGCGGCTTTGTCGAATTCGACCCGGGCTTCAGTTTTGACAATGCCAGGCCGGGCAAGGTGAACGCCCGGGTTGCCGTGCTCATTCCCGTGCGCCAGTTGAAAAGCGACAAGACGAAGATGGACACGGTCATGTACGATGCGATGAAGGAAAAAGACCATCGTCGAATTGACTATCGCCTCACGGAAATGACACTCAAAGAGACGCCGAAGAGTCCCGAGGGGCCCTTTCTGTTTGATTCAACGGGTGAACTTGTCGTCGCCGGCGTCACCAACAAGATCTCCATGCCCGTGACCATGACCCGCGTGGATGACGATAAACTCAAATTCAGCGGCTCCACTTCGGTGAAGATGACCAGCTTTGGCATCCAGCCACCCACGCTCGTCGGCATTCTGTCCACTGGCGATGACGTCAAACTCACCTTCGAGTGGCTGACCGTTAGGAAGGAACTGCCCGCGAAATAGGGCTGGTGGCGCAGGCGCGCCCGGCTACCGGATTTTTTCCTGATCCTTCGGAAGGGCGCCGGACTGCGACAAACCGCCGCGCGCCTCCAAAAATGTCTTCAACTCTGACGCCGCCTTTCCGCCAAAACCCGACACCCGTGCAATCTCCTCCACCGAAGCCAGCCGCAACCGGTGCACCGAGCCGAATTCTTTGAGCAACGCCGCCTTGCGTTGCCCGCCGATGCCGGGGAATTCGTCGAGGATGCTCTCCGAAATTTTCTTCAGACGCAGTTGCGCGTTGTAGGTGTTGGCAAAGCGATGTGATTCATCGCGCACGCGCTGCAACAGTTTCAACGCGCCCGTGTCATGATTTAAACGCAAAGGTTCGCTTTCGCCGGGCCGGTAAATCTCCTCAAACTCCTTCGCCAGACCGATGACCGCGATGTTCCCCAGGCCGAGCCTGGCCAGTTCCTCGCACGCCGCGTTGAGCTGTCCTTTGCCGCCATCGATCAGAATCAGGTCGGGCACATTCGACCATTTACCGGACTGTCCATCTCCGGCTTCGTTCTTCAACCGCGTGTAACGGCGGCGCACCGTTTCCGCCATGCAGGCGAAGTCGTCCTGTCCGACGACCGTCTTCATTCTGAACCGGCGATAATTTGCGCGGTCGGGCCGGCCGTTTCTGAAACTGACCATCGAGGCGACTGCGAACGTGTCGCTGATGTTCGAGATGTCGAACCCCTCGATGCGCTTTGGCGGCGAAGGCAGATTCAAAGCTTTTCCCAGCTCGGTCAGGTCGCGCTCCGGTTCGATGGCAATCGGCAGTTTGTAGGGAATGCGCTCGAACTTTTCGGTCTTTTTGGTCGTGCGCCGCAGGTCCAGCAGCATGTCGCGCAACTGCGCGGCCTTTTCGAAGTCCTGCGCCTCGGCGGCTTTTTTCATTTCTACCTCGATCTGGTCTTGCATCTCCCTGCCCTGGCCGTCGAGAAATTCGCACGCGGCCAGCACCTGCAGCAGATACTGGTCGCGCGCCACATTGCCGATGCACGGCGCGGTGCAAACCTTCAAGTGCGCATAGAGGCAATGCTTGTAGTCGGCCTCAGTTGGCGTCAAAGGACGGCAGCCGCGCAGGTTGAATTTGTGGCGGACAAGGTTGAGAGTGCGCCGCAATGCGCCCGAACTGGCGAACGGACCGAAGTAACGCGCGCCATCGTCCGTCTTGAGGCGCGTCAGTGTGAAGCGTGGGATCGGGTCATTGAGGTTGACCTTGAGCAGCAGGAACCGTTTGTCGTCGCGGAAGCTGACGTTGTAACGCGGATGAAATTCCTTGATGAGCTTGCCTTCGAGCAACACCGCCTCCGGCTCGCTGCGGACGACGTGCGTGTCGAGATCGTGGATCGCCTCGACCAGCGCGTTGAACTTCAGGTCCCAGCCCATCCGCCGTGACGGATGGAAATACTGGTTCACGCGCTTGCGCAAATCGCGCGCCTTGCCGACGTAAATCACCGTCCCAAACCGGTCCTTCATCAGGTAAACGCCCGGCTTGTGGGGTAGATCGTTCAGTTTTTTGCGAATGTGTTCCGTCGCGGGCACGGCGGAATTTCAACGCAAAGGCGCAAAGGCGCAAAGAGATTTTCCTGAATCAGCTTCTAGCCCGTCTCTGTGTTGGTTAGGTACCATCTTTCTTTCTGAAACGGACGGGTCTGACTCCAATCCAAATCAATGTCTTCTTTTCTGGAAAACGCTGCTGAAGCATGGATCGAAAAACCTTCCAATCCTTTGAACCAAACCCGGCCGGTGCGATTTGGAACGCCTGCCCATCGTTGAACTTAATTAAAAGCGTGCCTCGCCCGTATGGACTCCATGCTTCAAGTTGTCGCCACTCAAAATCTCCTGATCGGGGAAATATTGCTCGGATCTTAATCGTTTCGTCGTCCCATGTAATTTCTCGCGGTGTAAAAATGGCGGTTACAAAAATGCCGAAAAGTGTGCCTCCGAGTGTTGCCAACGCGAGGATGTTACCGACTCGAACTTCGTTACCTTGGAGATACGCAACAACACCTGAAGAAACCGCGATAAATGCGAAAAACCAAAGGAAGGTCTTGACGAAGGCCAGCAGATAATTCGGCGTTAGGGTCATACGATGCCCAACTCCGGCTTTTCCATAAACGCGTAGCAAATCAAATGGCAGATGCCCATGTGCGCGTCTTCCACACGGCCATAATGCGTGTCGTTGATGACGATGGTTTGGTCGGCCAGTTCCGCGAGCCGGCCGCGCTTGCCGCCCACGAGCGCGACGGTGTGCAGCCCATTTTTCTTCGCCCACTCGACCGCTTTTACGATGTTCGGCGAACTCCCGCTCACGCTCATGGTCATCACCAGGTCACCCGCCATGCCGTAGTTCATCAGTTGCCGAACGAAGACATCCTCGTAGGCGTAGTCATTGCCCAACGCGGTAATCCAGCTCACGTTGTCATTGAGCGACAGGACACGAAAGCGTTTGCCGAGTTTGTCGGACGATCCTTTGCCGAGGTCGGTGGCAAAGTGCGAGGCGTTGGCCGCGCTGCCGCCATTGCCGAAAACAAAGATTTGCCGGTCGTCTTTGAGCGCCTGTTCAAACGTTTCGACGAGCTTCGCGACCGCGTCCACCGGAATGGAATCGTGCGCGGCTTTTTGGGCCTTCAGGTAGTTGGAAATCCAATCTTTCATCCGTGGCAATTATCCAGCCGAAAGGTGCAGCCGCAAGCTTTAGCTTGCGCGGTGTGGACACTCCGTCGCGTTTGAGCGGCCAAGAGAAGCGAGTGTCCGATGAGGACTCCGGGCCTACCGTTTTCGTCCGCTTTTGTAGGCCGCGTGCCCTCACGCGGCGGTAGTGCCAACCCTCCCCCTCGTCAGCGTGGCCAAACAGTCGCGGTTAATCCGATCGTCTGGCGAGTTCCAAAGCGCCCACCGGTACTGCGTCTTCCCCCAGCTTTGCCAGATGAACCTTTGGGCCGGGCGCGAATACTTCCATGGTGAATGCGGCGAGAGCGCTTTCAACCGATGCGCGCAGCCGCTCGCCGACTTGCGAAAGCCCGCCGCCAAGCACGATGACTTCCGGATGAAACAAATGCACGACGTGCGACAGACCGAAGGCGAGGTCTTCCGAGGTCTCGTTCAAGATGCGTTTGGCGGCTGCGTCACCTTGCTGCAATGCGGACGAGAGATGCCTGGCTTCGCCGCCGGTCGAGTTGCCGATGAGTTTGACCAGCAGGCTGTCCGGTGCGGTCGTTTTGAGCTGGCGGATTTTGGCGTCCACGGCCCAGCCGGAGCACCGTTGTTCGACGATGGTTCCCTCGCGATCCAGGCGAACATGGCCGATTTCCGCTTCGCCCGGTTTCGCGCCATGATAAACTTTTCCGTTCACGACCAGCCCTCCGCCGACACCGCTGCCGAGCGTGACGTAAAAAACCGGGTTGAAGCCCGCGCCCGCGCCGTGGAGTGCTTCGCCGAGCGTCCCAGTGTTCGCGTCGTTTTCCACGCACACCGGCAGTCCGGTCAGCGAGTGCAGCCAATCGCCGAGCTCGAAATCGGCCCAGCCTTCGATCTGGTGCGAGCGACAAATCCGGCCGGCTTTCCAATCCACCGGCCCGCCGAAACCGACGCCGACGGCCGACGGTCTGGCGGTGGGAATCAATCCGGGCAGTGTGGCCTCGATTTGCTCGCGAATACCCGCGCTCCCTTTGACCCGATCCACAGCAAGACGACGTCGCTGGACGATCCTCGCGGATGCATCGCCGACGACGATCTGCAGTTTCGTGCCGCCGATTTCAATACCCAAAAAAGACTTCAGAAGTACTCCGGTTCGTTGCCCGGCTTCCACTTGATGTTGCAGCCGATGCTGGGTTTCTGTTTTGAGGGAACGGGTTTGCTGGCGAGCACGGCATCGAGCGCGTCTCGCAAGTCCTTTCCGGTTGCCGGAATGCCGTTGCCGGGACGGCTGTCGTCGAACTGGCCGCGGTAAACCAGCTCCTGATCCTTGTCGAAAACGAAGATGTCGGGCGTGCAGGCGGCGCGGTACGCCCGGGCCACGGTCTGGGCCGCGTCGAAGAGATAAGGAAACGTGTAGCCAATCTCCCGCACTTCCGCGGCCATCTTCGCCGGGCTGTCATCGGGATAGTTGACCGCGTCATTGGAATTGATGCCGACAACTGCTGCGCCCCGTTTCCGGTATTCGTCGGCGAGGTCCGCCAGTTCATGCCGGATGTGTTTCACGTAGGGGCAATGATTGCACATGAAAATCACCAGTAACGCGGGCGCGTCTTTCAGGTCGGCCAATGAAACGAGTTTTCCGTTCGTGTCCGGCAGCAGGAAGTCTGGCGCAGGTGTGCCAAGTGCCAACATGGTGGAAGCAGTCTTTGCCGTGCGCCAGATTTCAAACACCACCCGCCGAACTGTCGAGCCTCGAGTGCGCTACGGCTCGAACACGCGCACGCGGTAAAACTTGAAAGGCGAGTTGGTGATGGTGTCGCCGACGGATGCGGTGAAATTCGTCAGCGAAAAGAAAGGACGATTGGACGGAACATCCAGAGGTTGCCACGCAATCGGCGCGGTGAGACCCGGCGTCCACTCGACTTGAAATCCGCGGTTCGCGAGTTGTGGAAATGAGATTTCCACCGTGTCACCGGACTGTCGCACGTTGATTTTCCACGCGTCGCCTCCGGCAAGAGGATCTGTGCCGGTGAGGTATTCCAGCAGATTCTTTGCGCCGTCGGTGTCGGGGTCGGCGTCCGCCGCTGCGTTCGGGGCGTTGGTGGAACCAAAATGCGCAGTCTGCCAGTCGGCAAAACTCTGATAATTCGGCAGATCGTTCGTGATCCACCCGCTCAACAGGCCGATCGCATTCGTATCGAGCACCGTGCTGTCCAGCGGTGGCATCTGACCCGGTCCGCGTTTGGAAATGCGCGTCAGCATCATGGAATGCGGCGACGACCCGGGAGCAACCACGCGATTATTTGCGTCGCCGCCGTCGTTGTTCAGAATTCCATTGATGATGCCCGCCTGCGACAATGGCGTGGAAATGCGCGCGTCCCACGCCGCGACGGACGGCCCGCCCGGTTGATGGCATTGGGCGCAGTTGGCGGTGAGGTAGGAGTGGATGCGGTATTCCACACTGTAAGCGGTGTTCGTCGGGTGCGCGAGGACGCGAAGTGTGTTCACGTTCGTGGCCGGAGTTGTGAAATAGCCGACTCGGCTCAGCGCTTCGATCTGGTTTTCGGGTCCGCCTCCGTAATCGAAATCTTTGTTCAACTGGGCGGTGTTAAAGCCAAGCGCCATGCCGCCGACCGAAGTGTGGCAGGTCAGGCATTCCGACCGGCTTGGGTAATGCCAGACCTGCGTGCGCAGCGTGCCGCCGTCGCTGATTGTGAATGCTTCGTCCAAACCCGCCTCCGGCACGAGTGTGGCGTTGGTCGGTGAATCCCAGCGGTAGGTGACGCCATAAACACCGTTCGTGTTGCGCACGATGAAACGGGTCTCCAGGCGTTTGCGCGATTCCGGCACGCCGTTGGTCAGCTCAAGCTCGAAATGTTTGATCCAAACCGAGCCGGTGGGAAACGACCAGTTGCTGTCGGGATTGAATCCGATGGTCCGATTCGTGTTGGGCACGGAAAACCAGCGCGTTTTGATCGCGTTGTCGGACCAGAACGGGACATTGATGTCATAGGGCACGATGCCGGCGCTGGGGGTGAGTGTGGTCAAATCGCTGAACGCGCCGGTGTCGGCGAGAGTCGGCGGCAGCGGTGCGCCCGTCGATGTCGTGTTGTAAACGAGCCGTCCGATCGTGTTGTTGCCAAGTTGCGCAATCAGCACATCGCCGTTACTCGGATCCGTGCCAAGCGCCGACGGGCTCGAGGCCCCGGTAATTCGCTGAAACGGCACGGTGTTGGTCCCGTCGTATCGTAACGCCCAGACGTTGCCGCTGCCGTTGTCACTGAAGACATAGGCGCCGTACAGTTGTGAAATGCGGCTGCCGCGATACACGACGCCGCCGATGACCGCGTTGCCCTGGTAGCTTGTGTTGCCGCTATGAGGATATTCCTGGATCGGAGCGATCAAACCCGCGGGAGGATTCGCGAGAATGGTGGGCTGGCTTGGGTACAGTGAAGCGGCGGGGTGAAGTCCCTCGTAATAGGCCCACCCGTAATTGCCGCCTTTGGTGATCACGTCCACCTCTTCGTAGAGGTCCTGACCCACATCGCCCACGTAGAGGAACCCTGTCGTCCTGTCGAATGACATCCGCCAAGGATTGCGAAAACCAATCGCGTAAAACTCGGTGCGGATGTTCGCGGGGTCGATGGTCTGACCGTTGAAATTGGTCAGGCCGACGTAAGGATTGTCCGCGGGAACGAAGTAATTGGTGGTATTGGCAGGATGGGGATTCGGAAGGAGATTCCCGGGCCGTTTGTCCACGTCAATGCGCAGGATCGCGGAAAAATAATTCTTCGTGAGCATCTGGCTGTTTCGGCTGCCATTGTATTGCGCGCCTTCGTCACCCAACGACGCGTAAAGGTATCCATCCGGGCCAAAGTGCATATCGCCACCGTTGTGATTGCCGGCGCTGTCAATCTGGCTGATCAACGGAAGCTCTGTGCCCGCCGAGGCTGTGTTGGCGTCGGGAGGGGAAGTTTGGAACCGGGCGATGCGTTGATAGCGGCTGCCGCTGATGTTGCGGGTGTAGAAAACATAAAAATAACCGTTGGTCGCGAAGCCCGGATGGAACGCCAACCCAAGCAGACCGGACTCGCTGTCCGACATGACCGGCAGGCTCATGAACACGGTCCGCGTGGGAGCGGCCAGGTTTGTGATCACGACGATGTTCCCGCCTTGCTCGAGGATGAAAAGACGGTTGGTTTCATCCGGGGGCGACGTAATGCAAACCGGCACACTCAGGCTCAAGCCGGGAAACGCATTGGAAACAGTGTATCCGAACTGTGGCGGTGACGCCGGCATTTGCAGCGTAGTGTTCGGATTTCGTTGATTCAATCCCGACGGCTGAGCCTGAATCATTGCCGCCGGACTCAACGCGAGGGAAATGGCGATACCGAGGGATTTCAATCGGGTTGAGCTCATGACGCCCGAAAGGTGCCGAAATCGGCGTGTCATGTCAAAGGAGTTGCGTTCGCTGAAAGTGAAAATGTGCTGTCGCCGTCCGGGAGACTTTCGAGGCCAAACGCGATAAGATGTTAATCGTGTTGGCTCGCAAGGACGCAGGGTTGTCACCTGTTCTCCTGGTTCCAATCCATCGCCGCCAGTTCGGTCCGCGTGTAGCGGCGCAAGCTGCGATCTTTGAGCGGATCGAGGTCTTTTACAGCCGGGAGCGGTTCCACAGCGCCCTCGCTCGCCAATCCCCTGTGGACTTTGAAACGCAACTCAACTAAACCATTCCTCGTGCGTGACCTCAACGCTGTCCATCAATTCGAACCAGAGGCAAAATGTATTGCGGAGGAGGAGCACGGTCGGCGACGTGGATTGAGTGATGGGTTGTCCGGATGAAAGAGAAGCGGAGACGGCAAAAAACGGGGCGAGCCCCAGGTCTTCAACGGGCAACTCAGGGTGCCGGCCGGATTGCCGTTGGCGCAGGAGCGGGTGCCGTGTCTTCTCGTCCGCCCAGCTATTGGATGCGATTCAATTCGCTGCTTGCAAGACCAGTCAATGGCGCTTCACTGGCCGCTTTCCGCATTGCGGTCGGTGTAGTGATGACCTTGGAGGCGATTTCACTGTGTTTCCCGTCGGCGAGTACTTTCGGTAAGACTCCGTTGGAGGTTTTTTATACCGGGCCGAACGTCAAATTCACCTTTCCGTACGAGGGATTTCAATGGCTTCCCATGTTGCCGGCTCAGTGGATTCACGTGATCGTCGCGCTTCAGGTTGTCGCGGGCATGGCGATGGCGGCGGGTCTGTGGTACCGCGCCTCCGCAGTAATGGTCTTTCTCGCATGGGCATACCTATACGTGGTGGAGTCGACCAGAACGTACTGGATGAGCCACCATTATCTCGAATTGCTCACCACGTTTCTAATGATCTGGATGCCTGCGGCGCGAAGGTATAGCATGGACGCCCGGCTCGCCAAGGGTCCAATACCTCCCAAGACAGTTCCTTATTGGGCGCTCCTGCTGTTGCGCGGACAGTTGGTGGTTTCTTACTTCTATGCCGGTGTCGCCAAGGTGAACGCAGACTGGCTGTTGGATGGGGAGCCCGTGCGGTATTTCCTTTCGAAGGCGCGGGCGATTTCTGACTACGGCTCATCCCTGTCCCCCGCGCACTTGGAGTTCTTGAAGCGTGTTTTGCGCAGCAATGAGTGTGTTTATTTCATCAGTTATGCCGGGGCAGTTTTCGATTTAAGCGTCGGGTTTCTCCTACTGTTCCGGCGGACCAGAATCTTTGGTTTCGTGCTGATGTTGATTTTTCATGCGACAAACCATTTCATCATCTTCGATGACATCGGCTTTTTCCCGCTGTTGGGCGCTACGACCGCATTGATCTTTCTGGACGCGGACTGGCCGGAGCGCTTCTGGCGTTGGTTGCGGCGTCCACGGCTCGCGAAGCCGGATTGGCCCTGGTTTGCTGTGGGGGGCATCCTGTTCCCGCTTGTGGGTGTGTCACTCGGCTGGAAGTTGAGGCCCTCCGTGCAGCCGGCCGAGGCGAATGAATCCTTTCGTCTCGCGCGCCGGGTCGCACCGCTGGTCGTCGTCTGGCTCGTCTGGCAGGGGCTGATGCCCCTCCGTCATTATTTGATACGAGGTGACGGGCGGTTCACTTGGGAGGGTCTGGGGTTCAGCTGGCGGTTGAAAGCGGAGGTATATCGATCAGGACCTTGCGAGCTGTCGGTGGAAGACAACAGTGTCATTTCGCGTGACGCGGGAGGCCGCTGGCGCATCGACTGGAATGAGTGGCACGGAGACAGGGTGATTTATCGCACGGTTACACCCGACGGGATCGACTGGTCGCGGCTTCCGGAAATTGTAGCCCTCTCGGAAGTGACCATCGGGCAACGCCTGATTTACAACCCGTTTGCCGCCTCCAGTCCTCGCCGCGCCGGAACCGAGGAGGAATCTATGGAAGAGGTCAGGCGGATCTGGCGTGAATTATTCGGCCGGCAGCCGGACGCGATTTATCGCGCCGTCTCTCCCTCGCAGATTCTGGGCGCCTATTCGAAAGCCTTGCGGTCCCGGGGATACGATTTGCCGACTGGTGGCGACGTTCTTGCCGCGATCAAAGAATTCTACGGGCGCGACGGCCAGGCCCAGATGATTTCTGTCTTCAGACGAATGAACCCGTTCGGGATGGAAACAGGTGCAACCTCCGCGGCACCGTTCCTGGTGATTGAGGATGCCCGCTTGTTCAAAAAGACTTCCGGTCAACTTTGGCAAATAAACCCCGCAGCCTGGGTGAACGGCACTTATACGCGCGGTGAAAAAGATCGTTCCTACGTCAACGTAGGAGGGGAACCACTGGTGCTTTACACAAGAAGTGTCGGTCTGGAAGCCAAAACCATCCTCCCGAGAGCCAGTATCCTTGATTCGCAAGACCGACCGGATCGCTCTCCCTATATCTCGTGGAACTATCTGACCGAGTTGACGACCTCCCAGGGCATGCACATCAGCATGCAGCCATTCCTGCTCAGGCGATATGCGCGACATGTAGCCGAACTCTGGAAAGCGGAATACGGACGCTGGCCAGCGGTGCATGCATTGACGGTGGTATCGCTGAACGGCCGACCGTTTCAGGAGCTCGTAGATCCGAGCGCCGACCTTGCTGCAGTGTCAAAATCGTGGTTTGGCCACAACCAATGGATCAGGAATCTTCAAACTCCACGGATTCCCGGGGGCGCCATTTCGACTGTAAATCATGAAACGAAACCTGTGCGCTGAAGCGGTTGCCTTCCTCCGAATTCGAACCGGGGAGAAGTTGGATGCGATTCCTTCGGAGAGTCGATCGAGGCATTCGGTCGTGTTGGTTGGAATGGATCATGGACTTCGAGCCGGGGCACGACCCAATCCGAAACGATGCGGGTGACGGAGCGAACCAGCCAAAGAGGCCTCGGTTCGATCAGATACGTTTCCGGCATGTGGCCTGTTAAATTGAGTGGTGGCAACGCTCCCGAGGCAAGACGCCTGTCCCTCGTCAGTTTCCTGGACGGCCAAAGGAAGCATCTCAATTCTCTTCTCCAGCCGGAAA
>Ga0134126_10005617_pt1 | contig 15659 bp, 10 predicted proteins | sample KB31752_FD_96881 | JGI IMG/M metagenome (GOLD analysis project Ga0134126, IMG submission 96881) | Terrestrial soil microbial communities with excess Nitrogen fertilizer from Kellogg Biological Station, Michigan, USA - KB3-175-2 | ecosystem: Environmental > Terrestrial > Soil > Unclassified ...
CGCGAGGCGAGGCCGAGATACCGGTCGATGAGACCGATCTCCGGGTCGATCAGGGCCGCCGCGGAGGTCTCCGGACACCCTACGAGGTAGGACTTGCAGCCGCCGGCCGAGAGTTGCTCGAAGATCATCGTGGCCTCCCCGCGATCCGGACTGCGATCGGTTTTGAGGCGGCGATGGTCGATCCGGCCCTGCCCAATGTCAATGGACGGCCCGCGGGAGCGCCTCCTCTAACGGATGAATGACGCCGCCACGAAGCCGGTTTTGATCTCGGTCGGCAGCAGCCGCACGATGAGGTGCAGGAGGAGCGGCACGAGAATGAGATCGTCGACGATGCCGGCGAAGGGGAGTGCGAAGTTGACCGGGTCCAGGGCATAGAGCGCGAGGACCACCGTGACCGGCCACAGCCAGATCGGCCGGCGCCGATGCCGCAGGGCGAACCAAAGCAGGCTCAGGTCGCCCGCCACCAGCCGCCAGAGCCTGAGCAATCGAATCATGGCGGGACCTCCCGCATGCAGATCCACCTATGATGAAGATCACGGCCGTGGAATCAAGCTTTGCAGTGTCCGAGGCCGAGCCTGTAAGCTCGCGATAGATTTGGGGGCAGGGATAAATAAATGCGAAGAACCCTTCGGCAGACCGCCGCGGTATGGCCGGCTGGCATGCGGCTGATATTCATCGCACTGCTCGCGCTCCTTGGAGCGCTTGCGACGCAAGGCGCCCGAGCGGTGCCGCTCACCGTCTACGGGCAACTCCCCAACCTCGAGGACGTGGCGCTTTCACCGGATGGCACGCGGGTGGCGTACGTGCGTACGCAGGGCGACCTGCGCGTCATCTTCGTCGCCGGGGTCACGGATCACAAGCTCATTCGATGGGTGAAGACCGGCGAGGAGAAGCTGCGGCACATCGAATGGGCCGACGATGACAACCTGATGATCATCACGTCCGAGACGACCAACGAGTGGGGCTTCAAGGACGAGCGCAGCTTCCTCAGGGTCTACAACGTGACGCACAACGAGCTGCGCACCCTGCCGGGCAACACGTTGGGAGAGCAAAACGAGGTCATGAACATCATCGTCGGCAGGGTGATGGTGAGGCATGTCGGCGGACACACCGTGCTCTTCGTGCCGGGCTTGTATCAAGCGGGTCCCGACACGGGCTGGGGAACGTCGGGAAACGACATGGCGCTCTTTCGCTGCGACCTCAACACGGGACTCACGAGCCTGGTGAGGACGGGGTCATTCCAGGCGTCCTGGCTGGTCGACAGCCAAGGTCAGCTCGCCGCCGAGGAGGACTACGACCCGCAGACACAGCACTGGACGATCGCGCGCTCTACGCTGGGAGGCACCCCCGTGACGGCCGCCTCGGGTCATGCCCCCATCGATATCCCCAAATTCCTCAGCTTTGGGCCGGCGGCAGACAGCCTGCTCGTCGAATCGGTCGAGGGCGGCCGCAGAGTATGGAGTCTCTTGTCCCTCGAGGACGGGAAGACCTCGCCCATGCCGAAGGACAAAGTATTCGATGATCCCCTCCTGGACCCCCTCACCGACCGGATGATCGGCGGGATGGATATCGTCGACGTGCCGCAATACGTATTCTTCGATCCCGCACGGAACGTCAGCTGGCAGTCCATTGTCAAAGCATTTAACGGCAGTGCTGTGGAATTCGTCTCCGCATCGAGCAACTTCTCCAAAGTGGTGGTGCTCGTCGAAGGGCCGAATTACGGCTACCGCTACATCCTGGTCGACCTCGATAAGCCCGCGGCCGCTCCCATCGGACCGGTCTACGCGGGCATCGACCAACCGCTGGAAGTGCGGCCCATCACCTATCCGGCCGGCGATGGTCTGCAGATCCACGCCTATCTGACGCTGCCCCGGGGCCGGGCCGCCCACAAGCTGCCGCTCGTCGTGCTCCCGCATGGCGGTCCCGCCGTCCGCGATACGGCGGAGTTCGACTGGTGGTCGCAGGCTCTCGCCGACCAGGGGTATGCCGTCCTGCGGCCCAACTATCGTGGCTCGAACGTCGATGTACCGCTCGAGCAGGCCGGCTTCGGTCAATGGGGACGGAAGATGCAGACGGACCTGTCCGATGGCGTGAGTTATCTCGCCAAACAGGGTATCGTCGATCCGGCCAAGGTGTGCATCGTTGGAGCAAGCTACGGCGGCTACGCGGCCCTTGCGGGAGTGACACTGCAGCCGACGGTCTATCGGTGTGCCGTATCCGTCGCCGGCCTTTCCGATCTGGCGCGGATGCTGCAATGGGAAGGGCGCGGCGGACTCGACAACCGATTCACCACGCGCTACTGGGATCGCTACTGGGGCGTGTCAGGAAGCTCGGACCCGGAGCTGGACGCCATTTCCCCCATCAGGCATGTGGATGCGGTCACGGCGGCCGTGCTACTCATCCATGGCCGCGATGACACCGTGGTGCCCTACGAGCAGAGCCAGTTCATGTTCGACGCGCTGCGCAGAGCCAACAAGCAGGTTGAGCTGGTGACGCTCAAGCATGAGGATCATTGGCTATCTCACAGCGACACGCGGACGCAGATGCTGGAAGCGACCGTCGCTTTCCTGCGGGCGCACAACCCTCCGGACTGACCCCCTTAGCGGCCGTACTTCGTCGTGGCCAGGAGGTGGTCCGACTCGAGGAGCGCGTCGCCTTTACCGCTCCCGAGCGAGGCGAACCAATAGATCTGCTCCTCCCGCGCGTAGGGAAGCAGGGTCGCGGGGTCGACTACGATGCGAGCGTCAATCGACGCGTCGTAGTCTACGAACCGATCCTCGGGATCGGTGATATCCGTGAGCACATCATTGAGCGACGCCTTGTCCGGCGTTGCGTGAAGAACGATCTCGACACAAGTCGGTGACGAGTCGGCGGCGGTGCAGGGCACCCTGCGCGTGAAGGCGAACTCGATCCGCTGTTGCACCACGAACTGCGGCATGCCGGGAAGGGATAGCGGTGACGAGAGCTCGTACCAGGCACCCTGCTCGAGCTTCGCTCCTACCCACATGGCCGTCTCCAGCTGGTAGGTCTCGGCCGTGCCGGCTTCGAGCAATCCCGGTGAAAGGTTGGCGGACGCCCCGTCGAAGGTCTCGCTCTTGGCTTTATGCGAGCGTTCGCCGGCAGGCGCGCCCGCTTTGATGACCTTCGCCACTCTGGCAGAGAGGCGGGCCGCCAGCGCTCTGGAATCCGTGACCGCCTGCAACTCGCCCTTGGCGCTCACCTTGAAGTCCGCGGCGCAGAGCAGGGCGGGAGGCAACAGCCACTGATCCTTTTGTGGCCCCGGGTCAGTCGGCCAGACCCCTGGATCGTATCGAGTCACCCGATGCACGTACGAGACGGTCCAGCCACCAGCCGGTTGCGCCGCGATCCGCCGCTCGAATGCGGCTGCCGCACGACTGTGGACCACCCGATCATCCTCCAGGAACGTACGGTGTTGCTCCACCGCGACCTGTGCATCGCCTGGACGCCAGGCGAAATGGAGGATCGCCTCGCGCTTGGGAAAGTCCTGCATGAGCGCAACGACCTGCGCAGGGCCGGCGGGCTGGCCTCGCCAGGTCAGCAGCAGCTGATAGTTCTGGCGCGCGTCGTCCTCGAAGCCGAATTCCCGATCCATGTCGAGAGCTCCCTGGAGGGCGACGAGCGCCGCCGCATTGTCGCCCAGCTGGTGCAAGGTCACACCTACGTCGAACTGCATGATGACCATCGCCTGGTAGTCGAATGCATTGCGGTAGAGCCCAACGGCACGACGCGCGGCTGCGATGGCCGCAAGCAGGTCGTCCCGACGATCCGCAGCGCTGCCGCATTCGGCACGCGCGAGGTGCAGGCGGTATTCGAGGTCAGCCGCGCGAGCCCAGCCCTGGGGAAACATGACGCGGGTCTTGGGACTCGCTTCGACGGTACCGAGTTGCTCCTGTGCGAGCACGAGGCGCTGCGCGCACGGGCCCTGGGCTCTACTCAGCAGGAACTCGGCATACGCGAGCCGCGCATTCAACAGGGTGGGCGATGCCGGATCGGTTTGCCGGATCCGGGCGATGGTCGCCTCGAAATCGCTGGCCGGCAGCGCGCCCGCCGGCGCACGACGTGGCGGCGTAGCGCAGGAGCACAAGAGGAGACTCGCCGCCGTTGAGAGGAACAGTAGACGCGTGTTCATCCGCCTTGAACGGATGTCCGGCGCTGTAGGTTATCGCACCGAGCCCTCAAAGACGGCGAAACGCACCCCTCGCCTTGACCGGCCCCAGACAGCCAAAGGGTCGGCGCTGCCCATCGCTCACGTCATCGGCTCCGCGGCGAAAATCACAGAACATCGGCACCCTGATCTGATTTCCGGAGTCGAGGTAATCGTAGGTGTGCTGGGGACGCGTATGCGGATGCATATGCGGACGCGGACGCTTAGGATTACGGGGTGGATGTCCCGGATGGGGGTGCATTCGATCGATACGGGCCATGCGGGCGATGCCCGGATGGGTAACGCGGGCCGGTTCCATCCGCGCGGCAGAAGCTGCGCTTCCCATCCGCGGCCCAAGCGCGAGGGAGATCCGGGAGGCCTGTCCGCTGCGCGGTATCGCGCTGACGTGGACCAGACCCGCCGATTGATAGCCCACGACGTGGTAGCCGCGGCTGCCATGCGACACATAGCCGCCGCTGGCCATGAAATTCCCGCGCGAAGCGTAGCCACCGCGACCCGCGGAGCCGCCGCCTCTGTAGCCGCCTCCCGCGTAGGAGCCACCTCTGAAGCCGCCACCTCCGTAATGGCCGCCACCTCCGTAATGGCCGCCTCCGCCGTAATGGCCTCCGCCATGACCGCCCCCGCCGTGGCCGCCTCCACCGCCGCCCCCGCCATGCGCTCCGCCGCCGCCTGAGGAGACACCGCCGCCGCCGGAAGGAGGCGTTGCGCTGGCGACGGACATGAGGGCAAGACTGGCGATGCCGAGGGTGGCAGCGAGCGCGATGAGGCGGATACGCATGTTCTAGTCTCCCGGAGGACGACGCTTGCGCGAGCTACGCTGCGATTGTAAAGCCGGCGACTCCGGATGGCGTTAACAATTGATTAAAGTTTATTAACACCCACATGGGCCGGGAGACTGCGCCGTCCCCGTGCCAGCGCCGTGACGATCAAGCTGAGGAGCGTCGCGATGCAAGCCCACGCAAACCAGTCGCCCAGGCGCGAGTAAACGGTCCGTACCCCGTGTGTTGGGACATCCGCGATCATCGTGCCATCCGCAGAGTGGAAGTAATCGACCGCCGCCAGGCGGTTACCCTGATAGTCGAACGCCGCCGAGAGGCCGTGACTCGCCTGATGGACGATGCTGGCACCTTCCTCGATGGCCCGCAGACTCGCCATCTGCGTGTGCCAGGGATCGATCGCCGCCCACTCGTTGGAAGGGTTGAGCACGATGTCCGTCTTCAGCAGGCCAGCCTGGCGCAGCGTCTGCGGGAAGTCCGCATCGAAGCAGATCGCGGCACTCAACCGGCCGAAGGGAGTGTCGAGTACCCGAAGCTTCCCATCGGAAGGGGCCGCCATGGCCGCCTCGGCTCCCGGGACGGGGTGCGCCTTGCGGTAGTGCCAGGCGATCGCCCCATCCGGCTGGATCATCACAATCTCGTTTTCCAGCACGCGCGCAGCGCCCGGAACCCAGACCGCAAGCGCCATCCCGAGGTAGATCCTGTCCCTGGCCGCCAGCTCCGAGCCCTCTGCCAGGAGTGCGGCCTCGTCATCCTTCAACACCGACGCATTGCCTTCCGCCCAGAAGACGATCCGCGCCCCGCTGTGCGCCGCGAGGTCCGCCCGCCGCAGCAGGTCCTCATCGACGCCTTTTGCCCAGGCGCGGATCTGCGCGCGATCACCCGCCGTGGCCTTGCCCAAGGCGAGTCTTTCCAACGCCGGCGGATCGGCCAGCGGCTCGGCGGAAAGCGATGCGACCCGGACAGTAGGCGAATGCGGAGCAAACTCGGTCAGACGCAAGCCGCCTGCGAAGAGGACGAGAAGGAGGGTGAAGAGAAACGCGCCGCCTGCGCGAAAACTGAGGCCGGACTGCCAACCGCTCTCCCAGATCAGGTTGCCCACCGCAGCGAACCAGCCGATCAGGAAGGTGACGCCCCACAGGCCGGTTACGGCGGTCAGTTGCAGTAGCGCGAGCTCGCCGTACTGCGAGTATCCGACCGCGCCCCAGCTGCCATAGGGACTGAAGGAGCCGATGTAGTCGATGGCCGCATATGCGAGAGGGAAGAAGAGGGTGGCTGTCACGCCGGACAATCTGCGCAACATGGCGCGATCGATCGCATAGGGGATCAGGGTCGGCACCGCGCCGACGATGAGAGTCACCCAATACGCGACGCCGTCCCCCGGAAACATGCCGCGCATCTGAAAGGCGGCCGCCGCCACCTGCACCACCAGGAGCACCGGCATGGAAATCCAGAGCCGCTGGGTGCGAACGAAGCGCACCAGGAAGAGCGGCGCCAGCCAGGCGGCACAGGGCACGTCATCGACACCGTAGGCGAAGGGCAGCGCCAGGCAACCCAAGGCGAGCGCGAGCCAGGAGGCTCCTGCGGACGTGACCCATCGTTGAGGGCGGACGCTTGCCCCATCGTCCACAGCTGCTGCGGTAACTACCCTTGCATCGGATGACATGTCGCGTCCCCCCTTGACAGACTCCACCGCAGTATTTAGCGTGCGTGTACGCTAAATATAAAGCGTACGCGTACGGAAAGTAAAGGCCATTCGCAACGCCCGACTCCCCATGCCGACAGCCCAGACTGCCCGACTCAGGCGCCGCCCCCCAGGGCGCCCCAGACGCTCACCCGGCCAGGAGGCGGAAGTCCGCGGCCGCGTCAGCGAGATTGCCGCGCTCCTCTTTCGGGAGGAGGGCATCGCCGCCCTCAGCATGCGCCGGATCGCCCGGGAGGCCGGAGTCCCGGTGATGAGCCTCTACGACTACTTCCGCTCCAGGAACGAAGTCATCCGCAGCATCTGGGAGCGCTTCTTTTGCAGGTGTTTCGACCGCGTGGACGCCGCGGTGGCGGAGTGCGACGGCAAGCCTCGCCAGCGTCTGGAGGCGGCCTGCACGGCGTACACGGCGTACTGGCTCGATCACCGCGATGAGTATCGCGCGGTATTCATGATCGAGGACCGGGTCGAGAGCCAGGAGAAGTACTACGTCGAGACCTCGGACGTCCTCGAGCGCTACGCCATTTTCAGGCGGCTGCTCGGCGAGCTGCCGGATATGCCGGCTGGGGATTCCGAGGGCCTGCGGGTGAGGTCCGTCGCCCTCATCTGCGCCTTGAACGGAATCTGTCACATGCTCGTGACAGTGAGCGAGCACAGTTGGCCCCCGCCGCCGCAGCTGCTCGAGCAGGTCCTGCGGATGGTTGACGGGCCCTTGTAAAAGCCGCAGGGGGGTTGTTTCGCGGGAGATGTTGCGCCATCCTTCCGCCCTCGGCAGGGTGACTGTATGACACCTCCAACAAGAACAATCGGCCTCAATCTGCGGGCGGTCTTCGAAGTCGTGCTGGCGCTGGTCCTGGCGGGATGCGCCGGCACGCCGCAACCGGCGCCGATCGAACAGGCCATCGCCACATCCGCCCGTCAGGGTAACCCCGTGGCGGAGCTCAATCTTGGTGTACGAATCCTCGTGCGCGCCCATACCCAACACGACCGCAGCATGGGGGTCATGTGGGTCAGACGCGCCGCGGACGCAAACCTTGCGATGGCTCAGGACCGCTTGGGATCGATGTACCTCAATGGCATCGAGGTACCGCAGGACACGGCGACGGCTCTGCAGTGGTTGCAGTGCGCAGCGAAGCGCGGCGCACCGGCCGCGCAGCTGAAGCTGGGTCAGCTTTATGCTGTTGGTGCGCTGCTGCCGGTCGACAAGCCCAAAGCGTACTACTGGTACTCGGTAGCGGCGAGACCGATGCACTCGGACGTGACGATCTTCAACATCGAGCAGGTACACGCCTATGCGAGGGTGAGAGCGCAGGCGCTGGCCCCTTCCCTGACGGCCGCGGAGCGCGCATCGATCGATCAACAGGTGGCGGCATGGACGACGATTTCCAGCGTCCCATACAGCGCGTCGGTCATGCTGACCAACTACTACGTGCGCGTCAGCCCCAAGCAGGTCAGCAACGAGCGCTGACGGCGCGAGCGGAGGCGGGTATTCTGGAGCGCTCAGGCGGCCGAATCGCCTGCGCCATATGTGCAGGCGCTGGCGCATTCGGTCATCGGAGCAAGGATATGTAGAAACCGATCTTGCGGACGAGGCTGCGCATCTTCGTTGCGGCGGATGCTTCCTCCTCCCACTCGCCCGCGTAACCTTCGTCGACTTTCCTTATTTGGCTCAGCGGCGCGAGGTACCCGACGTCGATACCTGCAGCGACATGGAATCTTACCTCGCGCAGCTCATGCAGGCTCTTTGGCCGCTCGTTGAGAGTCACACCGTGGCCTGCCAGCTCGGAGGATGAGATCCAGATGGCGTCTGCTTGCCGTTTCACCGCCGGCCCAACCAGCACCATCCCGTCGGCCGCCGGCCCCCACGCGACCTGCAGCGCCCCGCCGATGTGACCGACGGGTCCAATGAGATCGAGAATGTTCAACGGCTGCGACGATTCAAACTGCTCCCATTCGCTGGAGGCCGATGCTCCCAGGCCCACACTTGCGCCGCCACCGACGTACGAGAAGAGCATCGCAATATTGTTATCGAAATCGCATATCTCGATGAACATGGCGGATACGCCGGCTTCGGCCGAGCCGAGCAACTTCCAGATTCCCGGTGCAATGACGTTCGAGCGGAACCGAAATTTCCAGCGACGAGACGTCGCAAGAACACTCTCGGCCACAGGCGGCAGCGACTTTGGTGGCGGCTTTGCAAGCGCAGGGTACGCAAACACGTCGACGCGGCGAAAGGCAACGAGCTCACGACCCGTCGTGCCGGGCTGCGGCTCCTCCGGGCCGCCCTCTTCGATCTTGTAATCGTAGCCGTCCTCGACGCGAAGAGCCGCGAAGCAGTAGGCGACCGCTTGCGCGCGCCGCAGGCGCAAGGGCTCATTGTGTCTTTCCGTTCCCCTGTGGTCCGCATAGCCCACGAACCGCATCGAGACCCTGCGGGCCAGAAGCCGATCGCCCGCCAATACATGGGCGTAGGCGTTGTAGACAGCCATCAGGGCCTGCTTGTCGGCCTGAGTCAGAGTACTGGAATCCGTTGCGAAATAAGCCTGGGCGACCTTGCCTTCGACGTTCAATACGTCGACTTTGGCATGTAGCTTGATGGTTCGATCTATCAGCCGCCTTGACTTCGCCAGGCTTACTGCCCTATGGGCGAATAGACGCAGCATGAGATCGAGCTGGTGGCGGTGATGGCCACCGTGATGCCCCCCATGCGACGCTGGGTGCTCTGGCGTGCCGAGGATCACGGGCGGTGGTGTGGGCCCGACATTCAAGGTGCCGGAATCGATTGAAACATGCGGGACCGCCTGGAACGCGCCCAACGGACCTGAAAGTCTGAAGCCGCCCATCCAGCCCCCCTTATTCTTCGAATCGAGCCGGTTTGGTGGCATTGTAGCGCGATCAGCGTCTCTCGGGCGAAGTCTCCCCCGCGGACCTCCGGAAGAGTCGGGGCATGAGCATCGGAACGGTACGCCTGTAGGTCTGCTAACGGCTTCCATGCTCGCGGATCAGGTCCTTCTCCTCGAATTGGATGGCGAGCACGATATAGGCGGTCGTAGAGACCGCGAAGAGGAGGTGAGCGAGAGTCATGTGCGGCGTTGCCCAGAAGGCGATCAGAAACCCCAGATAGAGAGGGTGGCGAACGACGCGATACAAAGCAGGCGTGCGAAAGGCGACGGGTATATACGGGAACGAACCCGCCATCCGTCCGGCGGACCCGATGACAACCTCCGCCGGGAAAGTCCCGCCCTCATCGAAGGCCTTCATGGCCGCCGTGCCGAATTCCCTCGCCGCCTGCAACTGCGCTTGATTGAGTGATGCCACGTCATCTCCAGTGTCGATCGGAGACTAGCCTGGCGGATCGTTGTGCTGGAGAAAGGTCACGATGGCTTGCAGCATCTGTTCGCGCGTCGCGCCGTGGGAAAGCCAATGATCCTCGTGCGGCAGGGTCACGAACTCCACGGCTTTCCCCGCACGCTGCAGGGCCTTCGTCATTTCCTCGCTCTGTCCGTAAGGTACGACGGTATCGTCGCGTCCGTGGATCAGCATGATGGGTACCGAAACCGCTTTTACGTGGTCGATCGGCGAAATCGCCCGCAGACGCTGATCATGCGGGCCAGTGACGCCGAGGAAGCGATCCCAGTAGTGGGTGAATTCGTTGTCGCTCGTCATCATCTGATCGTTGGTCCAGCGGAGCATACCCGCGGGGTCCGCGACTCCCGCTACCGACACGGCGCAGCGATAGATACCGCTCTGCAGGGTTACGCCGGCCAGAGCCGCATAGCCGCCGTAGCTGGCGCCCACGATGCAGACTCGCTTCGGATCGGCGATCCCGCCGCCGACGAGATAGCGGACACCGTCGGATAGATCCGACTGCATCTTGCGCCCCCACTCACCGAATCCCGCGCGCAGCAGCTCCGGAGTGGTGTCGGAGCCGCGAAAATTGACCTGCAGTACCGCATAGCCGCGCGAGGCAAGCGCCTGCGCCCACCAGTCGAAATCGCCGTCATCGGTGGCCGCCGGTCCGCCGTGCGGCATCACGATCAGACTCAGGCCCTTTGGCGGCTTGCCGGGCGGCAGAGTGAGGAAGCCGGAGATCCGCAGGCCGTCGGCCGCGTCATAGCTGACCGGCCGCACCTCGGCGAACGTCGACAATCCGTGATAAACATCCCCCAGGCGGCTCGAGTCGCCCGTGTGCCAGTCGATCAACACGTAGCTGTCGCCGTCCTTGGGGCCGAATATGCGGATCAGGAACTTCGAAAAATCGTCCGAGTACGATACGAGCTCCACCCGGTCGCTGGAATAGGCACCCGCGATAGCGGACCAACGCGTCTGCAGCGTCGGGTCGAAGAACACCTGCCGTGGATGCAACGGGTCCTGGATACCGCCGATGACTTGCCCGGTCAGGCGATTGCGCGTGACGGCGTAAAAGGTCTTGCCGGCATCCAGCGGATCGCCCCAGGTATCGTCGGCGAGGCGAAGAGGCTTCCAGATCCAGCCGTCGGGTGTCCCAAATGCGACGAGCAATGACTTGTCGTCGTAGCTGAACCCGACGATGTACGGCGGGTCGATGGGAGCGTTGCCGGCAGCGACCTGCCGCATTTCGTTGCCACGACGCAGGCGCAAAACCCACTTGCCCTGGTCGGAGCCGATCTCGTGATAGTCGAACGCGGCGGCGATCCCGCCTCGAGGGTCCACGGCCCAGTCGGCCCCGAGGGTATCGCCACCCGCAACCAGCGTGGTCCGATCATGCCCCAGATCGATCTTGAACAGGCCCGGCAGATACTTGCTTCCCTGGAGATACGCGCCCGAAGCGAATAGCTCCGGGCTGTTGTCCACGTTGCGCACGTCGAGTGACCCCGTGACCACGTTCATGGTCTCGTAGTGGTCGTCATGCATGTCGACAGGCCGAATGCGATTCGCCGCGATATCCCAGGACGCGAGCATGAACCACTCATCGCGGTCACCCGTCACCCCGAACGGCGGATTGGAGGTGGCGGAATAGAGGATGAGCAACCGATTGTCGTCGTACCAGCGCAGCTCACGCACCTTGGTCTCATCGACGCGCACGGCCGCAACCGGCTTTCCCGTGATGAGGCTGGTTACGACGACGTAGCGCTGATCGTCCTGGGTGGCGATGTACGCGAACCGGTCCCCGGTGGGCGAAAGGGCCGGGGCCTCGAGCGAAGGCAACTGTCCGTAAAGCGCAAGTGGCGGGGCGACATACTCGGCGGGATCGGGGGACGCAGCGATGGAGCTCCGCGTGAACAGGAACGGGAGCGATAGGATCGACAAAGCCGCCAATAAGCGATTGCGCCGCCTCAATGCGCTCTTCCTCAATAAGCTGGCCCAGTGCCGGCGACCGACGCCTGATCTGTCGCACATGTCAGGCGGGCAAGGGGCTGCCCATGCTCGGCATGCTTCGAGCCCGCTTTCAATCCGTCCACCTTCGCCTCCAATGTCTGCCAGGCGGATAAAGTGGCGTTGAAATCCCCGCACAGCTGCGAATAGGTACGATACAACGAGGGCACGGGCGCGTCATCGCTGGTGGACTCAACCATCTCCAGCAGAGCCGATGCCTGTCCATTGATCCTGCTGAAACTGGTCTCGCCCTTGACGGGCGGTGGAGCGTAGGACCCGCCCGAGAGTCCGTCCGACGCATCTTTGGCAGCCCCGGTCAGGTCGGCGATTTGCTTGCGCAGCATCTTTGATTCGGCACCCGGCACTCCTTGGCCTGGCGATGTCAGCTGCGCATCCAAACCGTTTCCCTGCTCGTAGGCGTTCTTGCTGGCCGACATGACCGCGATGATCTGCTGCGAAAGGGCCAATTGCTTGCGCATGCCATCCATAGCTGCGGGCGAGTCATCGAGCCGCGGATCCTCCTTGAGCATCACGGGCTGAGTATAGGAAGCTCCGTCCACGATCAGCTTCACCGTATAGTTACCCGGCAGCGCCAGGGGGCCTTCCGGGATGAACGGCGTACCTTCCGGCACTGCCCCCATGGATTGATCGAAGAACACGGCCGGTGGGGCCGGGTAGCGCATGTTCCACGTCACGCGGTGCTCACCCGCCGTCGTGGGCAATGGCCGCAACGGCTGCGCCCAGAAGGCGGGCGTGGGGGGAAGGGGTTGATCGAGCGGCGCGATCGGAGCGCTGGAATACGAACGCACGAGGGTTCCCTGGGCATCGAGAATCTGCAGCTGCACATTCTGCGCGGGCTGCTTCAGGTAGTAATCCATTACGACGCCCAGCGGTGGGTTTTTTCCGTGAGGAACTTCAGGCGGAAACGGTGTGTCCTGGTTGATGTTCGCCTGCACCCGGATGGCAGCTCGTGGGCGGAACAAGTACGCCAGCCGGTCCGCATCGCCCGCGCTCAATTCCTCGAGCGGCGAGATGTCGTCCAGGATCCATATCCCGCGCCCGTAGGTGGCGGCAATCAGGTCGGTGTCGTGGAATTCGAGATCATAGGTCGAGGTCGTTGGCAGGTTCAGCCGCAGCGATTGCCAGTGATCGCCGTCATCGAACGACACGTATACAGAGGATTCCGTAGCCGCGAACAGCAACCCTTGCTTCCGATGGTCTTCCCGCACTGCTCGCACAAAACTGCCGGCCGGCTCATCCGTCGGCAGGCCCGTGACGATGCTTTGCCACGACCTGCCAAAATCGCGCGTACGGTAGATGTGCGGCGCGTCATCGCCGATTTGATCGGCCTGCACCGCTGCGTAGGCTTCAGACGGGTCGAAATGCGACGCCTGAACGTCGAGCTCGGCATGTATCGACGTCCCTGGCGGTGTTACGTCTCTCCAGTGTTTCCCGCCATCCTCGGTTACATAGAGGACGCCATTGTTGCTGCCCGACCAGATGACCCCGGCCTGCACGGTTGAGGGCGACAAGACCACCAGCGCATCGCCGTGATGGACTCCTTTCGGATCGGGCAACGGAGGCTTCCCCGGATGGGCGGTCAGATCCGGACTGATTTTTTTCCAGTGATCGCCACCATCGTCGCTCTGCCAGACGTTCTGGGTGCCGTAATACAACACGTTCGGGTTCTGAGGTGAAAACACGATCGGAGCCGAAACGGCCCGCCGAAAGTCCGTATCCTTGACCGCGCTGATGGCGCCCACGCCAAAATCGACGCTCTGGGTGCCCCAGGTCTTGCGGTTGAGTTTTTCCAGGAAGCCCCAGGGACCGTTCGTGAATAGAATGTCCGGATGGGCGGGGTCGATCGTCACCGTCCCCGATTCCCAGCCGGGCAGGGGAAACCAATCGAGGTCGGTGATCTCCCCGACGAGACCGCCACTCGCCATCGCAAACGTCCCGCTATCCTGCTTGCTCGCGTATATCCAATAGGGATACCGGTTATCCGTGTCGACCTTATAGGTTTCGGCTGTCTTCTGGTTGTACCACGAGCTCCAGGTGCGGCCACCGTCGAGACTGATCGATGCGCCTTGATCCCCGCCGTACACGATGTGGCTCGGGTCGGTGGAATCGATCCACCATTGATTCGGGTCATCGCCCCCGGGAGCCCCTTTGTAGGCAACCAAAGTATGGCCGCCATCGGTGGATCGGTAGACGCAGGTACCCATCGTATAGACGACGTTGGGATCATGGGGATCCACCAGGACCTGCTTGCTCGACGTGTAAATCGTCTTGGTGCCCAAGGACCAGCTCGCGCCGCCATCGTCCGAGCGATAAAGACCTGCGCTGTTCAGCAAATACACACGCTCGGAATGGGTGCCGGCTGCAACCGCAGTCTCCCCGATCAGTTTGGGCTGGCCACGACCCTGCACCTTGGTCCAGGTCAGACCCTCATCGGTAGATTTGTACAGGCTGGTGGGCCCCGGATGCTTGGAGAGCGAACGAGGCGAAGCGCCCGGCGCGATATAGGTCTGTCTCATCGTGGCGAATACCACGCCCGGGTCGTCGCTCGCCCAAGACATATAGGTCGCACCCGACTCGGGCTGCGCATCGAGCACGAGCTTCCAGGTTCCTCCGCCGTCGGTGCTGCGAAAGACCCCGCGTGATCCTCCTTTGTGATGATCGATTCCGCGGGTCGCGGCCAGCACGATGTCGGGATTATGCGGATCCACGAGCAGCCACGCGATCTCGCCGGCATTCTGCAATCCGGCGCTCTGCCAGTGCGCCCCGGCATCGGTGGATTTCCACACACCGCTGCTGTAGTGGGAGCCGAAAATGCTCCCGGTGCCCGCGTAGATGACCGACGGTTGCGACTGCGCGACCTGCAATGCCGTGATGCCCCGGATGGCACGCTCCGCATCGGTCAGCGGAAACCAGGTGGTGCCGGCGTTTTCGGTCTTCCAGACGCCCCCATTATCGCTACCCATGTAGGCGATCGCCGGGTGCCCGTCGACCCCGGCGACCGAGTCCACCTTGCCGGCGATGAATGGGCCGATGTTGCGCCACTGCATGCCTCGAAACAGGCTGGGGTCTACCTGCGCGTGTGCCGCACCCATGACCAATAGTGCAACGGCGGCAGACACCGTCCGTTTCAACATGCCCGCGTGCATCGCTGTAACCCGTGACGTCATTGTGGACCCCTGAGACTCTTTGATCACGGAGCGCGGAGGCTCACGTTTGCCCAAGGATACATGGCTAGTAGAAGGGATTTTCTTCGTACCGTCGCAATTCGCTCACCTTGGTCTCATCGAGAGCACGGCCGCGACCCGGCTTGCGGGTAGGCGAATTGGCCGGTCATTTCAGGGCTTGATGAAGGGATGACGCCTCAGCATCGAATAGCGCTTCCAGACCGCTGTGGGTACCGCGCAAGCCATCGACCACGCGAATTGCCCAATGCAGGTATTCCCGCCGGCGCTCGAGGGACCAGTCGGCTGGCGGGGTGCGCCGGATGTCCCGCAGATTGCAGATCTTGTCGGCTAGTTTCACGAGCTTCGCACGCTCACTCAGGTGAGCGGCATGCTCGATCTGCAGTCTCTTGCGATCTGCCTTCGACAAGGATTTGTCGTCAGTGACCTCGAGGACA
>Ga0134126_10005619_pt1 | contig 15658 bp, 15 predicted proteins | sample KB31752_FD_96881 | JGI IMG/M metagenome (GOLD analysis project Ga0134126, IMG submission 96881) | Terrestrial soil microbial communities with excess Nitrogen fertilizer from Kellogg Biological Station, Michigan, USA - KB3-175-2 | ecosystem: Environmental > Terrestrial > Soil > Unclassified ...
AAGCCAGGGGCGAGGGGAGATTCCCTTCCCAAGGAGCTCTGGAACGGGACAAGAGGCCACAAGTGAATGAGGCTGGACCCTGACAAGCCGTCCTACACCATCCTCGCCCAGATGCACCGCGATCTATCAGAGTGGATCCACCCGACCCACGACCGGTGGATCACCGTCCGCGAAGCGGCCCGTCTTCAGTCATTTCACGACGGCTTCGTATTCCATGGAAGCGAATGGCAGCAGCTAAAGCAGGTAGGGAATGCGGTCCCGCCGCTGTTGGGACTGGCCGTCGCTAGAGCAGCAGAAGGTCTTCTGGCGGCGTGCAGCGCGCCCGCAAGCGGGTGACACCAGCAGATGGCGGGGGCAGTTATTCTTCTAATCGTTGGGGCAGCGGCCGGCGTGGGCGGGCCAGCGCTTGGCATTTGGCTGTGGGTGCGGCGCGGACGGCATAGCCGCTCAACTTCAACGGCGCGGAACAGTGGTGATCCAGGCGCTGACATAGAATCGTTGATGGAAACTGCCTCTGCCGGGCCGGGTGGCACTATCGATCTCGCGCAAGAATCTGCGACGGTCATTTCTTTCACGCAACACGCGGAGCAGGATGGCGAGGTCGTCATCGAAGAGATTTCAGATCTCAAGCAGCTCGCATCTGACGTAGCCGACAAGGTCGCGGTGGACGATACTGCAGTGCCGTTCGTCGAAGATGCGACGGGGACCGATGATAACTGGGGACAGGAACGCGATCTCGCGCAAGAAGCTGCGACGATCATTCCTCTCACGCAACACGCGGAACAGGATGGCAAAGTCGTCCTCGATAAGATTTCGGATATCAAACGACCCACATCTGACCTAGCTGACAAGGCCGAGGTGGACGTTACTTCAACGCTGCCTCTCGAAATCGCGACGGGGGACGACGGTGAATGTGGTCGGAAACGCGACGAAGCCGAAATAGCGCGGGGGCCAGCCACGACGTCGGAGCTGGTCTTGTCTGGCTTGCACAGTGTCGAGGATGATGACGGGAGCCTGCTGCGGGGCGAAGCCATAGCGTCTTTGCGCCCGGCGAGCGTGCCGGACGCAGAGACGTGCGGCGGACCCGGTCCCGCGCTCCCTGATACCCCGTCGGTGCCAGGCGCTGTATTGGCCGAGGATGCGCCGCGTGAAGCTGAGCATGGGACTGCGGTCGCCAGCAACTCCGATGTAGCCCAGTCGCACGAATTCGCTGACCAGGACGAGATTGGGGTGGCCGAAGTACGCAGCGGCGAGCGTGCAGAGGGTGACGATTTAGCAGGTGCCGATGAAGCTGAAGCAGAGCAGAGCGCCGCTGAAAGTGTCTCGCGCGTCATAGAGAGTGCGGCGAATCCGAGCGACAGCGAGGAGCCTGCGACCGAGCAGGCGACGGACAGCATCGATGTTCTGACGGACTGCGTTCCGGAGGACGCGGCTGGCGACGTCGGGGATGCCGAGGAAACTGTCCGGCCGAGACTCCGGCCGCCAAGGCCCGCTCAGCATCGTGACCGCCGTGGACAGCGACGAACGGTTCCGTCTCCGGCGGCGTCAGCGCCGGAGCAGGCATCGCCGGCCGAAGCTGCCCTTCGTACCCCAGCAGAAGCGAAGCTGCGGCTGATGCTCCATCCGATACGCCGCACGGCAGCGCTTTCCGCGGTCCTGGCACGTCCGCCCGGCTATCCTGACAGCGTCACTCTTCTGCTCGGCGACGGCGCAGAGGTCGGCGCCTATAGCGAGGACCGCTACGACGACGTCGACATCGAGTGGACGGCGGACCTGCTCTCGGCAGAGGTCCGGCTCGATTGCGAAGAGGGCTATCAATGGCTTCGCAGCGGCCGGCGGATTCACATCTTCGGCGAGGTGGCCGACGAGCCGGGGACTATGTCGGTCGGGTCTGCGGGCCTGCTCTCGCCAAGCACGATCGTCTGCCGGTCCGAAGACGCCGCCGCGGTCCACGCGGCGGCGCAAGCCTGCGGGTCGCCGACGTTGGTGTCGCACGATCACTGGAGCGGGATTCCGGATGGCTGGATGGTGCTCTCGGGCTACCGGCCAGCCCACGCAGCGGCATCCGGACTCGCGACAGGTCTGACGGTCCTGGATCCTGGTGTCGGATCGGAGATACGGTTTTCGGAAGGCCTGCGCATCCGCGCGGCATCGTTTGCGGAGGGCGGTCCGCCAAGGATCGAAATCGCGCCGTTCCCAGCGGGGGCGACCGTTACGATCGATGGACGTCCGGCCGAGTTGGGCGACGATGGCGCCTGGACCGCCGATGGATGGGAGAGGCCGGGCGATCATCTCATCGATGTCGTGCCCGGACCCTCGGCGGCCTACCGGATCATCGAGGATCCTTGGACGAGAGACGGCTGGGAGGCCTGGGACGCGCATCCGGAGCGCTTCGGCGCTTCGGCGCGTGCGCCATGGGCCGTCGCCCAGGTCTGTGGCGCCGCGGTGTCGGGCCCCGGCGGAGAATATGTCGTGGCAGCCGATGCGATGCTGTCCGTTGTCTGCCTTGGGCTTCGGCGGGGAGCCGTCGCGCTCCGAGGACGGCCAGATGCGCCAGTCGCGGTGGGCCTGCTCGGAGAGCCTCCAGCATTCCTGATCTCCGCATCAGGACGGCGGCGGAGACAGGGCCGGATTGCATGGCTCAGTCCGCTACCGGCTGCGTCAGGCACGCGCGCGGTCGATCCGCTATGGGTCGCCGAGGTGCGAAGCGCCTCCGCGAGAAGGCTTCCGCTCTATGACGGCGGTGCGCCGGCTGAGGACGCATGGCGAAAGGCGCGAGAGCGGGCGCGCCGTCACAAGAGGCCGCGCTCATGACCGACCGGGCCTTGGAATGGATGTCGTACCGCCGGTCGGGAAAAATCGGCGATCTACCTGGCGAGCTGATCGGCGCGGCGAGCGAACGCCGTTTCATCGACGATGCGGTGACGCTTGGGCATGCCGAGTGGACCGCGCCCAATGCCTGGCAGATCGCGCCGCCGGTGCTTGCCGGCCTGCCAAGGGATGGCGGGATTGCGGCGGTCCTTTGCGGCGCGCGGACGCCGAAGCTTCTCGCCAGCCTCGCCGCGGCGTGTAGCGCTGCCGGAACGCACCTTAGCGCAGAAGAGCACGGCGAGCGGCCGGCAAGGGTGATGGTGGTGGCCGAGTCTCCGGAGCTGCTGGCAGACACTGCCGTCCGAGCGGGGATCCAGCTCCAAACCGAGGCCGCCATCCGGATTCTGGCCTGCACGCCGTCAGTCCGCCAGTGGCCGCGCACGCCGTGCCCGATGGTGCAGGGGCGCGTCGAAACCGTCCGCCGCTTCTCCAGGTCCAAGATGCACTGGGTGTCGTCCACATTGCCGGAAGCAGCTGCCGCAAGCGCGGGCTTCTTCCGCATCCAGCGCGACTGGGACTGGGTAAGCCTGATCAAGAGCAGCCCGCAGGATGCCGCTCTAATCGACGACCGAGCCGGACGCATGGCCGCTGCTGCGAAGTGCAAGGTGGTGCGATGGACAGCCGATAGCGGAACGCTGTCGCTCCCGGCGCAGCTCTATCCGCCGGGCATCATGGCGCGCGGCATGGCTCTGTGCAGCGGGGGGCTTCCGCGCTTCGATCGGGAGGCTAGGCAGATTGCATTTGCTGGCGTCCGGCCAGAACACTTGAGGCTGTTTCTCGCGCTCACGGGGCTGAGACTGATATGACCAATCCTATCCATACGTTCGACAGCCTGAAGAGCGCCTATCTCCGGTATTTCGACAGCCCGTTCGATCTGCGCTTCGAGGACCTGGTTCAGGCGCGGCGCCGTCTCCTCGACCGCGACGGCGTCCTGTATCGCGAGCCGCTGATCGAACCTCAGCCCGGCTATGTGCTAAGCGGACATGATGTCCGCGCCGCGACCGCCAGCGTCCTTGGAGGAGTCGCGGGCTGGACACAGCAGCATATCGACGATCTCGCAGGCGTTGCCGAGGAGGGGCTCTTTCTTCCGCGGGGCAGCGCGCCGATCGAGCTTTACCTGCACCAGGAGGCGATGCTCCGTTCGAGCGTCGCCAATCAGTCGGATACCGTGATCCTGACCGGCACCGGCTCGGGCAAGACGGAGTCGATCTACCTTCCCGTCCTCGCCGCGATTGTCCGCGAGTCTGCGGGCTGGCCTGCCATTGCTCCCGCTCCGCGCAACGACTGGTGGTCGATGCCGCCGCCGGCCGGCTCTCCTGCAAATCGTGTTTATCATCCGCGGATCTCGCAACGGGCGCATGAGATGGGGAGCCGCCCGCCGGCGATCCGCGCGCTTGTTCTCTATCCGCTCAACGCGCTCGCCGAAGATCAGATGTCACGGCTCCGCCAGGCGCTTGATAGCGACCGGGTGCGCGCGTGGCTCGCCGCAAACCGCCCGGGACACCGATTTTGGTTTGGACGCTATACGGGCTGGACGCCCATCTCCGGAAGTCCGCAGCGGGACAACGCAGAAGCGGAACTGAGAACGGAACTGCGCCGGCAGAGTTCGCTGGCTCAGCGCGTTGCCGGCACCGACGCACAGCGCTTCTTTCCGCGCTTTGACGGCGGCGAGATGTGGAGCCGGTGGGACATGCAGGATGCTCCGCCCGACATCCTGATCACCAACTACAGCATGCTGAACATCATGCTGATGCGCGATATCGAGGACCAGATATTCGCTGCGACGCGGCGCTGGCTTGAAGATCCCGCCAACGTGTTTCACCTCGTCGTCGACGAGCTCCACACCTACCGGGGCACACCCGGAACTGAGGTGGGATACATCCTTCGGGTCCTGTACGAGCGGCTTGGGCTGAATCCCGACCACCCGCAGCTCCGGATCCTCGCGTCGAGCGCCTCGCTTGGCGATGACGACGCCCGCGCCCAGGACTATCTGCGCCAGTTCTTCGGGCGCTCGCGCGCGTTCACGCTCATTCGCGGTGGCGCTGAAGCCCTAGCGCCGGGTTCTGCCCACCGCCTGTCGGCGCTGGCCGGGCCCATCGAGCAGCTTGGAACCAGCATAGTATCGGCATCCGACGCTGACGTGACGAATGCGGTTGCGGCCTTTGCGGCCGCCGCATCGCTGAGCCCGCCGGATGCGGCTCTTTCCGCGGGCCAGCAGCTCGGCGCGGCGCTGATCGAGGCAGGCGCTCCGGAGGCTATTCGGGCGGCGTGCAATGACGGGACCGATGCGAGCCCGACGGTCGTTCCGCAAACGATCGAGGCTTTGGCCGGATCGCTGTTTCCCGGAGAGCCGGGAGACCGTGCTGCGAGCGCTGCGGCCGCGCTCGTCATGTCCCTGTCGACGGCCGAGTCGGCCGCAGGAACGCCGCTTTTGCCGGCGCGTGTCCATCTGTTCTTCCGGAATGTTCAGGGCGTGTGGGCCTGCACCAACCCTGCGTGCAGCGGCGCGCATTGGAATGAGGCCAACATTCCGGTGGGCCGCCTGTTCGACCGTCCCACGACGACGTGCGGATGCGGCTCGCGCGTGCTGGAGATGCTCTATTGCGAGCCGTGTGGCGACATATTCCTTGGCGGATACCGGCGCTCTCTAGGGCAGAACAGCTGGTCCCTGGTGCCCGACGATCCCAACATCGAAAAGGCTCCTGACCACTCAGCGAACGACAGAACCTATGACAACTATGCCGTCTACTGGCCCGCACAGCTCGCCGACGGCACGCTTCGCCAGCCGCAGCGGGACACATGGACCCAGGAAGGAGTGCAGCGAAAATGGAGAATGGCGCGGTACGACCATCGTACAGGCGAACTTGAAATCGCCCGCCGTAGCGCCGACGCCACGGGATGGATCTATCACGTCGCTGCCTTGCATCAGAACCCGGTGCCTCCTCGCGCGCTTGTTCCGAGCGCGCGCAACGAACGGCCATCGGTTTGTCCGCATTGCGAGGCCGACTGGAGCCGAATGACCAGCTCCGCGCCGATCCGCACCCAGCGCACAGGCTTTCAAAAGGTCGCGCAGGTGCTTTCGGATTCTCTCCTGCGGGAGATTGCGCCTCCCGAGGTGCAGGCGGGACGTCCAGTGGAGGATCCGCGCCGCAAGCTGGTGCTCTTTTCTGACAGCCGGCAGGATGCAGCGAAACTCGCGGTCGGCGTTGCGAAGTCGCACTGGCTCGATGCCATTCGCCAGGCGCTCGTCGGCGGCATGGAGGACAGCACCAGGGCGGCGATTGCGTTCGAGCTCCAGGTGCAAGGCGGTGTTTTGAGTCCGGACGATGCCGCGCTTGCCAGCGTATTTGCAATCGGCCGGCAACGGGAAGCAAACGCCATCCTCGCCTCGCGCATTCCCGCCATGGCCGCGATGCCGTCGGCGATTGGGGGGCTGACAATGCAGCAGCTCGCCGACCGGACTCTTGCGCATGCGCGGGCCGGGCTCTCGAAGGCAACAGATCTCGAGGAAGATGCGGCCCGGCGCCTGCTGATGACCGGCATGAATCCGGGCGGCGTCGACCGTAGCGTCATGTGGACGAATCTCGATGATCAGCGCGGCGAGTGGCAGCGGCTCTTCGACTGGGCGGTAGTGCCGCCGGTTTACCGTGCGGGCCTGAGCGGCGAGGAGAACGACCATCGCACGCGCATTCAGACTGCCGCGCGCGAGGCGGTCGCCGAATCCCTGTTCTCCGGCGGCCGGCGAGACCTTGAATCGCTGAAGCTGGGCTGCGTCACCACCGACCGCCTGAGCTATGCGGCGGCGGCCCCCGTCTATCAGGAAGCTGCCGACAGCTGCATTAGGATGCTTGGCAAGCGGCGGCGGATCGATACCCATCGTGCGACGGGGGACGACAACCAGCTCCCGAAGTACGCTCGGGACTATCTTGAAGCGGTGGCGAACGCCAACGGAATCACGCCGGCTGACTTCGTACAGGATGTCACCGCGCTTCTGGCGCGCGCCGGAGTGTTCAACCTGGGCATTCTTCTGTTCGGCGGGCTGTTTGTCGCCGATCCCACGGAAACGTATTTTCAGTGCACCCGGTGCTCGCGAGTTCACCTCCACCGCAGTGGCGGCATCTGCAGCGGCTGCCTCAGCCCGCTCGGTCCATCGCGCGTTGCGGGCGTCGACGATGCGGGCCAGGAGATCGATTACTACCGCTGGCTCGCGGTCGATGCCGGTCCGATCTTCCGCCTGAACTGCGCCGAGATGACGGGTCAGACGGACAAATTGCTCGCGCGTGACCGCCAGCGCCTGTTCCAGAACATTCCCGTCGGCGACGAGGTCGCTCTGACCGACAACATCGATCTGCTGAGCGTCACGACCACGATGGAAGCAGGCGTCGACATCGGGTCTCTGCTGGCTGTGATGATGGCCAACATGCCGCCGATGCGGTTCAACTATCAGCAGCGGGTCGGCCGCGCTGGCCGCCGCGGCGCGGCGCTGTCTCTCGCGCTTACGCTCTGCCGCGGCCGCAGCCATGACGACTATTATTTCCAGCGGCCCGAGCGCATCACTGCCGATCCCCCGCCACCGCCATACGTCGACACCAACCGGCTGCAGATTCTCCGCCGCGTCCTTGCCAAGGAGGTACTCCGCCGGGCGTTTTCGGAGCTCGGTCTATTTACTGGCACCGCCGGTGACAGCGTGCATGGCGAATTCGGCACGGCCACCGCCTGGAACCTGCCGCCGGACAATCTTCCGGCCGGCTATGCGGCCGGAGATGTCGCCAGCGTGGTTTCGCAATGGATTGGCCGCAATCAGCCTCTCGTTGAAGACATCTGCGATGCGCTGCTCGTGCAGACGCGTCTGGCCGCCACGGCGACCAGCCGGACAGATGCTGTCGCCTGGATTACGAACAGCCTCGTCGGAGAGGTCACGGGCGCCGCGCGGGATCAGGCCCTGGTGCAGGACGGCCTGAGCGAGCGGCTCGCCAACAAGGGCATCCTGCCGATGTTCGGCTTCCCGACGCGCGCGCGGCTGCTTTACCACAAGCAGCCGCAGAACTGGCCGCCCCGCCAAACCGTCGACCGGGATCTCGAGCTGGCGGTCAGCATGTTTGCGCCCGGTGCGGAGACTGTGAAGGAGCGGACGATCCACACGGCGATCGGCGTCGGCCACTATATTCGCCAGGGCCCACTTGCTGTCCAAGACCCGAATCCCCTCGGACCGCCGGTCGTCGTTGGGCTGTGCGGCAACTGTCAACACGTCGAGACTGCAAATCCGAACAGCCCTGCTTGTCCGGTCTGTGGAGTGCCGGCAGGAACTGGCGATCGGGACTATCAGGTCATGGATCTTCGCCAGCCAAAGGGCTTCGTGAGCTATTACACCAAGGCCAGGGACTATGACGGCGTTTTCGACTTCGTGCCGCGCGCCGCGCGGCCAAAGGTCGGCCGCCCGCCGTTCGGCATCGGGGTTCACCGCAACTTCGACATCGGCGCCGGCCAGGGCCGGCTTCACGTCATCAATGACAACGCCGGGCGTCTCTTCCATCTGTCGCAGGAGTCGTGGGCCCGCGGGGCCATGGTCGACGTAGGCGCGGCCAACGCAGCGGAAGAAAAGCATGCGGCATCGGTCGGCCGGCGGCCCGGTACACCCATGGTGGCGGCGGGTCCCGTGGTGACGTGCGCGCTCGCGGCGATCAGCGAGACAGACATGATGCTCCTTGGCGTGCGCGACTACGGGCCCGGACGGGCCGCAGATCCTCGCGCTCCCGCAGGACGGTCGGCGCTGTACTCGCTGGCCTTCATGATGAGGCGCGCCGCCGCGGTCTACCTCGACATTCAGGACTATGAACTGAAAGCGGGCATCAGGAGCCAGGAAGATCCCGCCCTGGGATCGGTCGTCGGCCAGATATTCCTGTGCGACACGCTCGAAAACGGCGCCGGCTACGCGACCCATCTGGGCGAACCGGCGATTAGCGAGCAGCTCCTTCAGATGATTGTCCAGAACTCGCACTGGCAGTTCCACGACCGTCTTGTCGGCCAGGCGCATGCGGGCGCCTGCGACACGTCCTGTCCGGACTGCCTGCGAAGCTACAGCAATCTCGCCTATCACAACCTTCTCGACTGGAGGCTTGCGATCGACATGGCCAATCTCGCCCTCGACGCAAACAGCGCGATATCGCTCTCATCGCCCCTGTGGGCGCGGGTTGCCGATCTCGCGGCGGCAACACTCGAGGCCGCCCGGCCGGGGTTTAGCCGCACGACCTTCGGCGGCCTTCCCGGGCTGACGAACGGACGGGAAGCGATCATCGTAACGCATCCGCTCTGGCTGACCGATCGCGCCGGGGCTGGCCCCGAGATAGCAGCGGCCTGGGATGATGCCGAACGCGCCCGCGGCCTGCGGGTCGATCCCGCGTGGAGCTTCATCTCGGTCTTCGAAGCCTTGCGCCGGCCCGCGTAGATGGACGGCCGGCGTACCATTGTGCTGACGCCGTCGGCGCGTACCAGCCCGACGCTCTGGTCGCACATGCGCCTCTGTTCTCTCAGGGCGGCTCTCAACATCAATCCGGATGCGGACAGCTGGGTTCTCCACAGTCCGCGCGCATGGCTGGGCACGGCCTTTCACTGGCTCATGGCAGGAGCGCCCGGGGATTCCAGCGAGGCAGCGAGTCTGTGGGATGGCGCCATCGCAAAGATTCTTGCTGACGCATCGCGTCACCGTCTGGATGCGCGCTTCGCCAACCCCGAGCGGTGGCCAGGCTACTATCTTGTCCGCCAGCGTGCGATTGCGTCGGCGGTCGGGAAGGGCGGCCGCCGTTCTGTGGCGCGGCCGCGCGGTCCACCGGGCGGTTCGCCGCCGGCTGGCGGACGCGAACGCTTGCTCACAGCCCGCTCGGGGCGGCTTGCCGGCCGGCCGGATCAGTTCGACAGCACCGCCGTCACCGAATACAAGTCTTCGCTGCCGGACCCGGTTCGGGCGGATGCCGCCAGCATTGTTGACGGGTACTGGCGGCAGCTTCGGCTCTATTCCGTTCTGATTGGCGAGATGGGCAGCTGGCCGGCGACCGCGCGGATTGTGGCGGCATCGGGCCAGGTGCTCGAGCAGCCCGTCAACAGGCCGGAATGCGAGGCAGAGGCCGACGCGGCAATTGCCGGGCTGGATGCGATGAACCAGGCGCTCGCGACGGGATGCGATAGCGCGGCTCTGGCGAATCCTGGCCAGGTTGCGTGCGGGCAGTGCCCCTACATGGCGATCTGCCCGGCGTTCTGGTCATGGAGCGAAGCGAGCCCATGGCCCGAGCTTATCGAGCCAGCAGCGCGCGGAACGCTTCTATCGGTTGATCCTGGAATGGATGGCGATCTTTACGCGGTGAACGTGCGCCTGACAGGCCGCTACAGCGTCGGCGGCGACCAGTCGCTGGCGCTGAGGAAGTCGGTGCACGGCGACCTTGCGGGCTTGCCCAGTGGAAGCCCGCTCAGGATAGTGTTTGCGAACCTCCGGCCTGACGGGCGGCTGCGAGCGGATATCTCGACCTGCGTCTTCGGCGAGGCGGATATCCCGGAGCTCCGATGCGGGAGCGTGTAGTGTCCGATGGACCTAGAAAACTTGGAAGGATTGCCCCGCGACGGTTGCGGCCGCCGCTCACGCGGTCGGAGATGATGGGGCGTGTCCGGTCGAAGGATACCAAGCCGGAGGTAAGAACCAGGTCTGCCGTGCACGCGCTCGGGCATCGCTTCCGCATCCATGTTGCGGACCTGCCAGGCAAGCCCGATCTCGCCAATAAGGCGCGGCGCTGGGCAATCTTCGTTCACGGCTGCTTCTGGCACTCCCACGAGAATTGCCGGCTGGCATCCAAACCGCGGTCAAACACCGGCTACTGGACTGACAAGCTGGCGCGAAACCAGGAGCGGGACGCGATTCACGCACAAGCCCTTCACGACCTAGGCTATCGGGTTCTGGTCGTCTGGGAGTGCGAAGCACGCGACGACACTAAGCTTCGCGAAGTCCTAGCTGCGTTCCTTGGCGGCTTGTCGCTTCCGACCGAGAACTGCTGATTTATTTGGTCGGCGGCTTGGAGCGCGGCACGTAGGTCTGAACGATGATGCTCTTACGCGGCTGCCCCGCGCTTTCCGGCCGAACGAGAAACAGACCACCTGGAAGAAGTGGCTGGTTGGTCATCGGCACGCCGTTGGCCTCAGCCATGGCGCGACGCATGCCGAGCTCGCCCTCAGCCAATATCAGATAGGCCTGCTCGATACGTGAGCCGGGAAAGTAGGTCGCAGGATCGTATCCCTGCATCCGTTTGAAGGACGCAAGCAGCTCATCGCTGAGGAAATAGAACTCGTCTCGCATGAGACCTCGCTCGACGGCGTCATCCGTAAGGATGCTGTAGAGCCGCTCCATCGCGGCCAATTTCTCGCCTCCCTGTGCGTCTACCGGCAATGAAAGGTCAGGGCGGGCGTTGAAGCCGCGATGCACCTCTCGGTGACAAGCGCTGCAAAGTGTTATGCCATTGCCGGTTTCGAACTGCGGCTCGGCGAGAAACGACTTGCGGCAGATGTGGTGCGCGGACAAGCGTCGGCGCGAGTGGCAGTCCACGCATCTGTGCCCGTCACGTTCGCGGATGAATTCGCTCCATCGGCGCAGGCGGCGCTCGCGAGGCAAGTCCCCGGATAAGGCGGCCTGAAGCTTTATCAGCTTGGCCTCAATCGCGCTGATGTCCGGAACGTCGGCTGTCCGGGTTATCAAGCTAGCGCTCCCATTGAACTTCGGTGGCTAGATATTCGGAGAGGACTGACCGCACTCGCAGACCGCCAGCCTGCTGTACCGAATAGCGGTAGATACCTTCCTGAACGACGACCCACTGGCCTGCCATATCCTCGCCCGTGGCGAGGCGCGTCATCATGCGGCTGCCGACCTCGGGCCACGGAGCGAGACTTCCCACGTCGCTCAGCCCCTCGAAGTCGTCACGCTCGGTCGCGGTCATGCTTTCCAGCGGGAGGAGCCGCACATGGGCGGGGGCTTCGAGCATCGGCTCGCCATACTCGAAATATGCGTGCCCCCGCGCATTCTTCAGAACCACCCGCTCCATGCGGTCCATATCCGGTTTCCAGAGGATGCGCGTGTCTCCGCCCTGCGTCGCATACTCGGTCCGTGAAGAGTCGATCCGCGTTCGCAGCGCGGCGCTGTCGGCGAGAGCACGTGCGGCGCTTGCGTTGGGCTGTTTCTCCGGGGCGGTGGAGCCGGCGAGGACGCAGCTCAGGAATGTCACCGCGTACTGTTCGTCCAACGAGAAGCCCGTGTTGCACTCTCTGCAAATCGTCACGATCGGCAGGTGATGTGGACGTGGTTTTGCCAGAAGGCTCTTGGACGGTACGTGATCCTCGTTCGTTTCGAGGCCCGCGAGCGGCCGCGCGCAGTGGATGCACCACGTCATCTGCCGTTCATCGACAAACTCCTCGATCTTTTGCATCGTTTACCTCGCGCGGATGGATATCCGCCATACCGCAAGACTACTGCGCCTCATGCCGCGTTGTCGCGTGCCAGCGAAGCTGGAGAACATGGACAAAGCGGACGCGCGAGCTTATGAGTAGCGACGGTCTTTTTTCCGACAGGTCAGCTTCGCCCGCTCGCCGAAGTCCGCATGAAAATCGACCAATCGATAGCGATAGTTGTCGAACCCGCGCAGATTTTGAATCGCGCAATTTTTCCTTTGGAATCAAAAGCGAAGAAATTTGACGGACTGACGGTCGGATTTAGACCGTCAGCAGAAATATTTTGCGCTTATAAATCAGCGCATTACGATGCGTTGAGAGAATCGAGTGGGAGTAGAAAACGACTCGCGGCAATCACACGATTCGATTCGCTGAAACGAGTTGCAGCGAGTCGCCGCTAGTATGTTATTGATTCTACGAAGCTATGCCGCCAGCGGTTACTTGCGCCCGCGGTTATGAATAGCGAATTATCCCCGAAATATCCGCTAGCAAGGGCATCATTCAACCACTCTACTAACGCCCGTAAAGGTAGTGGTAAGATATCGTTATGTTTCAATGAGATAGATGAATTTAGACAGCGCGACGTATTAGCTAAAGTACCTCGTGAATATTTAAGCTCTTGAAATCTGCCGCGCTTGCCCCCAAATCCGTCAGGTCGCCGAGGGGGAAGCTCCGTGGATATGCAAGAATCTTTGTTAAGGGCTGTTCTGGCCACTGTGGCGCGACAGGTCTTCCCGCCTGACAAACTCATCGAGATTCTGAATTCCCGTAACAGCGGTGAAAAGCAAATCGCGGCTTACAATCTTTGTGATGGCGCGACCCCCCAATTCGAAATCGGCAAGCGGATCGGACTGGATAAGGGAAGCCTAAGCCGCTCGATTTCGCGATGGGTGGACGCTGGCATCGTTGTGCGTGTGGGTCCCAGCGACTTGCCTCTCCATGTTTATCCCCTCACGAATATCTATAAATCGAAATCAACGTAGGCGCTCATGGCTGATGATATCGGTGAAAAACTCGACATTCTGATCAAGCTTCAGGCCGTAGCGCTTACGATCGGGATGGAATCTTCCAAAGTAAAGATTCTGTTTTTGGATCGCGCAGGTCTGAGGCCTGTAATGATCGCAGATATCGTCGGTACGACGCCTAATCATGTCAACGTAACGCTATCGCAGGCTCGGAAGAGGTCTTCCAAGAAGGCAAAGGAATAACCATGCAGCAAACCAACACAGTTGAGAGGGAGCTAGCGGCGATCAAGAAGTTGCTGATAGTCGGGCTAGTCAATTCCGGTGCAAAGCTCGCAGAAATCGGAGCTGCGCTCGATCTTGATCCTACGAACGTCAGCAGGATGTTTCGAAAAGGTACTTTTAGCAAAAAGGCGAAAGGTGGAGGCGAACGTGCCTGAAAGCACTCTTGAGACGCTAATTGACGAAACGGTAGCATTGAAGAAGCTACTGATGCTCCAATTGCTCGCGACCGGATATAAACAAAAGCACCTTGCTGCAACGCTTGGTGTGAGCGAAGCAACGCTTAGCCGTATGTTGCCGCGGGGATTGCCCGATCTCGCCGATGGAGCGCGGTAGATGAGGGACGAACAAGCCGACGAGATTTTGCGCGAGTTAGAGATTCTGCGGAAACTGCGATTGCTTGAATTGTTGGACAAGGGCTACTCGCAAGCAGACCTGGCGAAGGTGCTCGGCGTCAGTCAGCCTACAGTCAGTAGGATGTGTCCTCGACCATCGAGGAAGGGAAACGCGATAAGTCGTGAACCGTGACGGCCTTTGAGAGATAATATGACCATCGCGGTTTCCGATGCACGCTCAAATCCCAACGATCAGATTGCGCACGCTGCGAATGCGTTGCGGCTTTCTTCGCGCCGAAGAAAAGTCTTTGTCGAGATATATCGGGGCAAGAAGAAAGCCAAGACTGTACCCGAACTGGTCAGGACGACAAAACTCACTCGGATTGCGGTGCTCCAGGAGGGCGGCAAACTCGCCGGACTCCATATTGTAAATCAGATCAAAATCGATGGGCAAACTGCCTACGAAAAAGATGTATTTATCGCGACGAACAAAAATAAGATTTTGGCGCTTGCGGGTAATCCGAAGAAGCTCAAGGAATATCCTACGAAATACAATCAGAAATCATCATCGAGCAGCGGGCCCAGCCCTATCCGAGTAACCGTGCAGGGAGCGCGAATCCAGATCACGACCGTGACGTGCGATGATTTTGATCAATTTTGTAAAGCTAAGAAGATCAAGTCTGCTCCAAAGAAGGTGATATCGGAGAAGGCATTCAAGGCCGGTATTTTAAAGCTAATTGGCGACAAAGGTCGTTTCCAAGATTGGGGCGGGGAGAAAAATGATCTCTACACGACGAAGCTAAAATTCAAGGGGCAACGTCGCTCAGCGGCCTTTGCGTTTAAGGGCCCTGGAATGCAGGGTTGACGCCAAAAAAGTTGGGGAGGAACGGCGACCAGATACAACGTTTGTTTCTCAGCGCCGCAGAAATTTTCATCGTTCAATATCATTCGCAGATCGATCAGAGCGTGATCGAGCAGATGGTGGCTTTCGCAACGATGAATTCTGTTCGAGAAGGCAAGCGCGTCTGGTTTGGCGTCATTGATGGCGATGACACTAACCGGCTGATGGCGGCTTATCCGAAAGCTTTTGGCTTGTAAGCCGCCAGGCTGCCGCAGAATTAGGCCCGGCTCGTCGTACGACCCATCACGACGTGACCTCGAAGCCGCCAGTGACAACAGAGTAGAGTGAGGGCGAAACTGATGGCCAAAATTTCAACGACAATGGCATACGTTGATCTTGATGGGGACTATGGGACCGTCGAGGGAATTGAAGTAACCTGCAGCAAATGTGGGCATTCAGAAGAAAGCTTGGGGACCGATGAACGTTCGCTAATGCGTTGTGCATCTCTCCTCCGACAGAACTGCCCTCGCCGCGAAAACAATTTTTATGTTGTTCCCGCATAAAAAGCCTCACTTTAGTTACTGCGCTGCTATCACGTTGGGATGTTTATCGGCCGGTAGTCTGCGATGTGAAGTCGAAGCCGCCGGGAACGATCGAGCGGGAGTAAGGAGGTTTGTCCAAAACTCTAAATGCCATTCTAGCGAGCGCGGCAATCGGCATTTCCATTATCGCCCTATATTATGCGGCCAGGACTCTGGCTTCTCTGGACAAATCACTGGCGGTCTGACCTTGCCCCTTATATGCCCTCGATCATAAGCAGAGTCCGTTCTGGTTATGCCCCTCACCGGGGCGGGTTGCAAACTGGGTTGGGGTGAGGCCTTTAAGGC
>Ga0134126_10005620_pt1 | contig 15658 bp, 14 predicted proteins | sample KB31752_FD_96881 | JGI IMG/M metagenome (GOLD analysis project Ga0134126, IMG submission 96881) | Terrestrial soil microbial communities with excess Nitrogen fertilizer from Kellogg Biological Station, Michigan, USA - KB3-175-2 | ecosystem: Environmental > Terrestrial > Soil > Unclassified ...
CGTGCGTTAACATCGACAGTGGCGTCTTCATCTCCATGCACGAGATACCCGTTCGACGCAGAAATCTACGCCGAAGCTCCGGGGTACCGATCCGCGCTCGCATCGAGGTGCACGCCACCGCCGTTGTCTTCCCCAGGGGAGGCCATTGTCGTCCATCTGCATGGGGCCCGGGTAAAGGTTTCAGCCGGCCTGCAGCCGGGGCCGGGATCACTATTCATGTGCAGCTGACGGGAAAATCGGCAGCGGCGCGGGTGGTTTCGCAGTCCGGAGCGCCTCTCCGAGTTCCGCAGCGCTCTCGCCCGTCCGGAGAACATCTGCAATTGCAGGTTGATGCCAACACAGCCGTGGTCAGCGCCCGCGCGCGGCGACCGCTCCTTTGTGCCAATTCGGGAAGGGGTTGCGGCTGGAGCGGCGGAACTCGTCGACGAGATCGCGAATGATCAGGCGCCTGCGGTAGAGCTGCTCGACCAGCCGCTCCAGTCCGGAGCGGTCGCCCTCATACCATTCCTCGGGCAGGTCGGCGGCGCAGCTCCACAGATCGGTCGCGCTTACCCGCTCGGCACGGCTCAATACCGGATCAAAATCTTCCCATCCGGTAACCCCCGCGTAGACGATTGCGTTGGCGAAGACACCGCGCAGCGCTGAATCGCTGAACGCCCAGTCGCCGCCGTTGAAGCAGTAGCCCTGGTCGATGAACTCGGCGTGAAACTTTCTCTGCCCTTTGGCTCGGCGAAAGATCGCCTGCCGGCCGTCGTTGTTGGCGGTCCACTTGTCCAGTACCAGCATGCGCGCGAAGTCGCCCAAATTGGCCACCGTCTCCAGGCGGTCCTGGGGAAGATAATCGAACAGCGCCCCCTCGAAATCCGGCATGCCGTAGAAGGAAGCCAGCTGCCGGCCGCAGCTGCACGGCTTCGATCCGCTGGCGATGTGCACGCGCATCTCCGGCGAATGCTCCACCAGCCACTGCGATACGGCGATGATCTCGACCGGGGGAATAGGAAGGCCCAACCACCGCCCCAGTCGACCGGCGATCAGTTCGTTGGCCAGCACGCGCAGGTGCTGCGGGTTGTTCTGAAACTTGACGACGTAGTACGCGCTGTCAGAGGCGCGCATGAGATGCGATTGCGATCCGCCGCGCATGGGTCGGATGTGTTGCACGGCGGCAAGCAGAGTATTCATAGGTTTTCTCGAGGGAAGCTCGGACTGAAGTCGAGCGTGAACCGATGGTTAGGACAGGAACCAAAATGGAACGCCAATGACGCGCTTCGAACAGGGCCGAAAAACGTGCGCGGCCCGAAAATCGAAGTCAACGACGGCTGATGATTGCTGCCGGAGCACCCTCGTCGGCAGGCGGGCAGGGTGGTCTTGGGTGGAGAGAAGCGAAGGCAAACACGGAAGCCGCGGCTTGGGCTGCGGCCTTCGGCCCGCCCAGTTGTGCCTGTTGCACGTGGAAAGCGCAAATGCGGAGCTAGGTCGCCATCAACTCCGAAAATGGAAGTGCGATTTTTCTGAAGTTGTACCTGGAGGTCTAGTCACTCCACGAGAGCGGGTGCGGTAGCGAAGCGCCCCGGAAGAAACCCGGCTTTTTCAAACCTGCGGCTCCCATGGATTCAGAACCGCGACGCGTGTAGGGGTGAAGTCACTGATATTGCGGGACACAATCGTTAGGTCGTGGTGCAGCGCAGTGGCCGCCAGCAAGCCATCGATAATGGAGATTGTTTTTCCCGTGCGCTTTGCGTCGGCGCTGAGCAACCCCCATCGGTTAGCGACCGCACCATCGATGAAGAGAATTCTCCCGGAGAAGCGCGCCTGTAATTCGACCTCCAGCCACGCCTCTAAATGCATCCTCCGCTTGCTCTGCGCCAGCCCTGCAATCCCTTTTCGAATTTCGCCCAGCGTGAGAACGCTGAGGTAAAGTTGGTTTTCATCCACCGCTTCCATCCACGCGATCACTTTGGGCTCCGGCTTGAGACGGACGATCTCCAATATGCAATTCGTATCCAACAAAAATCTGCTCATAGCTCCACGTCGCGCCCGGTATCCATGTTTCTTTCCATGTCGAGTTCAACCCCGACAAGAGGCGATTCGCGGAAGAAGCGCACCAGACTTTTCGGCTGATGAGCTCTTCCAACAAGCCGCTCATATTGCTCGTCCGAAATCATGACCACGCCTTCCTTACCCTGGCGGGTGATCCGTTGCGGTCCAGCAGTTCGCGCTAACCGAAATACTTCACTGAAGCGCGCTTTCGCGGTTTGAATCTGCCACGAGTTTCCGGTACGAACGCCGGCTCCCGTAGTTGTTCGACGATTCGATTTGCTGTCCCTCCGCATAGCTCTCCTTTTCAGCTTTGCTAACTAGTCTGACTAGTCAGATTATATCCCGGCTGAACCCGATTTCGTCAACAGGATGGTGAGCAGGTGATGGGATCGGTTTTATCAATGCTGTCGAGTTTCCATCAGGCCAAATCGCGACGGCCGCGCGCAAACGGGTGACCGTCAGCAGGCGCGCATTAACAGCGACCGCGATCCGCCGCGCATGGGCCGAAGGCGCTGCACGGCGGCGAGCGGAGCATTCATAGCTTTTCCCGAAGCGGTGGAGGGTGGAGCTTGAGCCCGGAACCAATAGGTTGCGGGCCAGAACAGAAGGGAATTGCGGGTACGGCGCTAGACCGTAGAGCGGAAGGTTTTGTCGCGGGAAATGGAACTGAAGATCAGAAGCCGACGATCACTTGCGCCACATCAACTTGATTTCCCCAAGGCGCGGATCCAGAGGGTCCACTAACTTCTGCTAAACCAGAAGCGGCACGCCCAATTTCTTGGCCGTTCTCCGCAAGTCTTCGTCCAGAGTGGCCAGAGGGAGGCTGGTGCGGAGTGCCAAATCAAGGTAGCTGGCGTCGTAACTGGGGAGTCGATGAGCGCGACACATGGCCAAAATTTGGCTAAAAGCAGGTTCGGGGGCTTCCTTGTCCTGCTCAATTCTCAACCTGCCGATGGCCCCGACAAAAGCATCCGACTGGCTTACTTCGTTCTCATGTTTTTGAGCTCTTTTGCTGCAGGTCGAACAGGAATTATTCTCCGCATAGAGTGCGGATAATGTAGCGGTTATTTCCCGCCGCTTCAAGCCTAAAATACGCATCTCGTGCGGAGAATAAGCATCCTATTCTCCGCATCACGCCCACCCCGCAGCCCGGAGTCCCGAACATCTCTGCAGGAGAAGGCATGCCGCGGCAACTCAGGGTTCGACGCGGTACGCGCCAGCCCTGTCTGCCGTCTCAGCGATTCCTAGGCCGCTCCCGATTCGGGAACTGAATACCCCGCCATGTACCCTGCCATGCGCTGCGCGATCTCGGCTGCCGCTCGCGCCGTCTCCTCGCGCGCCTTGTCGGAGCGCCGCAATCGCGCCGGATCGACCAGCAACGAACTCTTCACTTCGCTGGCCAGCCGCTCCAGGTCGGCGTCGCCGGTCAGGTTCAGTTTGGGCAGGACCTCGATCAGCCTGACCAGGTTGGTGACCAGCGTGTCGCGGAAAGGATGCTCGACTCCCGTGTCCGTCACCTTGTACGCATTTAATCTCTCCGCCATATGCCGTACCGCGTCATAGAGCCGGAACCACAGCTCGCGGCTGCCGATCTGGAGCGACGCCTCTACCGATGCTCTGATCTGGCGCTGGATGCGCGCCTTCTCCTCGTCGCCCAGGCTCACACGAAAGTCGCCCGCCTCCGGCAGCGGCATCACCTTGGTCTCGAAGGCAAACTTCTCGGTGAGTTCGGGGGACGATGGGTAATCCTCGAAGCGAAACAGGCTTCCCAATCTGGAACGCGCCTCCTCGACCAGTTTGGCGAACTGTGTACTGAGGGCTTCGACAGCGGCTGAAAATCTCGCGCGCAGCCGGTTCATCCGTTCCACGTGGTCCATGTACGCCGCCGCCGGAAGGACGCGGTAGCCGTTGTCGTCCCACGGCAGGGTAAGAAAGTAATGCTCCTGGCGCGACTCGCTGACGATCGCCTGGATCTCGGCGAGCGCGGCTTTGGGCAGCAGGATCTTGTGATACCGTCCGGCGTCGGCCTGGGCGCCGTGGCGGGTGGCGATCTCTTCCGAGGCCTCGGCATCGTACTTGCGCGCCGACCACATGCGGATCGACAGCGAACACAGCATCGCGCGGGAAGAGAGCGAATGTTCTGAAATGGGACTGATATTCACTTGAGTCCTCCAAAAATGGTTCACTGGAAATGGTGGCGGTCGGCCCGTCTGCTGCCTTGCATTGCGTCAGTAATATGCGCTTTCAAGGTAGCGGCGCATGCACATGCCATCGGCTGCAGATCGTGCCAAGAAGCCGTGGCGTAGTGCGGCAGCCAGTGATAAGAGCTTCCGCCGATGGAACACTCGTTCATCGCCGGTCACCGGCCTCTGGAATGAATTCAATTTGATGAGCAGCCTAAGTTCTGATTTGGAATACAACATGGCATCTGCATGGATGGAGGAGAAAACCCGTGCCACTTCCGCGAACGCTTGGCTAATCACAGCGTTAGACGAACAGCAACGGCTCGATGGGAATCGCCATACTTGAGCCGAATGGACGAATGTGCTGCCTTCATCGCGCGATATAAAAGACATGATCGCGAATCGATCCTCGGCTGCTTCCATGGTCTTTCTTTTATTCGCCAACTCTCCTATGCCAGCGCGTCATGGTGCGCGATCGCCCAGCGCGTGTACGCAGGCGTGTGCCGCACCTCCGGGGCCCGCAGCGAAGCATCGCGCACGCACAGCACCTGAAATTCGACCGGCAGGCGCTCGATGTAGGCGCACACGCGATCGAAAGTTACGTCGCTCGCGGCTCGCGCCAGCGCCGCCGCCACCGCATACTGCGCGGCTGCGCTCTCCGGCACCGGCTCGCTGGCCGGATTCAGCAGGATGGCATCGATATTGGGCAGCTCGCGGAAGGTGGCGAGAAAGGCCGAGAACTCCGTGGCCGCTCCGGCTCCTACCGCTCCGGCAAAGAGCTCATGCTCGAGGCCCCGGGGTACGCCGCATACAAGCAGGCGGGAAACGAACTCCCAGGAGCGCGGGCTGGGAAAGGCAGGGGCGTCGCGCTCAAAGAGGCTGAGCAGCTCCGGACGAAAGCGCAGGAAGGCGATGACTTCGGGGCGAATTGCCGCCGTCAGCGCCCATCGCGACCACCCTTCCAGGTCGAGCTCGAAATCAAGATGCACGAAACGGTTGCGCAGCGGCGCCGGCATGCGGGTGGTCGCGCCCCGGTCGCCCTCGCGATTTCCTGCCGCGACCACCGCCCAGCCATCGGGCAGAGTGTATTCCCCCAGCCTGCGGTCGAGCACCAGCTGATAGCAGGCTGCCTGCACCAGCGCCGGCGCTGCGTTCAGTTCATCGAGGAAGAGAATTCCACACCCGTCTCGCGGTAGAAACTCCGGCGGCGCCCACTTGGCGCGGCCGTCGTTTCCCAAAAAGGGAAGACCGCGAAGATCCACCGGATCGAGCAGCAGCGCGCGGATGTCGCGCAGCGGAAGCCCGGATTTGTCCGCAATCTGCCGCACTACCGCCGACTTGCCGATGCCCGGCCCGCCCCAGATAAATACCGGCTGGCGCGCCGCGATCAGCGCGGGCAGAGCCGCCGAGATCATCGCCGATTTCATGAAGCACCTCCGCCTTGCGGACTTTTGTAGAGAAAAGTAGATCCTCATACGCCGGAAGTGTTTTCTGAATGAGCACAAATCATTCCTGCATCCAAGTGAAAGAGAGGAGTCAGCAGGAGAAAACGCGAAAAAAGAAGAGGGGTAAAAGAAGACGAGTAAAAGGAGAGAGAGTAAAGAAAGAGAAGGGAAGTAAAGAAGAGAATGAAGCCAGCGAAGCGATCGGGATATCAGCACATCTCGATTCCGAGTGCTCGGCCCTAAGATTGCTGCGATCTGGCCTGCCACTCGGCCTCGGCCGCCGCGACGATCGCCTGCAGCCGCTCCAGTGTCGTGATTTCATTCAGTGATCGGAGCGCGAACGAGTAGAGCACGCGCGACACAGATTCTGCACCGCCCTCTTCGACTACAGTGCGCATCTGATCCAGCGCCCTTTGCGCTGCGTGCATATCCGTCAATACCTTCTCCAGCAGATTCGTATCGCCAATGTCTTCCGGCTTCCACACCATGGCTCCGCTCTTCAGCAGCCCGCGATAGAGCCGCTTGCCCAAGCCTTCCGCCATCGCCTGGATCTGTTCCACCAGCTCGCGCCGCTGTTGCTGATCGACTCCCTTCTCAGTAACATTGGCCGGCTCGGTACCCGCGGCCTCGATCCTCTGCTGCAGTTCATATCCGCTTTCTTCTTCGTGCGGACGCAATCCGGCTCTCCACCCCTCCGGTGTCGCCCACTGCGTGAGCACGGGCACATGTTTGGCGCGGTTGCGCTCATCGAGCTCCACCCAGACACCCCCGAATGAATAAAGGTAGCGCCCTAGTCCGAAGCAGGAGCACGCCCGCTTGAATGCCTGAGCTTCCGCGCTGGTGCCGGCATTCTCATCGTCGGTCCACTCTTCTCCGGTTGCCGAATGCGTCCCCAGTCCCAGCACCTTCAATTCGCAGGTTACGAAGATTTTTGCCACCATCTTCCGGTCGCGACTGCGCTCGAAGTTGGCGCTGGTGTGCACGGTGTAACTGCGCGTCCAGCCCGCCGGAGTAAACAAAGCATTCAGTCGATCGGTGTATGCCCGCTGGTCGGCGTAGGGCATGAGCAGCCCGCGACGCTGGCCGGTTGTGCGCTCGATCTTCATCACTCGCCATTCGATCAACTGCGTGTCGAAAGGCACTTCCAGTTCGGCAACCGCCTTGCGCATCTTCGCCGTGGTTCGCCGCACCGCCGCTTTGGGAACCGCGGGTTGCATGAGAGGTGCGCCGCCGCGCGCACTTTCTGCTTCTCCGAGGCGGTCCTTTGCCTGGCCGTTGGTAGCAGCCATAACTCACCTTCCTTTTTTTTGTTGGTCAGTAATTGGTTGGATATTTCTGGGCACGAAGGTCAGCTTGTTGGTGCCGGCATCTCCGCGAACAAATGGATTGCCGTACGACCGCTCGGCCATCCCTTCTACCTTTGGCGCCTCCCTTGGAGCCTACGTTACTTTTGTCGTCGCCCCGCAGCGGGTGCAAACGGGCTCCCTTTTGGCGCCGCACACATGACAACTGGGCATCGCCAGAGTCTCCGACAGGGGGTCAACCGAATCCATGCTCGTCCCTAGCTGGCTATCGCCCAGGAGTCGATTGCACCTTCGTGTCAGTGCCTTCGCCAGCACGTCGGCATCATTGGCGGCGTCGACCGGATCCCGGTCCAGCGCCGACCGCAGCGCCCCTTTGATCCAGAAAGAAGCTGAAGGGTCGGTCAAAATGTGTTCTACGTCGAGGGTCAACTTGTCACTTGCGGAGCTGTTTTGTTTCCTCATCACGTCACCATCACCGCCGGCGAGGTTCTTCGGTTTCAGAAGAACCGGCAGGCGTTCGTTACTACCTGCCGTAATACGTACCCGACACTCGCAATCCCAGCGCTGCGCGAATCTCTTCTTTCGTGCATCCCGCCCAGCACCTGTACTTATTTGGCTCAGTCACAGAAATCGCGAGATTGTCTCCATGCTTGTCTCGGCCCCGGCGCGCGCACGCCGGACAGCAGGTGAAGTAATTGCGGCCCATCCTGCGCACTCGGCCGCCCAGATATCTCAAGATCGAAAACTCTTCCCATGAACTTCGTCTGCCAATGAAGCTACCGTGATTGCGTCCTCGTTCCGTCGCACAGCATGGTTCGTCTGCCGTCGGCGGAATCTCGGCGAGCAGCCTGGTCATCCTCTTTTGGCTCAACTTTCCCAGTCCCTGTAAGTACTCCAGCTGCGCCTTGATATCGTAATCAGCCCCGTAGAACCAGTACCGTTTACCGTCCCGTCGATGAATCCCCAAAGGTCCACGAATAGCATTTCCGAACTCGCCGGGCGACAATCGATCCTGTTTGGGAAAGATTTCGATCCCCTCGATTGAGGCGGAGCCCACAATTTGCGGTTGTCCGTTTTCCTGCTTCCCAGCGCGAACTCGCGCGGCGAGATTCAGCACATAGCGGCGACAGTCGGCCGCCAGTAAAGGTTCCTGCGCAAACATCCACAGGTGCCCGCCCCGCCTGGATCTTTCTAGAGCTGAGTCGATGCCGTCGTTGCGAAGTTCCCATTGCAACCTCAGCAAATCGGTCACCGCGTCCTGATAATCGGCATCGATTGCAATCCACTTGCAGCACTGAGTCGCCGGATTGATGGCATAGAGCCCGATCGTAAGTTCGCCCAGAAAATGCCTTCCGATCTTCTCCAAGGAAAGACACCGGTCATCTTTGGGACGATAGTAGTAACACTTTTCTTTTAATCCTTCCCGAGTTACGGTCTGCACAGTGTGCGCTCGGCGATTTACAAAAAGCTCACAGTAGGCTACGAACAGTTTGCGTTCGAGGCTTAGACGCGGAGACATACAACCACCCCGCTTTCTTACTAGCGATGAGATCTTCGGTCAAATTTTCAACTTTTTCGCTCAAGCGGCTGCAAACTGCTTCGCGAAACCCTGTAGTCGGTCCGGATGTAGGGACCATTGAATGAGCTGATATTCCGACAGGATCTCCCCGAACTCTGCCAGCGTCAGGTTGTCCTCGGCGCCTTCAAAGGTGAGCATATAGAACTCTTGCTGAATCCGATCATAGACATAGATCGCGCCGGAAGCCGGATCGTCTGCTACGACCTGAAACAGTAGGACTACATTTGGCATTTGGATCCAGCGCGCCGCAACCGCCTCACCAATCGACAGAAACTCGCGAATCACCGCATCCAGATTTGATTCTGGATTGCGGAATCCAAGTTCTCGAACACCGAATAATCGATGCGCAACCATGTGGCCTCGTTTACCTATTTGCATACCCTCCTCCTTCTAGATAGTGATCAGTTATTGCTTACGAGCAGATCCCTGGTTCCATGGCACAGTAAAGGTCTGTGCACCGGTGACTGCTGAAGCGCTCCGCTCTGAATAGATATCAGTGTTCCGGATCGCTCCATTCACAATGGAAAAGGTCGTGACTGGACCTCTTCAGAAGTATTAACGCCACCATAGAAGCGCAACGCTCCTCGTGGATGGAGTCGCTATTAATCTATTCAGAGATCAGAAGATAGTTCGAATTCTAGTTGTACAAACGATGAGCAAAGATGACGATGCTGGAGGACGAGCGGAGGTTATTGTTGGTAAGAGCTCAAGAGGGGAAACAACAAGACGCGTTCTACGGAGTTTCTGCGGCAGTTGCCGAGACAAGCATGTAGTGTTTAGCTGAAGTCATCTGACTCCAAGCAGTAAGTCGATCGTGAGCTGATCCAGCTTTTCATACATCAATCCGCGCCTGGACAGAGCGGCCCGATCAAACGATTTCTTCAACAAAGTTTGCGCGTTCTTGCTGGCATATCTGCCCACGTGCTCTACGGGATTCGGGTTGATTTCCTTGAGCAATGCCTGAATCTCTTTATCCTGGTTCCAGCGCCGAGCCTTTTCTTTGAGAATCAAATAGCTGCGCATGCAGCCACGCGCGAAATCCTTCACCCCTTCGACATCTTCTGTCCGATACGAATGGGCATCGAAGTGGCGAGGTCCGCCGTATCCGACATCTTCAAGGAATTTCACCAGCCAGAACATGGCTTTGGGCGTGGCCGAAGCGAAGCGCAGGTCCTGATCGTAGCGGCCGGGATACTGATCGTTCAGGTCGATGTGGAACAGTTTTCCCGCCTCCCACGCCTGAGCAACCGCATGGACAAAGTTCAGGCCGGCCATGTGCTCGTGTGCCACTTCGGGATTTACACCGACCATGTCGGGGTGATCCAGCGTCGGAATGAATCCGAGATACGCGCCCGTCGTCGGCATATAGATATCGCCCCGCGGTTCATTGGGCTTCGCCTCCAGGGCAAACTTGTATCCGTATTTTTTGTCGATGTTGTATTCGCAGAGGTAGTTGATGGATTCGCGCAGGTTCTTGACAGCGTAGTCCGGACGCCGGCAGGCGTCGGTTTCTGTCCCCTCACGTCCGCCCCACAGCACGAAGATCTTGGCTCCGAGTTCCGCGCCGAGGTCCATGGCGTGCATGGTCTTCTGCACCGCATAAGCACGCACCTCGCGATCGTTCGCGGTAAAGGCTCCATCGCGAAAGACGGGATCGAAGAATAGATTTACCGTCGCCATCGGTACCACGATGCCGTGCTCTTTGCAGGCTTTTTTGAATTCGCGAACGATTCGGTCACGCTCTGCGGGCGTGGCGTCGATGGGTACAAGATCGTTGTCGTGGAGGTTCACTCCCCACGCGCCCACTTCGCCCAGCAGGGCTACGATGTCATTGGGGGGAATCGTCGGACGCACGGCTTCACCGAACGGGTCGCGTCCACGATTTGCGATCGTCCACAGTCCAAAAGAAAATTTATGTTCCGGCTTTGGATCGTACGAGCCGCTCGGCATGAATCCTCCCCGATATCAGGCAGTATGAGATGCGGATGATTCTTCGCGCATGGACCGCAGCGCAGGATAAATGCGACGGTACTTTTTATATTGCTGCTGCATGATAGCCGACGATTCCCGATTCGGTTCCACCGTCGAGGCTACGCGCACAGCCTGACGGCACGCATCATCCACTGTCTTCCAGACGCCGGCTCCGACTCCGGCCAGTAGAGCGGCTCCATAGGCCGCTCCTTCTTCTGCGGCGACGATCTCGACCGGATGAGCATAAACGTCGGCCTGAATCTGACGCCAGAGCGGTGAACGCGCACCGCCGCCGCCCAGGCGAATATTCTTCACCGGTACTTTCATCTCTTCGAAAATCGAGAACGAATCGCGGAGGCTAAATGTTACGCCTTCGAGAATGGCGCGCACCACGTGTGCGCGACGGTGGTTCGCCGCCAGTCCCACGAGCGCGGCGCGAGCATCAGGATCGAGATGCGGCGTGCGTTCTCCCATCAGGTACGGCGCCCACATCACGCCATCGGAACCAGGCGGGACAGACCCAGCTTCCTTTGTGAGTGCGTCGTAGGGATCCCCATTTGTGGGTGCCGTCCCAAACTGGTCACGAAACCAGCGCAGCGACAGTCCTGCTGCTTGGGTTACACCCATTACGTGCCAGCGATTGGGAACGGCATGGCAAAAAGTATGTAGGCGTCCGCGAGGATCCATCGCCGGACGATCGGTTGAGGCGAACACGACGCCAGAGGTTCCTATGGTCGCGTGCACGGCGCCAGGCGCCACTACGCCGAGCCCTACTGCGCCTGCAGCTTGATCTCCTGCGCCGGCGACAACCGGAGTTCCAATCGCGAGACCGGTTGCAGCCGCGCCTTCCTTCGAAACCTTTCCGCATACCTGGCACGATTCGAATAATGGCGGCAGGGCTGACTCATCGATGCGCGCAGCCTTCGCCATCTCTGCCGACCAGCGACGATGCGCGACATCGAGCAGCAACGTGCCGGATGCGTCAGCCATGTCCATGCCATATTCGCCGGTGAGACGAAAGCGGACGTAATCCTTTGGAAGCTGCAGCATGCGAAATTTTTCATAGACGCGCGGCTCATGCTTCCGAACCCAAAGGAGCTTGGTGAGGGTGAAGTTCGTAAGCGCGGGATTGCAGGTCCAGGTGATGAGCTGCGATTCTCCAACCTGCTCAGTCAATTCACGAGCTTCTTCGGCGGTGCGCTGATCGCACCAGATCAGGGAAGGACGCAGCGCATTTCCCGCCGCGTCCATCAACACAGCACCATGCATCTGGCCGGAAAACCCAACCGCTGCGATGCTTGCCCCCGACACGCTTGACGAAGCCAGTAATCCACGAACAGCTTCGCGGCCCGCTCTCCACCAATCCAGCGGCTCCTGCTCGGCCCAGCCGGTTTGCGGCGACGCAAACGGCTGATGGTCTGTAGTTTTCGACGCCAATACCTTTCCAGTTTCGTCGATGAGCAGCGCTCGGGTCCCGCCCGTGCCAACGTCGATACCCAGCAGTTTGGTGGAGGAACTCATTGCGTGATCTTGTTAGGGAGCAGCCGACGCATTATGACTGAAGCTCGAGTCGAAAAAAAGTGCAATCGTGTACGTTAACGGTATAGATTGTTATCCCATCTTGTCGAGTGCAAATTTCTCCCGGAGCGAATCCAAGATGAGTTTCCCCCGCTTCGCAGTGCTGTTCTTCAATGCTGCGCTTGCCGTGTATCCGTGCCTGGCACAACAATCCGCGCCAGCGTACAAAAATCCAGCGCTGTCCATTGATTCCCGAATGAAGGACCTCCTGAAGCGGATGACGCTGGAAGAAAAGGTCGCGCAGCTCGAATCGACGTGGCAAAACCACGGCCAGAACCTGGCGCCGGAAGACTACTTCGTCGATGAAAAGGGAGTGCTCGACGAAGCCAAAGCCAAACAGTTGCTGAAGAACGGACTGGGCCAGGTGTCGCGTCCGAGTGAGGGCCGAGGACCCACGGAGATAGCGGAGTTCACCAACCGGCTGCAGCACATCGCAATTGAGAACTCGCGGCTCGGCATTCCTCTGATGTTTCACGAGGAATGCCTCCATGGTTTTGTCGCTATCGGAGCAACGTCTTACCCACAGGCAATCGGCCTGGCCGCGACCTGGGACGACGCTTTGCTCCAGCGCATCTTCAATGCTGTTGCACTCGAAGCGCGCTCGCGCGGAGCCGATGAATGCCTTATGCCCGTCGTCGATGTGGCGCGCGACCCGCGCTGGGGACGGACCGAAGAGACTTACGGCGAAGATCCCTACCTCGCGGCTCGCATGGGCGTGGCGGCTGTGCGCGGACTTCAAGGCAATGGACCAACCATCGACAGCAACCACGTTTTTGCCACGCTCAAGCATTTCGCGGTACACAGCCAGCCACAGGCAGGAACCAATGTCGGGCCGGCCGATTACGCTGAGCGCACAATGCGCGAGTATTTCTTACCGCCGTTCGAGGCCGGCGTTAAGGAAGCAGATGTTCGCGCCGTCATGCCTTCCTATAACGAGCTTGATGGCATCCCCAACCACAGCAATGTGTGGCTGCTGCGCAATATTCTGCGTAACGAGTGGGGCTACAAATACCTCACAGTTTCCGACTACTTCGCCATCGATCAGCTCATCGACATTCATCATGTCGCCGCTAATTGCGACGAAGCCGCAAAAATGGCCATCACGGCGGGAGTCGATATCGAGCTTCCGTTTGCCAAATGTTATCGATCCCTGCCCGCGCTGGTTCACAGCCATCAGGTTCCTGAGTCGCTGATCGATGAAGCCGTCTCCCGAGTTCTGCATGCGAAATTCGAGCTTGGCCTCTTCGATCATCCTTTTGTCGATCCGCAGAAGGCAGTTCAGAGCGCCGGCACGAAGGCGGATGCAGACCTTGCTCTTCAGGCCGCGCATGAAACCATCGCGTTACTGAAGAACAAGAACAATCTGCTGCCGCTGGATATCTCGAAGCTGAAGAGTATCGCTATCATTGGCCCGGACGCGGCGGAAGCGCATCTCGGCGGGTACAGTGGAACGCCAAAACACGCGATCAGCATTCTCGACGGAATCAAGAACAAGGTTGGCAATAAAGTCGAGGTTCTCTACGCCGAGGGCTGTCGCATTACCGAGAGCAAACCAGTTTGGGAAGAGGACAAAGTGATTCCGCCTGACCCGGCGCTGGATAAAAAACGCATGGCCGAGGGGGTAGATGTGCTCAGCAAGGCAGATCTCGGGATTGTGGTCGTCGGCGACAATGAGCAAACTTCTCGCGAGGCCTGGTCGCCAACCCATCTTGGCGACCGCGACAACCTCGATCTCGTAGGACGACAGGACGAACTCGTCGCTCGCCTTCTGGCCACGGGCAAGCCGATCGTGGTCGTGCTGCTGCACGGACGTCCGAACTCGATCAACTTCATCGCCGAGCACGTTCCTGCCATTCTCGACGGCTGGTATTTGGGCCAGGAGGGCGGAACCGCGATGGCCGACGTCATCTTCGGTGACTACAATCCGGCGGGGAGACTGCCCATCACCGTTCCGCGATCGGTCGGGCAGCTTCCGGATTTCTACAATCAGAAGCCCTCGGCGCACCGGCCGTACCTGTTCGCGAACTCGACTCCACTTTTCCCCTTCGGCTACGGGCTGAGCTACACGAAATTCCGGTACGCCAACTTACGGCTCGAGCCCGCAACCATTCCCGCGAACGGAAAAACGAGGGTTTCGGTCGATGTATCCAACACCGGGAATCGTGTCGGAGACGAGGTTGTACAGCTTTACATTCGCGATGAGATCAGTTCAGCAACGCGTCCCATTAAGGAACTGAAGGGCTTTCAGCGCGTGAGCATCAAACCCGGCGAGACTCGCACTGTGAGCTTCTCGATCGGTCCCCAGGAACTCCAGTTCTATAACCGCGAGATGAAGCGTGCTGTAGAGCCGGGAACGTTCAAAATCATGCTTGGACCAAACTCGGTCGATCTTACTTCCGTCTCTCTGGACGTTCGCTAGATGCCGAGGGAAGTACGCAAGAAGAGCGGCATTCCGCTCATTGCTGAGCTTGCTGGCGTTTCCATCGGTACCGTGGATCGTGCGCTGCACGGCCGAGCCGGCATCAATCCCCGCACGCTGAAGCGGGTTCTCAAAGTAGCGCAAGACATCGGATATACACCGAATGTTGCTGCTCGCGCATTGTCGACGGGCAAGCATGTCCGCATCGGTGTATGCGTTCCCAAAGAGCTGGCCTACTTCTACGACGAGATGTGGGCCGGTATCCGCGAAGAAGCCGCACGTTATGAGCCACGAGGTGTGGAGTTCGTCTTCGCTACGGTTCCTGAATTAGGAAAGGGAGAAGGTTCCGCCTTCCATAAGTTACGCGCCTGCAAGGTCGATGGGATTCTCCTCACGCCAGGCAATCCAGAAATCATGGCGCCGCTGATCGATGCGGCTGAAAAAGAGGGGACGCGTGTTGTCTGTGTTTCCACCGATGCCCCCATGAGCAGGCGCTCGTCAGTCGTGTGCGTTGAGCCGCGTCTCAACGGATTGATTGCCGGCGAACTTATGGCAGATTTCGTTCCTCACGGCAGCAAAGTCGCCATTGTCACGGGAATGCTGAAGACGATCGACCACCGCGAAAAGGCTGAGGGATTTACGGCTAGCTTTCGTGATCTCTCAATGGGCGGAGCGGTAGTGGAGGTCGTCGAAGCTCACGAGCACCCTACAGAGAGCTTTCGCAAGACACGCGCACTACTCGAGAGAGTACCGGATTTGGCTGGGATCTATGTCAATACCGTAAATTGCCTGCCGGTGTGCCGTGCCTTGGCACAGGCAGATCTTGTCCGCAAAGTGCGTGTAATTGCCACCGATCTCTTTCGCAAAATGATCCCGGCGATCGAATCCGGAGCTATTGCCGCTTCCATCTACCAGCAGCCGTATGTTCAAGGACAGCTGGCAGTGCGTGCGTTGGCTGAGCATCTGTTGCACGCTTCGCAATTAAATCCCACACAGTATCTGAATCCAAGTATCATCCTGCGGGCTAATCTGAACCTGTTCCGCGAGGCCACGTTGATATCGCGACCTCGGGCAAACCAGAGAGCCGTAGGCGGTACCCCACTCCGCCAATAGCCCAATAGCCCAATAGCCCTCCTTAATTA
>Ga0134126_10005621_pt1 | contig 15656 bp, 6 predicted proteins | sample KB31752_FD_96881 | JGI IMG/M metagenome (GOLD analysis project Ga0134126, IMG submission 96881) | Terrestrial soil microbial communities with excess Nitrogen fertilizer from Kellogg Biological Station, Michigan, USA - KB3-175-2 | ecosystem: Environmental > Terrestrial > Soil > Unclassified ...
CCACTGTGATGGACGAGACCCAGATGCTGAAGTGGATATTCCAGCCAAGCACTACCTTCATCACCAGCGCCATGGCGTACATGTTGATGCCGCTCATCAGGATGGTCATGACAGCGAAGGAAATCGCCGCCAGCAAACGGCTCGACTCCCCAAAACGCAGCTTCAAATATCCCGGTACTGAATGCGTCTTCGACACATAATAAAACGGCATCATCACCAGACCGAGAAACAGCATGGCCGGAATGGCGCCTATCCAGTACCAGTGCGTGGCCAGAATTCCGTACTGGTAGGACGCGGCCGCCCAGCCCATCAACTCCAGCGAGCCCATATTGGCGGAGATAAAACTCAACCCCGCGATCCAGGCCGTCATCTCCCGGCCAGCCAGAAAAAATTCCTCGCCGGTGCTGCTACGCCGCTTTAGATAAAAGCCGATATAGATCACTATCGCGAAATACACCGCGATGATCGCTATATCCAACGGGGCCAGGTGCGCGATGTGATGGTGCGTGATGGCCACAGAAAATACGGCCATCGCGTGCGGCGTACGAGTCGCGGCAAAGGCGCTGTGCGAAACATTCATGTCCGATTTCGCTCTGTCATTATGCCGAGTGATCTACCCACGACGGACTTGCCCATAGGTCGCGTTTGCCCCGTGTTTGCGCTTGTGGTGCCGGTCCATCAGATGCTGCGGAATTCCTGCAGCCGGTCCCGCCAGCATTTCAGTATGCAGCGCCAACCGGGCGACATACTCTAACGCGACTGCATGATGGACTGCATCGTCAATCGTTTGTCCCCAGCAGAATGGAGCATGCCCAGCCACTAAAACTCCCGGAATCGACAGCGGGTCCAGGCCTTGAAAACACCGCACGATCACCTCTCCGGTGTTATGCACGTAGTCTTCCCCAACTTCATCCACGCGCAGCATCTCCGTCACCGGAACGGGACCATGAAAATAATCTGCATGCGTCGTGCCGTAACAAGGAATAGGCTTTCTCGCCTGCGCCCAGGCCGTTGCATACTCCGAATGCGTATGCACCACGCCGCCGATCTGCTGGAATTTGCGATAGAGCAGCAGGTGCGTCTGTAAGTCGGAGGAAGGCTTCAGTTTGCCATCGACGATCTTTCCTTCCATGTCAGTGACCACCATTGCTTCAGGGGTCAAGGCATCGTATGCGACGCCGCTTGGCTTAATGGCGATCAGGCCCTCGTCGCGCGCGATGCCGCTGACGTTTCCAAACGTCGAAACTACAAGCCCCTGGCGCACGATTTCCTGATTCGCGCGAAGAACATCATGCCTGAGCTGCTCTACTAACATTCGACACTCCATTCGCAGCGAACCGGCCTGTCTATCAAAGTGACTCGGTCCACCTTCATCTCCGTACCGCCAGAACACAGAACGGTTGACGAAACGTATACGATCCAAAGATACAGGCTTTGCTTTCACAAGGGGATATTTTGGCTGTCATTCTGCCGATTCTGATCGCGTTCTTATTATCCGCGTTCTCGCTCGCAGCACAAGTCACAGGCACGCGTCGCACCATATCGCTGGACGGAACATGGAAGATTGCGGACAGCGTTGCGGCCGACGCTCAGCCCAAAGTCTACGATCGTTCGGTTCCAGTTCCGGGTCTGGTCCATTCCGCTTCTCCACCGTTCAAAAACGTCGACGAATTTCAAAGCCGCCAGTTGTTGCAGAACCTTGTCGATCAAGGAATGTACTCGAAGGCGAATTTCGACAAGCTGGGCAACAGTAAGGGAATCTCGAACCAGAAACGGAACTACTTCTGGTATCGCAGAACTTTTATGGCGCCGTCTCAACGTGAGGTCGCTCTGTTGAAAGTAAATAAGGCCCAGTTTGGGATTGCCGTTTTTCTAAACGGCATCAAGCTTGGCGAACACTATCCCTGCTTCACCTCGGCGACCTTCAACGCAACCCACGCCATCCGTTGGGGAAAAGAAAATACATTGGTCATTCGCGTCGGCGCCCATCCGGGAGTTTTGCCCGCCAATGTCTCCGAAGGCACAGACTTCGAAAAAAATCGCTGGACGCCCGGAATCTACGATGATGTTTCTCTGCTGGCGATGGACAATCCAGTCATCACTAATGTTCAGGTCGCACCCAATATTCATACCTCCCAGGTTCTCGTTCAGACTGAGCTCCACAACTACAGCAAACGCCTGATCCGCACGGAAGTGCAGCAGTCCATCACGACATGGAAGGGGTCAGCCGCGGTCGCGACCGCGAAGCCATTGAGTGTCAGCCTGGCCGCCGGCGAAACCAAACTGGTGCAGCAGACAATTCTGGTGCCCCACGAACACCTATGGTCGCCAGACGATCCCTTCCTCTATAAAGTGGAGTCGCGCACCAGTGGCGATTCCCAATCGACCCGGTTCGGCATGCGCGAATTTCGCTTCGACACTGTCACGCAAAGAGCGTATCTGAATGGCAAGCCCTTCTTCATGCGAGGTTCGAATATATGTTTGCACCGCTTCTTTGAAGATCCTGACTCAGGAATGCTGCCGTGGAATACCGCATGGCTTCATCGCCTTCTGGTTTCGATCCCGAAACAGATGCACTGGAACTCGTTTCGCTTCTGCATCGGCCCGGTTCCCGACAAGTGGCTACAGATCGCCGATGAGTCCGGCCTCCTGATTGAGAACGAATACATGGTGTGGGTCGACGGTCGCGGTTTAAAAAATGAAAACTACGACGTGAAAGAGTTGACCGGAGAATATCGCGAGTGGATGCGGGATAACTGGAATCATCCCAGCGTTGTCATCTGGGATGCGAACAATGAATCCAATGCGCCCGAGTTCGACTCTGAGATTATCCCTGCTGTACGCGGACTGGACCTGTCCCATCGCCCATGGGAGAACAGTTATAACGCACCGCAAGGCGCTAACGATCCCGTCGAGGATCATTCGTATCCGTTCTATTCAACGGCAACGTCGGGCACCTGGGAGTTCCACATGACCGATCTGGAAACTCTGCCGGGCATGGTTCCCAATCCATACAACTTCAAAACCGCCCACGCCCAAATCATCAATGAATACGGTTGGCTGTGGCTCAATCGCGACGGCTCTCCCACATTGCTGACCGACAAGCTGTACCCTATGTTGCTGGGTCCCAAAAGCACTGCGGATCAAAGATTCGCCATGCAGGCGTATTTACTCGCTGGAGAAACAGAGTTCTGGCGCGCTTACCGCAGATATGCGGGAGTGCTCCACTTTGTGTATCTGACCGCCAGCGATCCTCACGGATTCACTTCAGATAATTTTCAGGATGTGAAGACTCTTAGGCTCGAGCCGCATTTCGCCGACTATATGCGCCAGGCATTTCAACCGCTGGGAGTTTACGTGGCATTCTGGCACCCGCAATTAAACGCCGGAGAGGCTCGCAAGATTACTGTGATGATGGTGAATGACATGTCCACTGAAAAGCACGGCACCCTGCAGCTCAAGTTCATCGGCCAGGATGGAAGCACAACAACCGTTACGCAAACCCCGTTCGAGCTGGAGGCTTTCGGCGCTGAAAGTTATTTAATGACCGTTCACGCCCCGGGGCATCCAGGGAGATATACGCTTGAGGCGGTGGCGATTGCTTCCGACGACGCAAACAATCCGACGCTGAGTCGCCGGTGGGTGACCATCGTTTCTCCCGCAACCCAGCATTAGCGCGACGGAACGAAGTCTACGACAATTTCCAAGGGATGGTAGTTCGGCGGTGCCTGTGATGTCTCGGATCGCGGCACGGTCAACTCATAAATATGGGCCGAGAGTGATTTCCACGTTGCCCCGTGAATTTCAGCTATCTTTCGGACTGTTTGCAACTGGAAGTTCGATTTCTCCGAAGAATCCACGTCGACGTCGATGGTGTATTCCGATCCATTCAACTTCACATCGATCAATTTGATCGCACGACTTGGATCGCCGATCCGCGGTGTCACCTTCGGCAGCACCAGCGAAACTCCACCTGAATATTCCATCGTGATGTGCGACGTGCCGTGCGGCAGCTCAACGTCCATCGTCGCATGAGTATCCTGCTCATGCGCTTCCAATCGCGCATGAACCGGCTTTCCGTTCAAGCGTGCACCCTTCAGCGCGGACCCCAGAGGAATCTCCGGACCGTAAGCCAGATGAATCCGATCGCCACTGTTCATGGCTTCCAGCGAAGAACCGCCGTCCGTGCGCGTCCAGATGAGATCGATTTTCGCCTGCGGCAGTTGGATATTTCGAATCGTCACGGTGTTCCAATCGGCAGGAATATGTGGAGCAAATATCAACTTCCGCTGCACTCCGTCAACCTGCAATCCCAGCATTCCGCGCACCGCTGCATGAAAAAAAGACGCGGAGGACCAGGTCTGTTCCGGCACGGATTCTGTTTGCTCGTGATAATAGTCGCCCGCCAGAACCTCATCCATGTGCCCGAGCGAATCGAGAAAGTTCCACGGAGCCAATCCGCTCCAAATCGCAAACGCCGTGGCGGGTCGATGGCCATTCCAAAATGCGGTCGCGGCTCCCGCCGTGCCAACTGCCCAAACGCTCCCCTTTGCATAGGAGTCTGGATCGAAGACGCCGGATGCAATCGATGTGCTGCGCGTTCCCCAGTCGGTCTGAAAATTCGGTGATGCCAACTCATTCAGCACTGACCGCTCTTGCGTCTCACTCAAGAGATGCTGGTCGAGGACGACATCTCCGCTGACGCCGCGATTCAGAATCTCCTTGCCCGAAGGTGAAAATCCATCAATCCAGAATTTCTGCTTTGGATCCCAATATCGTTTCGCAGCAGAATCACGAGCTTGTTCACTGGCCCTTCTCGCTGCTGCCGCACCATTCGTATCGCCCATCCACGTCGCCATTTCAGAAAAGGAACTCGCCGCCAGAATCCAACTGGACGAAAGCGTCAGCTCGTCGCTCATCCGGTCCTGTTCATCGCCTCCCTCTTTGCCCGGCGGTATGTGCGGCAAGCCGTCCTCCGGATCGATCAACGATTGGCAATATCGGTACGCCGCCTGCACCGACTTCCAGTGATCCTGCAAAAATTGCCTGTCCCCACTCGTGGCAACATATGCCGCCACCGTATTCAAATATTGGAAACTGATATCCACGTGGACAAACATATACGGATATTTTCCGACCCAGTCGATCAAGCCTGCACTTTGCGACATCTCATGCCAGATCATTCCCGTTTTTGGGTCCTGATATTTTGCGATGAAGTCCAGCGCAGCCCGCGCGCGATCATACTCGCCAGCACTCAACAAAGCCTGAACAGCAACCATTGCATCGCCTGCAAAAAACCACGCGTACTGTGGCCGACGCGAGCCTCGCGATGGTCCATACCCGGCGACCAATCCGCAGCCAAGATACGGATTGCATACCCAGGCCTGATCGAGCGCCACTTCGGCCCATGCCAGATCTCGATTGAGATCCGTATCGGGAGTTTCAATCTGCAACGCGTTCGACCGCAAATCCGCATAGTGCTGGGTCGCTTCTTTTGCAAGCGCATCACGAGTGTCCGTCAGCCTGCTCACCGATGCATTCAAACTTGTTGCGCTTCCATCTCCGGATGCAATCACTACAGACGCTGTTCGAATTCTGCCGCTGCCCGCCGGCCGAACCGTAAATGCAAGCCCAGCCGGTGCCGCGGACGAGCTGGGCCGGTTGAAGATTTCGTCATGCGCTATAGTGGCCGTGGAACCGATGACCGCGGAAAATCGATGCGTCTGCTCCGTCAGCAGATATCCCGACACCGCCGCATTCCAGTTCACATCCTGGCCGCCAATCCCGGCCGGCCACATCAGGTTCAGCACCGGCACAAAATGCACGACAATGTCGACCGGCTTCTGGCTCTCAACGGAATAGGTGACGATCGCTCCCGGCGCGTTCAGCGGCACGAACAGATTTTCTCTCACAATAAAATTCGGACCGATATAGATTCGCGTAATTGCATCCGGCTGATAGACGATCCGCCGAAGAATGGTTGCTCCCCGAATTTCCGATGTTGCACCCTGCGGACGAAAACCAATTTCGTAATCCTTGATCAGTTGTACCGGATACGCCCACACCTCAAGTCCGCCGCCGGCATAGCCATCCAACAATGCGCGGCGGCCGTGGACTGCGATGAATCGCCTCGGAGCTACCGCATCGGTCGTTAAAGACAATGATTCGAGTGCGGGATTCGTGGCAGCATCTCGCCCCGCCGCCAGTGCAAATGGGGATATCAGCCCGACCAGCAGCAGGCACAGCAGCAGCATGCCCGTTTTCCATATCGAGCGTGGAGCACTTGCCAATCGCGTTTGGGCTAGCATTGGATGCATCGGCAGAGAGTGAAGTCCGCGGCTACTTTGTTGGACTTTCGTCGCTCGGAGACGTGCTCACATCCTGCATCTGGGCCATCCCTGAAGTGACGTCGGCTTGATAGGTCGACAGATGCGCAACAATCGAATGCTGCCAATTGGTTCCGAGAATGATGGCAATTTTCTTCTGATCTTCCGGAGTAATTGCCGTCTTCATCTTCGTTACATCTGCGATCGCCTTCGGCAATTCCGCATGGAAGTGCGTCAGCTCGTCCGATACCGTCTCCGGATGGTAGCTCAAGCGATCGCCCGTCTGCATCACGTCGACCAGCGTATCCGGCGACCATGCCAGCGGAAAGGTTTTATTCAACGTGTCATACGCCTGGCGTAGCCGCGTCATGTTTCCTGCAAACCCGTCCAGTTCGGCACGGCGCTGCATCAAATCCATCGGCCGCTGCACATGAATCGCCACGGTCTGGCTTGTGGGAGCGCTAGCCACAGTGATGACAGTTGTGAGCGTGTTGCCTTCAAAATGCCAGCCTGGAACTCCCTTCTTAATCGTGTACTGTAACGCGGCGCCATTCGCCGTAACCGAGCTGGGCGGCCAATCTCCGGGCAACCTCAGTTCGTATCCGCGAGCATGCAGCATTTCGGGATAGCTTCCGCGAACAGGATCGATGGTCACTGTCAGGTCCCCGCCGTCCTGCTTCGCGTGGATGGTCGTCCATGTCGCCTGGTTCTCCTGGTATGCCCGGCTGCGCGATGCATCCTCATACAGCGTGTACTGCGACGCGCTCCCTGGATCTTGCGGAAAAACTGTCAGAATCAAAGGATCGACAGGTTTTTGTCCCGTGTAGCTCATGGAAGGTGCCATGGGGATGATTGCGCCGTCCGGCACATACACGGGAATTTGGGAAATGGAGAACTTGCGCTGAACGCGTGTCGGCCCAGTAAAGTGCTTGCCGGTTTGCCACTCAATCCATTTCCCTTTTGGCAGCCAAACCGACGTTGACGCCAATTGCGAGACGGCATCGACAGGCTTCACGACTGGAGCAACCAGCATCTCCTTGCCAAACTGATATTCATTCTTAGAGTCGTACGCCTGCGCAGCCTCCGGCCAGTTGTAATAGAGTGGCCGCAGAAACGCGACACCTGTGTCGTAGGTGCGTCGGGCCTCGGTGTAAATGTACGGCACCAACGCAAAACGCAGATCGTAATCGCTGCGCATAATTCCGGAGTACGGCTCAGGATAGGCCCAGATTCGCCGCTCGGCCTCGGGGTTCTTCGTGGTGTGCGTACGCAGAACCGGCGCGAAAACCCCGAACTGTACCCAGCGCGTAAATAGCTCGGGATCGACAGCCCCCGGCATATGGCCGCCGATGTCATGACTCCAGTACGCATACCCCACGTTGGCTGCTGTGGCCGTAAACCACGGCTGAAATGCCAGCGACGACCATACCGAAATCGTGTCGCCTGAGAACCCGAGTTGATAGCGATGCTCGCCCAGTCCGCCCCAGCGATTCAACATCAGCGGCCTCTTTCCCTGACGCGCCTGGTCGGTGAAGAAAACGTAACCCAGCCAGAAGGTTGGATTCACGCCTGGAACTTTTGTATATTTCTGCTGCTGCCAATCCAGCCACCAGAAGTTGACGCCCTGTTTTTCAAACGGGTGCAGCACCAGGTTGAAATAATTGTCCACGAATTTTCTGCTGGTAATGTCGAACGGCACATATTTCTTAGTCGCGGGATCAATACCCATCGCCCGCGCCATTGCCGGATAACTCGTCTCCCAGGGCTCAATGCCGCCTGCGGGGTGCAAATTCAGCGTGACCTTGAGTCCTTGCTGATGGATGTGATTCAAGAAGGCCGTCGGATCCGGAAACAACAGTTTGTTCCAGCTATAGCCAGTCCAGCCCAGCGGCTGTCCGGATTGATCTTTCTCCTGGCTCCACCAACTCTGCTGAAACGTCGGGTGCCAGCCCATATCGATGACCAGCACATTCAACGGAGTATTGTTGTTGTGGAATCCCTGCACCAGGTCATTCAATTCCTGATCGGTATACGCCCAGTAGCGCGACCACCATGTGCCGAAGACGAACCGCGGCGGCAACGGAATTCGTCCAGCCACCTTCACATAATCGCCCAGCGCTTCTTTGTAGTGATGCCCATATCCAAAGAAATACCAATCTTGATGGTCCCCAGTCGGCCGCGGCATCACCCATGGCCACGGACTATTTTCTCCGTCCTTGAACTGAAAGTCAGTCGAATCGAACAGCGGCCGTTTGGAATCGTCGACCACGACCCAGCCGTCTCGGGAGATGAGTCCTTCACCGATCGGTTCAGCCGTATGGTCGCCCCGCGCCCCATCCAGAGTGCGAGTTGTTCCTTGCAGATTGCCGGTAGCTGGCATGCCCGGATGCCACGTCACTTCTTTTCCGTCAAGCTGAAAACTCACGTTCAAGTTGCCTGGGGTGAACTTGCCATCGCCTCTCGGCGCCAATGTGTAACACAGCTTCAACGCGTCCGTGCTCAGCGTCAGCACCTGGCCTTGCGCGCCATGCTGGATAGCGTGGGTAAACGGTGGAACCGGCATATTGCGATTGAGAAACACAAAGGACGCGTGATCTTCAAACTGTCCGTTCGCGGACCACTCCATGCGAATCATTTGCGGAGTCAGAACCGTGAAGCGCGCGTGTCCAAGAGTCACGACAGCTTCGGGATTCGCAACAGGATTATAGAGTCCGGGGGTAGACTGCGCCGGAGACGAGGAAGCCTCCTGGCCTCGCCCTCTCGCAGGGAGCAAGCCCAGAACTACAAACAGAACCGGCAGAAGCAGAACTTTCGTGATCAGAGAGAAGGCAGTGCAGGGGGCTTTCGATGTCATCAGTCTCATGACGCAGGCATCCTTATCATTTCGGGGCGTACGACATCGAACATTCGGAGTTTTCTCGAGCGGACTTCGATGCCGTAAATGGGCGGTCCGCGATGACGATTCCCGATGCTCCGAATATCTGTTCAGCCCCGAAAATCCGTCTGGCTAAATTGTTTCGCGCGGATGTATTGGCCGATCTTCTGAATCTCACCAAACGCGGAATGGCGACCTCGCTTTCTGCCGACATTCCGCATCTGGATCGATCGTCTAGAACTGCAGTTTGCCGGCGAATTGCAAGATACGCATTGAGCTTCCATTCTGCGAAGCCACAATGCCGTTGATCGTGCCGGAACTCGAGCCGCAATCGATACAATTGCTCGGTCCGCCAAGGTTGGGATGATTGAACACGTTGAACGCCTGCGCCGTCAGTTGAAAAATCACGTCCTTCGGCAAGTTAAAGTTCTTTGAAACCGATGCATCCACGTTGATCAAACCAGGACCCCAGAACGAGTCGCGCTGAATGTTGCCGAACGTTCCCGGCTGCGGTCGCTGGAACGGCCCGGAGACCTGTCCCGGCGTGGCCAGCAGAGCGACCGGCGTAAAGTAGCGCACCGTCTGGGTTAGCGGATCGAAAGAACCGGCCTTCATGTGGAAGCTTTCTCCTCCACCGGCCCAGCTTGGGCGGCAAAGGCTGCCTCCCTGACCGTCAATGTCCTGATCGGCCGTGCAAAGCTGGTAATACGGCGTGAAAGGCAGACCGCTTTCCCAGGTCCACGCGCCGTTCAGCATAAATCCGCCGATCGCCTGGTTCACCCAGCCCGGCGCGTTGCCGCCGATCGAATGGCCTCGCCCGAACGGCAGATTCCAGTTGCCCGTCAGCACAAAGACGTTCTTGCGGTTGTAGTAGCTGTTGCCGTAATCCGCTTTGGGATCGTTGAAGTAATAGTCGGACTCATGGGCCTGCGCCTTCGACCAGGTGTAATGTGCCATCATCTGCAATCCGTGCGAGTAGCTCTTATCGAATACCACTTGCATCGCGTTGTAGCGGGTGGTGGCCTGGTTGGCGTTGTAGCGAAGGTCCTGCGTCCAACCAAATGGATGCCCGTAGCCAAGATGCAAGTACTGCTGCGCAGTCCCGTTATAGTAGGGACGGCGATCGCTCGTGGTGTACGGTAGGCCAGTCAGCGGGTTGATATCGGCGGCAGGACAGCCCGCGATGACACCGTTGCAGTTGTTGAAGCCGCGGATCGTCGGCTGGTTCGGACTCGCCTGGTTGGAGGAGTCGAACATGTTATGAATTCCGTGACTGCCGACATAGCTGATCTGCAACGACGTTGTCGGACTCAACTGCTGCTGTATCGCCAGGTTCCATGCATCGATGGTCGGGTTGCGCATCGTCAACGGCCGCGTCGGAACTCCAATTCCGTCCGGCAATGGATAGTTACCGCTTGCTGGGATGGGAGCAAACGTATATCCCGGAGGTCCATCGGCCAGACTGAAAACCTGCGAGTAATTCGTCGCCTGGTTCAGGTTCTGCGACACCTGCGTCGGGTAAGAGAATGTCAGCACCTCTCCAAAAATGTCTCCCGACCAACCCATTCCATATGCCCGCCCGTATCCTGCGCGCAAGACTGTATTGCGACGTACCTGCCATGCCAGCCCGATGCGTGGCGCGAACTCCGTCCAGTTCTTACCAACGTTCAGATTAGTTCCCCACGGACCGTATCCAGCGATGCGAATATTCCCGGTATTCAGATCCAGCAAACCGCCTTGGCCTTTTCCGTTCACGGTCTCCGGGAAATACATGTCCCAGCGGACGCCATAATTCACCGTCAACGTGTTGGTAGCGCGCCACTGGTCCTGGGCAAAGAAGAACGCGCGTTTTTGACGTTCCTGTGCGTTGGTGTTTTGCGTTTGCGTTCGTTGGAACGCGGTCACGTCGCCGAGGACAAAGGTTCCGAAGCCAAGTCCGGCAGTCAAATTCCCGTTCGCATCTATACCCGCGGTCCGTGGCGCGCCAAAATGGAAGTTGCCGGAACGAACATTGTTGTTGTCCAGGCCAACCAGGTGATTCATGGCGTAGCGAAGGTCGGTGCCGAACCGGATGGTGTGATTCCCCATCTGGTGGGTCCAGTTGTCATTCACCTGAAACACATTTTCAGTCTGCAGAAACTGTGCGGCTGAAGTACCTAATTCAAGGTTGCTGCTGCCGTTACTGCCGTTGCTCAGGATGTCAATGTTGAATTGCGGCAGGCCGCCATTCAGCGACAAGTCACCCACGTTAGTGTTGGGAATCCCAAGTTCATTGCCTAATGGCTTGTTGTAATCCGGCCCCTGCTCATTGATGTGGACGCGGAACCAACCGAAGCGGAAGTCGGTGACCCACTTGGGACTCAATACGTAATCGCCGCCCGCAGCAACACTTTGATCGACTACCGAGTCGTCTCCGGCGAAACCGCCGGCGCCAAATCCTAATCCGCCTGCGGCGCCAAAGTAAGGCGCACCGGAAAGTGAGGAGTTGAATCGAGTGTATCGGCCAAACGAGTGAAACTTCTGGCTCATCTGCATGTCGCCGCGCACGTCGAACTGATTGGTGTTGAAGATGCCAGACCCGGAAGCAACGAAATTGTTAACGATAGAGCCATTGCCAGTGTTGGGCAGCGGCATGTCTTTCATCAGGTTAATCGCCGGAGCGGAAAGATCTCCTACAGGAATAATGTTCCCGGTAAACGCAACGCGCCCTCCCGGTGAGTCTGGCGTAACACCGGTCGTGGGATCGAATACTTGAAACTGCGCCCCTCCTCCCAGCGCTGGATTCAAATAATCGCTCAAATTGCAATCTCCACCGGATGTGCACGTGCTGTGCGCCAGGGCCGTGGGTACCGTCGTCTTGACTGCCGAGCCGGTTTTCTGCCGCACTCCCTGGTAGTCGCCGAAGAAGAAGACCTTGTCTTTCCGCACCGGTCCGCCAATCGAACCGCCAAACATGTTCTGCTCGTTGGGAGAGATGTAGCGGCCGGTAAGAGAATTGCGTTGCGCTTCCGAAAAAGGATCGCGCGCCTGCTGCGCGTCAGACCGGCGAAATTCGAATGCCGAACCGTGGAACTGGTTCGTACCGGACTTTGTTTGCGCCGTGACCATTCCGGCTACGGAGCCGCCCAGTTCCGCTTCGTAATTCTGCGACGTGACTTTCATTTCAGAAACCGCATCGAGGTTCGGATTGATGACCGCGACTCCGATAATCGGATCCTGATTGTCGGTTCCATCCAGTTCGTACCCTGTAGCAAAGGGCAACTGACCGTTCACTTCAATCTGCTGGCTTTGTTGCGGGTTCTGATCCTGCCCCACACTCCAGCCGATGTAGCTGGTGCCCGGCGTCAACAGTTCGAACGAAGTAAAGTTCCGATTCAGGTTGGGCAAATTCTCCAACGCCCGCGAATTCAGAATCATGCTCACATCGGCTCGGGATGTATTCAGCAAAGGAGCAGCCGACGTAACATGGACCACGTTAGAAACCGCTCCGGCCGCCAACTGAACGTCGACTTTCGGCTGAGTATCGGCATACACCTGCACGCTTTCCACTGTTCCCTGGTTGAAACCCTGCTCGGTCGCCTGCACGCGATAGGCATCTGGAATCAGGTTCTGCACCCTGTAATCGCCACTCGCATTGGTTTGCGCGGTGACGGAGACGTTTTTGCTGATGTCCGTGACCGTAACAGTCGCGCCGGGTATCACTGCGCCGGTCGGGTCGGTTACGGTACCGAAAATGGTCCCATACACAGCCTGCGAGAAGGCAGCCGGCGCGCTCAGGCCTGCCACGATCAGCACCATGCACGCGATCAGAATTCGACTTGTAAAATTTTTACTTGGGCACGGACGCAGGAATGTGAATTCGGGGGTGGTTTGGCACACTTGTTCCATGTAAAGCCTCCAAAAGAAACACGTCAATCGTGGACGTACATCCGATTTTGGGCAGATGCAATGAAGGTTGGCGTCTCGCCATTGCGAATAGTCTCTGCCATGATGCTGCGGAAAATGCAGAAGCAAATCGTAATTCGCTCGCTACGTTAGGGGGCGAATCTGCAGGACCCATTCTCCACTAGATGATGCTCGTTGAACTTTCGTTGCTGCCTTGGTTTCAATGTTCTGCGACTACAACTTGTACGCGTATAATCAGTAAGTTGTCTAGGTTGTTCACGGTGATTTGACTCGTGAATCCCCGTGTAAAACGCGTACCCGCATGTCAAAAACAACGACTAGCCCAGATTTGCGCGCTTGGGAATCGACTGATCCGCGGTGGCAACTGGTGCAGCGGATTGCGTCAAGCCAACTGCTGAAGTCATCGTCTCGACTTCGGGACTTCTTGCTCTACGTCGGAGAGTGCGCCGTTCGCGAGGCTCCTGAGGACGCCACCGAGCAGCAGATTGGCATTCACGTATTCGGTCGCGCGCCGGGGTATAACTCGAGCGAGGACAGCATCGTCCGAACTCATGCCCGGCTCTTGCGCCAAAAACTGACGGAGTACTTCGCGGGCGAGGGTTCAAAGGAACAATTCGTCGTAGAAATTCCCAAAGGGCATTACCTGCCGATTTTTCGCACAATTGAACCATTAGCTCCTTCGCCGAATCTCTCCGGCGCGGGCCCGGTTCGCGATACCAAACTGGCGTCGGCTTTGCCCAAGGCCTCACCTCCGGCTCGAAAGGTAGTGTTGTGGCGAGTGATGGCGTTAGGTTTGATTGCTCTGGCGCTGCTCTCACTCGTGGCGGTCGAGCTCTGGCGCAAACGCAGTCTTCCCGTCGCCCAGACAAGTTCCGCGATGGAAACCCTCTGGAGACCTTTCCTGTCAGGTGCGCCACCGCTGGTCATCTATAGCAACGCATTATTCGACGGCAGTTCGAAAACAGGGCTGCGCTATGCCCACTCTACGACCGATCCGGCGACAGCAAGCTCCTATATCGACACCTATACCGGAGTCGGCGAGGTTGCAGCCGTCTACCGGCTGACACGCATGTTCGACGCCGATCATGCTCAGTTCATCCTCAAGCGCAGCCTTCTTGTCACCTGGGATGAGGCAAGCATCAAAAATTTGATCTTCATCGGATCATCGGCGGAGAACCCATCGTTGCGAGTCTTGCCCGATGCCTCCGACTTCACGATTGTTGCGAATGATTCATTGGCAGGATTCGTCAATCACCATCCAAAGCCAGGCGAACCTTCCATGTATTCCAGGCCGGAACATCCACTAACCCGCGACTACGCCGTTCTGGCGCTGGTACCCGGCATGCAGCCCGGTAAGTGGATTTTGATCTGCAGCGGTCTGACAACATTCGGCACCCAGGCCGCCCTCGAGTTCGCCACCAACCCGCAGGATGTCGACCAACTTTTTCGCGCTGCAGGATTCTCCAAAGGAACTGTCCGGCCATTCGAAGCCCTGCTTGAAACCGCGATCACCGGTGGAGTTCCCGTCCAGACCAAACTTGTGACCGTCCACCCGCACTAATGACATCAAGCCGAAATTCCTTCGCTACAGGCTATTGCGAGGGCTGCAGCGACAGTCGCTCCGCTGCGTGGATCTTCGATACTAGCTCGACCTCACGCTTGGCGTCTTCCTCATCTCCCATCTTTCGATAGGCCTGGCTAAGCAGCGCGTGAGTCATGTAATTGTTCGGATCCATCTTGGCTGCGTGCCGCAAATACATGCTCGCCGTCTTCGCATCCCCTCGAAGCATCAGGACCTTCCCCATCAGGATGAAAGGACCAGTGCTGGAAGTATCGAGCGATAACGCCTTGGTCAGCGCCTCTTGTGCCGGCTGATATTTCCCCAGGTGGATGTACACATCTCCCAGCCGATCGTAGGTAGCGGGATAGGCGGGATTGATGGCTCGTTCCTGCTCAAACTCCTGCAGCGCGCCGTTCATGTCGGACTTGAACAGGTCAACTTCCCCAATCATGAAATGGGCCAATGGCAACTTCGGTTGTGCCTTTAGTGCCTGCATGGCCGCGTTCCGGGCCAGCTCCGGAAGGTTCGATTGCATGAACATGCTGCCTAAAAAGAGATATGCTGCGCCGGAATCCCCCGGAACACCGTATTGCTCCGCAAACGTCTTGCGCGCCTCGTCGTATTGTTGCGAATTCAAATAGCAGAGCCCCAGCACATGGTTGGCGTCAGCATCCGCATTCGGCATCCATTGCCGCACGCGTTTCAAGTAAGGAATCGCGTCCGATGGGCGGCCCAGCCGATACAGCGTCAATCCGTGCAACTGAACCGACTCGATGTCATTCGGATTTTCTTTTTCTGCTTTTGTAAAGGCCTGCAGCGCGTCAGTTAGCTTGCCAGTCCGGTAGTAGGCGACGCCGAGTTCATGCGCCGCGCCCTTCACTGGCGGATTTGCATCGGCAAGCGGCTGCAGCAGAGCGATTGCAGCAGCAGCCTGTCCGTGTTCCAACTTCTGCTGCGCTTCAGCCAACTGATCTGGCGCACCCTTAGG
>Ga0134126_10005622_pt1 | contig 15655 bp, 14 predicted proteins | sample KB31752_FD_96881 | JGI IMG/M metagenome (GOLD analysis project Ga0134126, IMG submission 96881) | Terrestrial soil microbial communities with excess Nitrogen fertilizer from Kellogg Biological Station, Michigan, USA - KB3-175-2 | ecosystem: Environmental > Terrestrial > Soil > Unclassified ...
GCCGCCCGCGCCGCTCATGCAGATGTTGGCGTTGGGTCCCTGGGCGCCGAGGCGCAGACTGAGGAAGTAGAGCACCAGATTGGCCAGGCTCTTCAACAGCCACAGCGGGTTGATGATGGCGATACCGTCGGCGCCAAAGCGTCGCAGGTCCAGTTCGCCGTGGTAGGAGATGTCCAGCGCCGGCAGCAGCTCGTCACGATCCCCGGCGTGTCCGGGCGAACCGACGTAGCTGGCGATCCGCGCCGGGTCGAGGGCGGCGCGGCTGTCGGCCGCATCCAGGCCGGCGTCGCGGACCGCCAATTCCACCGCCGCCACGCCCAGCCGCACGGGGCGGGTCATGAGCTTAAGCGATTTGCCGTCCTTGATGAATTCCCGCGGCTGGAAGTCCTTGACCGCCCCGCCGACGCGGGTGCGATAGGCGTCGAGCGCCAGGTGGGGGACATCGCCCACCCCGCTGCGGCCGGCGCGCAGCGCCGCCCACAGGTCCTGGGGCGAGTTGCCCAGCGGCGACACCAGGCCCACGCCGGTGATGACCACATGCCGCGGTTGCGCTTCAGCCGGCATAGCGCCTCACGACCAGGCTTCCGTTGGAGCCGCCGAAGCCGAAGGAGTTCGACACCACGGTGTTTACCGCCTGCTCGCGCCCCTGGTTGGGCACGTAGTCGAGGTCGCAGACCGGGTCGGGATGCTCGTAGTTGATGGTGGCGGGGACGTAATTGTCGCCGATGGCCCTGGCGGAGATGATGGCCTCGATGGCGCCGGCGGCGTTGACCATATGTCCGGTCATGGACTTGGTCGAGCTCACCGGAATGCGATGGGCGCGCCCGCCCAGGCTGCGCTTGATGGCCATGGTTTCGCTGCTGTCGTTCTGCAGGGTGGAGGTGCCGTGGGCGTTGACGTAATCCACCTGCCCGGGCGTGATGCCGGCATCGGCCAGCGCCGCCTGCATGGCCAGCATCGGCCCCTGGCCGTCGGGCGGGGAGTCGGTGATGCGGTAGGCGTTGATCGAGGTGCCGAAGCCGGCCAGCTCGGCGTAGACCCGCGCGCCGCGCTGATGGGCGTGCCAGGCATCTTCCAGGACCAGCATGGCGCCGCCCTCGGCAAGCACGAAGCCGTCGCGTTCGCGGTCGAAGGGACGGGAGGCCTGCTGCGGGTGGTCGTTGTTTTTCGACAGCGCGCCGAGCAGGATGAAGCCGGCCACCATGGTGGGTTCCATCAGGCACTCGGCGCCGCCGGCGAGCATGACATCGGCCGCGCCACTGCGAATCTTGTCCAGCGCCCAGCCCAGCGCCTGGCTGCTGGAGGTGCAGGCGGTGGAGATGGTGCAGATCGGTCCCTGGGCGTGGAACTCGGCCGCCAGGGCATGCGCCAGTCCGTAGGGGGAGTAGCGCAGGTATTCCCACTCGGGGACGGCGGCCAGGATGGCTTTCCGTTTGGCGGGATCAGTGGCGCGCAGCTTGCGCTCGGCCAGCTCGGGGAGCAGGCTGTCGCGCCGCCCCTCGGTGCCGAGGGAAATGCCCAGCCGCCGCGGCGACCACTGCGCCGCGCCCTCGCCGGTGAGGCCGGCGTCCTGCATGGCTTCGCGGGCCGCCACCCACCCGAAGGCGTTTTTGCGGTCGAGCGCGATGGCGACTTCAGGCCGCGCCTTCTGCCGCACCGCGGCGGGAGAAAAATCCTTCACCTCGCCGCCGATGCGGGTCTCGAAGGTGGAAGCGTCAAACAGGGTGAGCGGTCCGATGCCGCAACGGCCGGCGCGAATGCCCGCCCAGGTGGCCTCGACGCCGTGGCCCAGCGGCGTCACCGCGCCCATGCCGGTAATCACCACCCTGCGATTCGAGGTCATGAGGCTTTGCCTCCCGGCTCACCGATGGTCACACCGGCCAGCAGATTGGCGTTCACCTGTTCCGCCCAGGCGCCGAGGGTGGCGCGCGCCGCCTCGGGGATGACGGAGTTCTGGCCGTTGTCGTAGCCGAGCATGAGTTCCGCCGAAGCCACCGGCTGGCCCTCGACTTTGGCGGTGCAGCGGCAGCGGCCGGCGCCGTCCACCAGGCCCATGAGTTCGGCCCGCAGCTCGAGTTTGTCGCCGGGGCGCACGAAGCGGCGGAAGCGGGCGTTCTGGATGGTGAGCAACACCGGCAGCACGGTGCCGCCGCCCTCGGCGCGCACCGAGTAGGTGATCAGGCGGCCGGCGAGCTGCGCCATGGCCTCGACCATCAGCACGCCCGGCACGACCGGGAAGCCGGGGAAGTGGTCGGCGAAGTAATCCTCGCTGGCGGCCACACACTTCCAGCCGACGGCGTGCGAGCCGGGTTGCAGCTCACTGATTCGATCGAGCAACAGGTAACGCATGGCGATGTCCGCGGCGCGGGCGCCGCAGGGCCGCGGGCGGCTAGCGGCCGGCGGCTTTTTCGGCCTCCAGCTCACCGATGCGCCACGCCACCAGACGGGCGAAGGTCTCGGGAGTAAACAGCGCCGGAATCTCGCGCGCGGTCAAGCCATCGTGCAACTGGGCGGCCGGCACCTCGGGCATCAGCACCCGCAGGCGCTCCAGCGCCGCCAGGGTGAGGACGCCATTCTGCTGAAACTCGGCTTCGGTGAGCGAGCCCTGGGTGGCGCGCTGGATGCCGCCGCGCGGAATTTTGATGCCGAACGTAGTTTCCAGCCGGAAGAGCAGATCCAGAAAGTCCAACGACTCGGCGTTGAGGTCGTTCATCAGGCTGCTGTTGGCCTTGACTTCACTCTCCTCGCGCCCCAGCACCTCGGCCACGGCTTCCCGCACCTTGTTCACGATTTCGTCGTGGCGGGAGGCGAGCACGCGGTCGGCGAGCTCGCGGATCTTCATCACTTCCTGGACATTGGCATTGGCTTCGGGCATGGGTCAGGCTCCTTGGTTGCGCTAGCCGACGCTCAGCAGCGAGAGGCCGCCGTCGGCGATGATGGTTTGTCCGTAAATCCAGTTGGCGGCGTCCGAGCACAGGAAGGCGGCCACCTCGGCCAGATCTTCCGGCTGCCCGATGCGCCCGGCGGGCGACAGATTTTCGCAGGCTTCCTTCATCTGCGGATAGTTGGCGAACAGTTTCAGCGCGTCGGTGTCAATGGGGCCGCCGGAGAGGGTGTTGCAGTTGACGCCGTGCCTGCCCAACTCGACCGCCATGTAGCGGGTGAGCGCTTCGGTGGCCGCCTTGGTCACCCCGATGGAGGCGTAGCCGGGGATGTAGTACTGCGACCCCAGGCTCGACAGGCTGAGAATCTTTCCCCGCCGCCCCTTCATCAGCGGCAGCGCCTTCTGGGCGCTGAGCAGCAGGGCGCTGGTGTTGCCGTTGACGGTATGTTCCCAGCCCTCGATGCGCTGCCGGGTTACCGGGCCGTAGGTGGCCACATCAATGGCGTTGTTGACAAAAATGTCGAGCGCGCCGAAGGCCTCTTTCACAGCGGCGAACAACTGGGCGATACCCTGCGGGCTGACGGCGTCCGCCTTGACCACCACGGCGCGCCGGCCCAGGGCTTCAATCTCGCCCTGGAGCCGCGCCGCGGCATCCTCGCTGGTGACGTAGTTGAGGGCCACATCGGCCCCGCCCTGCGCCAGACGCAGCGCGATGGCGCGGCCGATGCCACGCGCCGCGCCAGTCACCAACGCAAACTTGCCCTGGAGTTCCCCTGCCACCCGTTGTCTCCTTGCCCGCCGCCGCGGCTAGGCCCGCACCGGCTGCGCCGCCAGTTTGGGCGCCAAGCGGTGGAAGGCCTGCTGCAACTGCTGGTACTGCTGGCCCAGGTCGTGCTCCGGGCGCCCGTGCACGGTCTGCGGGCTCTTGAAGTAAAAGCCCAGCCACTCGAGCACTCCGCACTCCCCGCCCCGCTGCGCCGCGGCACTGATCAGCGCCAGGTCCAGCAATAGCGGCGCCGCCAGAATGCTGTCACGGCACAGGAAGTTGATCTTGATCTGCATCGGGTACCCGAGCCACCCGATCACGTCAATGTTATCCCAGCTTTCCTTGTTGTCGCCGCGCGGCGGGTAATAGTTGATCTTCACCTGGTGGCTGACCTTCCCATAGAGATCCGGGTACAGCTCCGGCTGCAGGATGTGGGTCAGCGCCGACAGCTTGGATTCTTCCTTGCTGCGGAAGGCGGCGGGATCGTCGAGCGTCGCCCCGTCGCCATTGCCCAGGATGTTGGTCGAGAACCAGCCGGCCAGGCCCAACATGCGCTGCTTGATGCCGGGGGCCAGGATGGTCTTGAGCAGCGTCTGTCCCGTTTTGAGATCCTTGCCGCTGACCGGGCAGCCCTTGGCCTTGGCCAGCTCGATCATCACCGGCATGTCCACGGTGAGGGTGGGGGTGGCGTTGACGAAGCTGCAGCCCTCCTGCAGGGAGGCGTAGGCATAGATCATGCTGGGGGCGATGGTGGGCTCGTTCTCCTTCATGGCCGCCTCGAAGATCTTGAGGCTCTGGTGGGCCGGCCCGGCGGGCAGGAAGACCTCGGTCGAGCCGCACCACATCACCACCACCTGCTCGACGTTATTGGCCTTGCGGAAGTTGCGGATGTCGGCACGCAGCGCTTCGGCCTGCTCCCACTTGTTGGTCTGGGGCTTGATGCGCCGGCCCTCGGTGCGGCGCAGATACTGCGGGTCATGAATGCCGGGCATGGGCTCGATCTTCTCCAGCACCGGCTTGACCGCGGCCAACTGCACGGGGTCGAGCACGGCCGCTGCCACCGCCATGTCATAGGCGTTGCCGGGGTTGATGTCCCAGCCGCCGAAGGCCAGGTCATCGAGGGAGGTGAGGTTCAAGTACTCGGCCAGCGGCACCCGCTGCTGCGTGCCCGGCGGCGTCATCACGGCCAACTGGGTCAGTGATCCAAACGGCCGGCCCTGCCCCTGACGGATGGCTTCCACGCCGGCGACCAACGTGGTTGAGATGGCGCCCATGCCCACCAGCAAAATACCCAGCCGGGGGGCGGACGTAGCGGAAGGCTGCTTACCTGATGCCATTAAAGACTCCTCCGTTTGGAATTGTCCTGAACCGGCGATTAACCGGGGGTTAAAAAACGATTAAAAGGATTTAACGGTTGCGCTCGCGTACCACTTGTGCCTCAGATTTTGTCGTGGCACGGCCACCGCTACCGTGCCAGAACGGGCGAGCGGTCGTCCACCACGCGGCGGAGTTTGGCGCGGGCGCCGGTGCCCAGGCGCTGGCGGAGGGTGCCGCGCGGCAGGATCTGTACCTGCAGGTCAAACAGTCCCATGGCGCGGTTCTTTTCGTAATAGGGGAAGGTGGCGGCGAAGCTGCGCAGCAGATCGGCTTCCAGGCCGGATGGGGCCACGCTGCCGGGCTTCAACTCGACGCGCGCCTCGATCACGTCGCGGGCACCCGGCTGGGTCACCGCCACCTGCCAGTCCTCGGCCAGGGCGTCGTGGCCGCCGAGCCAGGTTTCAAAGATCCAGGGGCTGATCATGCCCATGCCGCAGGAGACGATTTCGTCCCCCCGGCCCTGAATTTTGTCGATACGGCGGAGCGAGCGCAGGCTGCAGGTGCAGGGTTCATCGAGAAAGCGGGTGATGTCATTGGAGCGGTAGCGGACGAGCGGCATCACCTTGCGGGTGAGGGTGGTGAAGACGAGCTCGCCGAAGCCGTCGGGGCCGGGGTCGCGAATCTCGAAGAGGAAGTTGGCCTCGTTGAGGTGGTAGCCCTTCTGCGCCGGGCATTCGATCGCGGTGGCCCCCAGCGTCTCCGTCTGTCCGTAGGCCTGGTAGACTTTGCAGCTCCACACCCGCTCAATCCAGGCGCGGGTGCTCTCGCTCATGTTTTCGCTGCCGGAGAGGATGAACTTCAGCGGCCAGGCACCTTCGCGGGCGGCGATCTCGGTCAGGCTGACCAGCCAGGCGGTGTCCACGATCATCACGTTGAAGTCGTATTCCTTGATGCGGCGGTAGAACTCCTCCGGCGCCAGTTTGCTGGCGATGACGTGGAAGCAGCCCATGGCGTTGAGCGAGTGCATGAGCGTGATGCCGGCGTTCCAGAAGGCGTAGTCGAAGGCATCCACGGCGCGATCCTCGGGACGCATGCCCAGGTTCCACAGCCCAACCGCGCCCTCGAAGCCGATGTCGTGCACCTCTTCGTTGGAGAAGTAGACGCGCTTGTTGCGTGCCGTGGTGCCGGTGGTTTCGAAGCCCGCCTGGGGGCGGGCGCAAAGGAAATCCTCGACCGGCTGCTCGCGCAGATCCTGAGCGGTGGTGTAAAAGTCGCCCAGATCGCGGGGATGTTTGATTTTGCGCGGGTCCATGCCGCGGGCGGCGAACTGGCGCTGGTAGAAGCGGCTGTGCTGCGCCACCCGCGCCAGGGTGGTTTGAAACTCCGCCGCCTGCACCCGTTGCAGCACGCCGCGCGGCACGCGGGCGGCGAGGGCGGCGCGGCGGGCGATGTTGCGCCCCAGGACCAGCTTCTCCAGCAGAGTTGGAATTTGATCTAGCACAAGCCGGGCACCCGTGCCTATTTTGGACCGGCGTTGCCCCGGGTGTCCACTGGCTCAACGACTTGACGCGACTTCCGGATTGCCGCCTAATACTGAGCATGAGCACAGGAGTCGCACGTTCGACCGATCCCAACTATCAGTCCGTCCTGGAGCAGTACGCGGCCGGCATGAAACTCTACGGCCAACAGAAATTTGAGCGCGCCAAGCCGCTTTTGGAAAAGGTATGTGAGAGCCAGTATCGGGAACTGGCGGAGCGCGCCGGCGTGCATCTGCGGGCCTGCAATCAACGTCTGGACGGGGCGGCTGCGCCGCAGAGCGCGGACGAGTTCTATCAGGCGGCGCTAGTCAAGTTGAACGCGGCGCAGTTCGCCGATGCGGAGGAGCTGCTGAACAAGGCCATCAAGCAGGGCCACAAGACCGCAGATCTTTCCTACGCCCTGGCCTGCCTGCGGGCGCAGACGCGCGACCCGGAGGCGGCGCTGCACCACCTGCAGGAAGCCATCGCCGCCGATCCCCACTGCCGCATGCTGGCCCGCCAGGATCACGATTTTGAAGCCCTGGCCGAGGATCCGCGCTTCACCGAAGTCCTGTATCCGGAATCCGGCAACTGACATGGGCGCCACCGGCCACGACCGCACCGGGCTGTTGATTCTGGCCGCGGGCAAGGGGACGCGCATGCGTTCGCAGCTGCCCAAGGTGCTACACCGCGCCGGGGGCCGCAGCCTGCTGGGGCACGTGCTGGCCGCCGCCGCCGCGGCGGCGATACCGGCCGCCGACATCGCCGTGGTGGTCGGCTACGGAAAAGACACCATCCAGGCGGCGCTGGCCGCCGCCGGCGCCGGGGCGGTGACGCTGGTGGTGCAGGAGCCACAACTGGGCACCGGACACGCGGTGCAGTCCGCCGCAGCCTGGTGGCGGCCGTATGCCCGGGTGCTGGTGGTGCACGGCGATATGCCGCTGCTGTCGGCGGCGACCCTGACCGGGCTGGCCGCGCAACAGCAGTCCCGCGGCTGTGCCGGGGTGCTGGCCACCGCCACGCCCTCCACGCCGCGCGCCTACGGACGCATCGTGCGCGATCCGCGCCGGCCGGAGTGCGTGATGGGCATTGTGGAAGAGCGGGTGGCCACCCCGCAGCAGCGGTTGATCCGTGAGCTTAACGCCGGGTTCTATTGCTTCGAGACGCAGGCGCTGGCGCTGGCGCTGAGCCAGTTGGGCACCGACAATCCCCACAAGGAGTATTACCTCACCGACACGGTGGCCATTCTGGCCCGGCGGGGGAAGGCGGTGGAGGCGCTGGCGCTGGCCGACGAGCGCGAGTGTCTGGGGGTGAATGACCGCTTCGAGCTGGCGCAGTTGGATCAGTTCCTGCGGCGCCGCAAGGCCGACGAGCTGCTGCACGCCGGGGTGAGCATCGAACTGCCGGACACGGTGGTGATTGATCCCGAGGTCACGGTCGGCGCCGACACCACGCTGGAATCCGGGGTGCATCTGCTGGGGGCGACACGCATCGGCGAGGGCTGCCGCATCCGCGCCCACTCGGTGGTGGAGAACGCCGTGGTGGCCGACGGCGCCGTCATCGGGCCCTTCGCGCGTCTGCGGGAAGGCGCCGAGATCGGCGCCGCCGCGCACATTGGCAACTTCGTCGAGGTCAAAAAGTCGCGCATCGGCAGCGGCAGCAAGGCCAACCACCTCGCCTATCTGGGCGATGCCACGGTGGGAGCGGGGGCCAATATCGGGGCCGGCACGATTACCTGCAACTACGACGGGGTGAACAAGCACCCGACCACGATCGGGGCGGAGGCGTTCATCGGCAGCAACTCGACCCTGGTGGCGCCGGTGGAGATCGGCGACGGCGCCTACATCGCCGCCGGCAGCGTGATCACCGACGCGGTCGCCGCCGACGCTCTGGCGCTGGGCCGCGCCCGCCAGGTGGCGAAGCCGGGCTGGGCCGCCAAGCGGCGGGCGGAACGCAAGAAGCCGTAATAGCCGGACTGGCGCGGGTCCCGCCGGGCTGCGCGGGGCCGGCGCGGCATGTTAATATGGAGCACTCGCGCGCGCCCTTAGCTCAGCTGGATAGAGCGTCTGGCTACGAACCAGAAGGCCGGGAGTTCGAATCTCTCAGGGCGCACCACCCTTTCCAGGATTTAGGCCCTCCGAACGCTACTTGCGCTAGTGCAGGAGGATGAAGCTGACGGCGGAGATGGTCTGGCCGTTGACCAGGACCTGGGTGGCATCCACCTGATTGCTGTCGGCGCCGCCGGGGATGGAACTGGCGTTGAGCAGGTAGTCGAGATCCACTTTGGCGAGCAGGGCGCCGTCGCTACGCACCGCCAAACCATAGGCACGTCCATTGCTGCCGGTGTAGACGGCGAGAGCCGGGGTGCTGCCGAGCGGCGTGGACTGCCACGACAGGCCGTCGGGACCATTGGGCAACATGGCCCAGCGGATGGGGGTGGGGCGTCCGGGCGCGCCGGAGATGGCGGCGGGGGGCAGAGCGGCGGCGGCCACACAGCTACCGCCGACGTTCACCATCCAGCCGAGGTGCTCCACCTGATCAATGTCGAGGCTTCGCCAGGGGCCGGCGCAACCGCTGGTGATGGTGAATTGCGAGGCCGGCGCCTGCACGAATCCACCCTGCGAGTTGGCGTTGTTCAGGTTGATGGCGAGGTAGGTGCTCGAGTTCAGATCGCCGACGAAGGCCAGACCGCTGACCGGGTCAAAGGCGGCGGCGCTGGGCGCCGTGCCAAACAGGGCGCCGTTGGTGAGCTGCACCGGAGTGACGGAGCCCTGCACCAGGTCAATGACGTTCAGGCCGGTTCCGCTGCCCGCGGCGTAGGGGGCAAAGATGCGCTGCGCGATGGGATCGTAAGCAAACTCGGCCGCTGCCGGGGCCGCCAGCGGGGCCGAGGCCGCGCCGGTGCGGAGATTGATGGTCATGTACCCGGCGGCGGTGGAGAGGACGGCCAGATCGCGGGTGCTGTCCACCAGCATCGAACAGACGGTGCACGCAGCACCGTCCACGGTGGTGGAGGTGGCGACGGGCACCGCCAGCGAGCGGGCCACGCCCAGCGGGTTGGAGGCCAGCTCGACCACCTGGAGGATGTTGCTGTTGCGGCCGGCGGCGATTACTTCATTCTGCGCCGGGTTGGCGGCGGTGAGAGTGGGCGCATATCCGGTGGGCATGACCACGGAAGCGTACTGCTTCCCGCTGTCCAGGTTTACCACCGCCAGGCTCTCCGGCTGGGGGATGTAGGCCTGGGCCGCCGTGATCGTATTGCCGCCGGCGTCCTTGCCCGCCGGTCCCACCATGATGGCGATGGTGCTTGTAGTGGCAGGGCTGGTCGGCAGACTGCGCACCGGAATCGAGTTGGGCGCGCCGAAGGGGAAGGGGTTGACCACGCTCACCCCCAGCAGCCCCGGCAGTTGGATGTGGGCGGTTACTTTGATCTCATTGCTGCTGACCCAGGCTTGATTGCTCAACTGGGCGCCGCTCATGTTCACCACCGCATCGGGATCAAAGGCGATGCCGGTAATGTCGAGGTTTACCGTTTGCCCGGCGGTCACCTGGGTGGGGGTGACGGTGCTGACCACCGCGGTGGGATTGAGCAGGGTCAGCGTAATGGTGGCGGTTTTGGTGGGGTCCTGCTTCGATTCCGCCCGCACCACCACCAGGTTGGGCGTGGGAACGCGGGTGGGGGCGGTATAGACGCCATCGGTCGAGACCGTGCCCAGGGTGTCGTTGCCGCCGTCCACAAAGTTCCCCGCCTGGCCCACGGCATAGAGGATGGTGGGGTCGGTGGCGTTCAGTACCTGAGCGTTCAACTGCACGCTGGAAGGGACCAGGGTGCCGGTGTTGTCCAGAATTGAAACCACCACATTCACCGACTGGCTCGACATGTAGACCTGCACTTCCGGGGGCGGAATGTAGTAGGTATTGCAGCCGGCGGCGGCGAGGGCCGTGACGAGCAGAAGCGCCGCCCACCCCGCAATGGGGCGGTGGAGAGAAATCGGGGGGCGGTTCTTCATGCGGGATTCGCTAACCAAAGGTGGGTTCAGTGCTCCCCATTATAGCCTTGGGGTGATTCCCAAGCCACCCCCTCTTGCAGAGTGGAATCCAATCTGCATACAAATTGAACGTGAGTTCCGCACTTTTACTGCAAGATTCTCTGGCGCTGGCCGTGGTCACGGCCGCGGCGGCGCTGACCACGGGCATCGGCTATTTAGCCCTCCGGCTTCTCTGGTTCACCATTGAGCAGAATTTGCACTCTCGCCGGTAAGAAAGTTCTGACGCTGGGGGACGGGCATCCGTTACACTTGGGGCCAGATGGGACATAAGCCCTGGCGTTCCGTCCTCGTCGGCGTGCTCGTAGTGCTGGCGGGCGGACTGATCTTTTGGGGCTGGCGTGCACACGGGAAAGCCAAGCCTTCCTTGACCGTGCCCACCGCCGCCGCAGCGTCGATCCCTGCCCCGCCGCAGCAACCCGCCACCAAGGAAGAGACGGCCACCGTACCGCCGCACAGCAACTTTGTGGCCGCGCTGGCGCCTTTCCACCTCGACAGCGGCCTGGTGCAGCAGTGGATTACCGCCGCCCGGCCGGTCTACAACCTGGCCCACATTCGTGCCGGCCGCCAGTTGACGCTGGAACGCGGCGCCGACGGGTCACCGCAGGCGTTCGGGTACCAGATTGATCAGAACCACACGCTGTGGCTGAAGCCGGAGGCGGGCGCGGCAGCGGCGGCCGCCACCTGGAAAGCGGCGATCGAAACCATCCCTTACGAGACCCGCCTGGCGGGGGTGAGCGGCGAGGTGCAGTCGTCGTTATTTCAAGCGGTGGAAGACGCCGGCGAGCAGGACGAGCTGGCGGTGGATCTGGCGGACATCTTCGGCTGGGACCTGGATTTTTACACCGACACGCAGTCGGGCGACGTGTTCCGGGTATTGATCGAGAAGCGCTACCTGAACGGCAAGTTCGCCGGCTACGGACAGGTGGTGGCGGCCGAATACGTCAACGCCGGTCATCCTTACGAGGCGCTGCGGTTTCACGACGAGCTCGGCATGCTGGCCTACTACCAGCCCGACGGGCGCCCGATGAAACGTGAGTTTTTGCGCTCGCCGCTGAAGTTCGCCGCCCGCATCAGCAGCGGATTCAGCCGCCATCGCTTTCATCCCATCCTGAAGGAGTACCGTCCCCACCTGGGGATTGATTTTGCCGCGCCCACCGGGACCCCTGTACAGAGCATCGGGTCGGGGGTGGTGGTGCGGGCCGGACGCTTCGGCGGGGACGGCAATATGGTGGAGATCCGGCACTCGGGCGGCTACCACACCCTATACCTGCACTTGTCACGCATTCTGGTCCATCTGGGGGCGCGGGTGGCCCAGGGGCAGACGATCGGTCTGGTGGGGATGACGGGGCTGGCCACCGGGCCGCATCTTGATTTCCGCATCGAGCACAACGGCGACTTTGAGAATTTCGAGTTGCTGCGCAAGAAGCTGCCGCCGGCCGACCCGGTGGGCAAGCAACTGCTGCCGCAGTTCGAGGCGCTGCGTGCCCGGTATGTGCCCGAGCTCGAAAAGCTCCAGCCGACGACGGCCGCGGCTGCCGCCCCAGCGGGCAAGCAGTAGCCCTCAACCCGGCGATAATGTTGCCGTGGCCACCGCCCCGGTTAAACCCGCGCTGCCGGAGTACTTTTACCCGGCCAATGTCCTGACCGAACTGCGTCTGGTGGCCATCCCGCTGATATTGGCGGCGGTGGTGCTGCGTCGGCCGGACTGGGCGCTGGGCATCTTTGTGGGGGCGGCGATCAGCGACGGCTTTGACGGCTGGGTGGCGCGGCGTTTCAACCAGCGCTCCTCGCTGGGGCTGTATCTCGATCCGCTGGCCGACAAGCTGCTGCTGGTCTCGCTGTTTGTTGCGCTGGCGATCATCGCCGCCATTCCCTGGCCAGTGACCATTCTGGTGCTGGTGCGCGATGCCTGCATCCTCACCTCGGCAGCGGTGCTGTATTTCGGCAGTGGGTTCCACGACTTCCGGCCGACTTGGTGGGGGAAGGCCTCCACCACGGCAGAGCTGGCGACGGTAGCGGTGACGTTGTTTGACAGCTGGGCGCCCAACGTGGTCACGCATGTACTGGAGCGGGTGGGCTGGATTTCGGTGACGCTGCTGGCGGTGGTGTCGGGCATCCACTATGCTTTCACCTCGGCGCGGCGTTTTCACGCGCAACAGGCCTAGCGGTCGGTGGCATCACACCGGCCAGTGACCCAGGAGCCCATACCGCTGCCTTTGCGACCTTCGCCGACGGATCGCTGGCAGACTCAGGCGCGCCAATGGAGGCGGCGGGCGCGGGTGCGGGCCAGACGCATACAGGAACTGCTGCGCGCCGCCCGCACGCCGGAGGGGCGGGGACGCAATCTGGCGGCGTTGCTGGTGCTGAGCGCCGCCGGAGGCTTCATTTTGGGCGTAACCATCGGCCTGGTTCGGAGGCGTCGTTAGCCATGTCCAGTGCAACCCTGCCGGAACTGAACCGCCGTTTGATCGAAAAGCGGGGCGCATTCGTGAATACCGCCGAAGCCCTGCGCGGGCGGGTGAAGCGCGAGGCGCGCAACCTGGCGCCGCAGCGCATCGTGAAGCGCCACCCGGAAGCGGCGATGAGCGTGGCGGCGGTGGCCGGTTTCCTGGCCGGCCGCATGGCGGCCGGTGTGGTGCGGGCCATCATGCCCTAGCGTACAATTCGTCCAGATCCAGTGCCGTCGCGTCCGCTCATCCTCGCCGACCTGCCGGCGCTGCACGTCCTCGATCAGCGCTGCTTCCCGCCCGGTATCGCATACTCCCAGGCTGAGATCGCGGCCGCGCTCCGCCACCCCCAGGGCTTCCACCGTGGCGCGGAGGAAGGGGGCCGTCTGGCGGCGTTCATCCTCACCCAGCCGCGCGGCCGCTACGGCCATGTGATCACCGTGGATGTGGAGGCCGACTTCCGGCGGCAGGGTCTGGGCGAAGAGCTGATGCGGGCGGCGGAGGAGCACTACCGCGGGCAGGGAGCACGGGGCATGCTGCTGGAGGCTGCCGTGAACAACGCCGGTGCGCTGGCGTTCTACTCGCGGCTTGGATATCGGGTGGAGCGCACCCTGCCCGGCTACTACGCGGAAGACTTGGACGGCCTGCGCCTGCGGCTCGAGTTCGCTGGTACTTGAGCCACCCCCCAGCCCCCGCCGCCGGCGGATTCGAGGCGGACGACGGCGCCAGCGGGGACGAAGAAGTTGCCCTTGGAAGGCAGCTCGCGGGTGGCGTCCGAGGCGGTGAGCAGGGTGCGGCCGCGTGCGCCGTCGGCGCCGCCGGAGAGGCCGTAGGGAGCGAAGTTGCGGCGCTCGCACAGCAGCGTTACCTGGGCAGGGGCGAGCAGCTCGACCTCGCGGACGAGGCCGTCGCCGCCGCGGTGCCGGCCGCGGCCGCCGGAGCCGCGGCGGAGTGCGTATTGGCGCACGCGGAAGGGGTAGGCATATTCGAGCGCCTCGACCGGGGTGTTGAGGGTGTTGCTCATGTGGGTGTGGACGCCCGACAGGCCGTCGGCATCGGGCGCCGCGCCCATGCCGCCGCCGCAGGTTTCGTAATAGGCGTATGACTGGCCGGCGCGCGGATCGCCGGGCGGATACTGGCCGCCGATGGTGAGGTTGTTCATGCTGCCGTGGCTGGCCGCCGGAATGCGATCGGGGGCGGCCTGGGCCAGGGCGCGCAGCAGGACATCCACAATGCGCTGCGAGCACTCGACGTTGCCGCCCGCCACCGCCGCCGGCGGGCGCGCATCCACGATGGTGCCGGGCGGAATGACCATTTCCAGCGGGCGCAGCAGACCGGCGGTGGGAGCCGCGGCTTCCGGCAGCAGGCAGCGGAAGACGTAGAAGGCTGCCGACCAGGTGATCGCCGCCACGGCGTTGACGCTGCCCTCGACCTGCGGGTCGGAGCCGGTGAAGTCTATGCGGGCGCGGGCGCGGCGGGGGTCCAGGGTGATCGCCACCCGGAGGCGCACGGGGCGGTCGCTGAGGCCGTCGTTGTCGAGGAAATCCTCGGCGGTGAAGGTGCCGGCCGGGAGCTTGCGCAGCTCGGCGCGCATCAGACGTTCGGAGTGGTCGCACAGAGCCGCCATGTTGCGCTCGACCCGCGGGCGGCCGTATTTCACCACCATGTCCCGCAGCCGCCCGGCGCCGATGCGGCAAGCGCCGATCTGCGCCGTCAAATCACCCTCGCGTTCGCGCGGGGTACGGATGTTGTTGAGGATCAGCCTTAGCAGATCGTGCTGGACCTCACCCCGGCGCACCAGCTTGAGCGGGGGAATGCGTACGCCTTCCTGATAGATTTCGCGGCACAGGCCCATCGAACCCGGGTAGGTGCCGCCCACGTCGGCGTGATGGGCGCGGTTGGCGGCGTAGAAGGGCCGGCCGCGGCCGGCGAACACGGGTACGACCAGGGTGATGTCGGGGAGGTGGGTGCCACCATCGTAGGGATCGTTGAGGATGGCGATGTCGTCCGGCTCCAAGTCGAGGGCATCGAGAGCGGCGCGCACCGACATGGGCATGGAGCCGAGATGCACAGGCATGTCATCCCCCATGGCCACCACTTCTCCGCGCGGGTTGAAGATGGCGCTGGAGTAGTCGCGCCGCTCCTTGATGTTGGGCGAGAAGGCGGTGCGGCGCAGCGCCGTTCCCATCTCCTGGGCGATGGCGTGGAAGGCGCTCTTGAAGATGGCCAGCTCAATCGGGTCATGGGCCTTCATATGCCAGGCTCCAAAATTAAGTTGAGAAAACTGTCAACTCGCAATCGCCACTTCGGTGGCAAGAAGGTTGTCGCGCTGTACTCGTTGACGACCGCGGGTCCGGTGAACCGGTCGCCTGCCCGTAACCGCTCACGATCGTAGACGGTGGCCGAGCTGCGCTTGCCGCTGTACCAGACGGGGCGGCGTCCCTGAATCGCCTGACGACCGTCTCCGGGACGTGAACGCTGGCGCGTGAAAGACAGCGACGCGGCCGGGGCGGTCATTCTCACCCGGAGGTTGACCACCTCCAAGGGCCGAGTACGGTCGGCGTAGCCATAGCGTTGCTGGTGGAGAGCGTGGAAGCTCTCGGCGAAGCCCGCTCCGGCATCAACTTCAAGCTCAAAACCTTGGCCACTGTAGCGAATATCCATACTGCGCCGGA
>Ga0134126_10005624_pt1 | contig 15653 bp, 12 predicted proteins | sample KB31752_FD_96881 | JGI IMG/M metagenome (GOLD analysis project Ga0134126, IMG submission 96881) | Terrestrial soil microbial communities with excess Nitrogen fertilizer from Kellogg Biological Station, Michigan, USA - KB3-175-2 | ecosystem: Environmental > Terrestrial > Soil > Unclassified ...
GGAATTCTCGCCTGGGCGGACAAGATTGATCCGAAGATGGCGAAATACTAGACGGCTGGATTTATCTTGGGTTGATTTCGCTGTAGATGGGATTGCAGTATCTGGGAGCGCTCATTGCGCTCCCTTTTCTTTTACCGCGATTTGAGCGCCAGCAGGGCAACGGTGGCCAGCGACATGACGATGATGCCAATCCAATAAATGTTGCGGCTGAGCCAGTTTCCCGGTTTCTTATCCGAATAGTGATCGAGAAACGACGGAGCGTCCGCTGTCGCTACAGCTGCGGAAACATTCGACGCTTCGCAATCCAAACACAGCCTTCGCCCTCCAGAAACCGGGAATCCGCAGGCCGTGCATTTCCCAATGCTGGCATGAAGTTGAGCCACGATTATCGGGTCAATCGGCACGACCGGGGTTGAATCCAGAGGCGCATGCGAACCGGTCAAGCTTGAGGCGCGCACGGCAGGATTCGATTGTCCGGCATGGGAGTCATCCGATTGCGTGGCTGTATTCCTTACGGCATCGCCAACGGGCGACGCAGGAAGCGGCCAGTTCTGTATCCCGGTGTCCTGAAGTCCGATATCCGGCTCCACCTCCAGGGCCGTCTGGATTATTTCTCCCAAACGTTCCACCGCGTTAATATCGCGCTCTTCAAACGCGTAGGCCTTGCCGGAGAGCAACTCAAAAATACCGATGACCTTTTGCTCGCGTACTAAAGGCTGGACGACTACAGAGACAATTCCCAGCGCGCGGCAACTTTCGCGGTTGACCCGGAGATCGGTCTCCACATCATCGCAGCGCAGAAGTTTCTTCAGACGGACGCTTTCGCCCGTCAAGCCAGAATCCATCTGCAGGTAGGCGCCGACTTCGGGCGCGGAGGCCCCTGCGGAAGCACGGCACACCATTTTGCCATTTTCAACCAACGCAATCGCAGCTCCGGACGCTCCTGTGATGTATTTGGCGCGGTCCACCAGCAACTGCAATGCGGCCTCAAGATCGCTCTTCGCCATTTGCGCGAGCGACTTGTGATTGTCCTCGCCGGGAAAACGCACTCGTTCCCGCGATGATTGCGACATCGCCGCGGGCGGAAACTTCCCCAGAGCTTCCGCCCCAGGAGTCTGGCTCGACGAGCCGATTTGTCCTAACAATCCCAACTGGTCCATGACCGGATATTCGGAGTTTCGCTCCCCGTATACCAACTGTCAAGAAGCCCTTTGCACCGAAAGGACATCGCCAGTGGCGCATTTGAAAAAATGCGAATGCCTCCCCAACGAAATTGAGGAGGCATTTAAGGTTTGAGATCCGGTTAATTGGCGTCGGCTAGAGTGAGTTGAGTGAATCCTCCGCCGAGCGAGTCCAGAGACACGAATGTCCTGATTTGATTGGCAGTAAAGGTGACCGTTCCAGTGCTAGTGAATGCTGACTTTGATCCGGGAGCAGTCAGGAAAATTTCATAGCTTCCGGGCGCGATATCCTGATAGCTGGTACCTGTCTGAAAAGCCAGGTTGGCGACCGTCGGCGATACGTTTGTAATGTTGGTTCCCGAGGCCACAATATACACATCCACCGGACCCATGGACGGCGCGGCATTGATAACGCGGACCGATGCGTCCCCGGTGGTCGCGACCGTGTTGTTATCACTGAACATCGTCCCGGAGATGTTAGGGGACAAGCCCGTTACCACCATGGTTTGCAACGAACCGGTTGACAGAGAGAGAGTTTGATCTAAATACGCGGTGGAAGAGCCATTCGGTTCCAGCTGAATGTGATGCGATCCGTTCGTTTCCGTTAAGTACCCGGTAGCCGCTCCGTAATTCACCGTTGCGGCGGTCAGACTGTCGATCAACACATTCGAACTGCCTTCACTCGGCGAAGCCTGCACGAAACGGATTTCCGGCGGATTGGTGCCGTTTGTTCCGGTAGAAGCCCCGGAACCTCCACAACCTGAAACAAAGAAAATTGCGCAGCCTGCAATAAACGTAAAGCTGCATTTGAACAGACGATTCCCCATTCCCCTATTCCCCATCCTTCACCCCAACTGAAGAGTTTGCACTGCCGCATAGTGTGATGCGGCTAGATAATATCCTCGCGTGAGAATTGTTTTGTTGAGAGTAAAGAGTGAGTAAAAAAATGTAAAGATTTGTTGGATGGCGGAAACCTTCGACGCATTTAGCGCTTGTCTCGCTGCTTCAACCAATCCAGAAACATTTGCTCAAAGGATTTGTCGTAATCCATCAGCACGTGACGCACGGTGTGACCGCTTACAAAGTGGCAAATTTCTTCGGCGAGATTTTTGGCGTGGTCGCCGGCGCGCTCCAGTGATTGCGTCATGAAGATGACCTGCAGACTTGCCTGCCGCTGAATGCTCTCGGGATTTTCAATGTGACGCATGAAGATGAGATTGCGCAGGCGATCCATCTCCGCGTCGGCGCGCAATATTTCAACCGCCTTCTTCACGTCGCGCGATGCGAACGCCGTGCCGACATCACCCAGCATCTTCTCGAGGATGCTTGCCATTTGCGTAAGATCACGCACATCCTGGGGATCCACGCGCGAGCCTGCGGCTTGGGCGCTGCTGCCAAAGCTGAGCAGAAGGTCGCCAATGCGTTCCAGACCAATCATGAACTTCATGCAAGCCAGCAATTCGCGGGACTCCGCCTCGCTCACTTGCGTAATGGCCTGGGTCACGCCCGCATCAATTTCCATGTCCAGCTTGTCGAGTTCTTTTTCCCGCACGCGCAGCGTATTGAGCAGAGCGGAGGAGCCGGTAGCCACGCACTCTGCCGCCACGGCAGCAGCGCCCTGCGCCACGCGGCAGGCCTCAATGGTCTGCTCGACCAGGTGGGCATAGTGTCGTTCGGGTGGAGGCTGGATTCTGGCTGTGCTCATAAATATCCAATCTTGGGAAGTGCTGCGTCGGCTCGCGATCGTCAGACTGACCCACGAAAACACAATTTTAGTATGTTCGGCGCGCTGGCAGGTTAACGGCTGGTTAATAAAATCACAACCCCCTGCCGCCCACTCAATAAATATTTTTATTTGCCGTTTTGCGTAAACGCCAGCGTCAAAAGCGTCTTTTGCTCGACTTCGTGGGCTTTGCCTGATCCGGTGGCCGGACTGGGGCTGGCAGAGCGTTTGATCGCAAGCACAGGTCGGTTTCCCGCTATTTGCCGCAGGCGCGGAAGAATGTACGACATGGCCCCCATGTTGGAAGGTTCTTCCTGCACCCAGACAATCTCGTGCGCCGAGGAGTGTTGCTGCAACGCTGCGGTCAATTCGGCCTCTGGAAAGGGGTAGAACTGCTCCATAAAGACGATGGCGGTGGAAGTATCCTGCCGCTTCTTCCGTTCCACGCGAAGTTCGTGGCCAATTTTCCCGCTACAAACCAGAATCCGCTCGGCGTTGATAATTTCGTTGTCGGGCAAAACATTCAGGAAGCGTTCGCGAGTGAAGTCCTCAATGGGAGAAGATGCGTCCGGATGGCGCAACATGCTTTTGGGCGTGAACACCACCAGCGGCTTGCGCCACTTGCGCATCACCTGCCGCCTTAGCAGGTGAAAATACTGCGCCGCCGTGGAAGGCTGGCAAATCTGCATATTATCGAAGGCCACAAGTTGCAAGAACCGTTCAATGCGGGCGCTTGAATGTTCCGGGCCCTGTCCTTCATAACCATGAGGAAGAAGTAGCGTGACGCCGGACAGCAGCGCCCACTTCGCCTCTCCGGAGCTTACGAACTGATCAATAATGGCCTGGGCCACGTTGGCAAAATCGCCAAACTGGGCCTCCCACAGGACCAGCGCCTCGGGACAATCGCGGCTGTATCCATATTCAAAACCCAGCACACCGGCTTCCGACAGGGTTGAATTGTAGATTTCGCAACGGGCCTGGCCTTCGGCGATATGCTCGAGAGGAACGTACTCCTGCTCGTTTTCAATATCTACCAATACGGAGTGTCGCTGGTTGAATGTCCCGCGGCGGCAATCTTGTCCACTCATGCGCACAGGCGTACCCGCCTTCACCAAACTTCCGAAAGCCAGCGCTTCCGCCATTCCGTAGTCAACAGCCCGCTTGCCCTGAGCCATTTCAGCCCGTTGCTCGAGCAATTTTTTGATTTTGGGATGGATGTGAAAATCCGCCGGATAGCTGCTCAGGCGCCCTCCAATTTCACTCAGCTCTTCCAAAGACAGTCCAGTGGTTACGCCGTATTCCTCTTTGTAACGCCCACCGACATAATTATTCCAATATCCCGGCAAGTCACGCATCAGAGGCTTCTTCTTAATGGACTTTCCGGCTTTTTGAGCTTCTTCCAGTTCCGCGCGAACGGCCTCAACGCGGGCTTTGGCGTCGGCAGCCCCGGAGCGCTCTGCATAGATCTCCCACAACGGCGGATGGTCTTTGATGGCCTTGTACAGAAGCGGCTGGGTGATGGTTGGGTCGTCCACTTCACTGTGGCCGTGACGGCGATAGCCGATTAAATCGATGACGACATCGCTGGCAAAAGCGTAGCGGTACTGAAGGGCAAGGCGTCCTACGCGGACAACCGCGTCCACGTCCTCGGCGTTCACGTGAAAAATCGGAATGTTCTGACGCCGTGCAAGCTGGGCTGCGAAGCGCGCGGAGTGCAGCTCCTGATAGAGCGTTGTAAAGCCAAGCAGATTATTGACGATCACATGCACGGTTCCACCGACGGTGTAACCGGGCAATTCCGCGTAGTTCATAGTTTCCGCGAAGACGCCCTGCCCAGCGAAAGCTCCATCGCCATGCACCAGCAGCGGCAAATATTTTTTAGTGCCGTCCTGACCGGCGCGGTCTTGTTTTGCGCGCGTGCGCCCAATGGTGACTGGATCCACCGCTTCAAGATGGCTGGGATTGGAAACCAGGTGAATGTGGACTTTCGATCCTTTGCGAGTAACGTACTCGCCGGTCGCGCCCATGTGGTACTTCACATCCCCGCCGCCAAGCACGCTGCGCGGATCCACATCCTCAAAACCAGCAAATACTTCAGCCTGCGGACGTTTTGCCACTTGCACGATTACATTCAACCGACCACGATGGCTCAGTCCTAATACAAGCTCACCCGCCCCATGTTCCGCCGCAGTCTCAATAATTTCGTCTATCAGTGGAATAAGGGCGGTCACGCCTTCCAGCGAAAAGCGCTTTGTGCCCAGGTAGCGCTGTTGCAGGACCTGCTCAAAAAGATCAGCGCGCACCAACTGATCGAGCACATGGCTCTGGTCCACGGAAACCGGATCACCCTCTATGTGTTCCTGAAGCCAGCGCCGCCGTTCGGGATCGGAGATGTGCATGAACTCCAGGCCGACGCTACCACAATAGGCGCGGCGCGCTTCTTGCGCGAAGTCAGTATCAATTTGCAGGTCAGGATGGAGAACGGGTTGAAAAAAACTGAGAGGGTCCAGGTCCGCTTCTAAATATCCCCAATGACGGAACAAATCAAAAACACGTTCCCGTTCAAGATCATTAGAATGGCCTGTTCGATGATTGCCTGCAGTTCCCGGAGCGTTCGTTAATCCAGTCGCCATAATTCCACTACTAGAATAACGGATGATCGCATTGCGTGCATGGATTCAAGGCGCACAAAAGCAGCAAGACCTCTGGAAAACTTCCCCGATTTTATTGGACTCTATTCCCTGCGCTTGACCGGACTCCCGGCTGCTGTATCTTGTAGAATCAGAAACTCACGTTATGAGCATTGATCTTACCGCTATTGATCAGCAGAAGCATGCCGCCGCGAACGCATCCCTGCGATTTGTCCGGGATGGGCAAATTGTGGGTCTGGGCACGGGCTCCACGGCCACCATTGCCGTCAGCCTGCTCGGGGAGCGGGTAAAAGCCGGACTGAAAATTCAGGGCATTCCCACCTCAAAGCGGACAGCGGAGCTGGCCCAGGACCTTGGCATTCCTCTAGTGACGCTTGATCAATATCAGCAAATTGACGTGACCATTGATGGCGCGGACGAAATAAATCCGCAGTTGCAGTTGATTAAAGGAGGCGGCGGGGCTTTGCTGCGGGAAAAAATCATCGCATCCGCCACGCGGCAAATGGTCGTCGTAGGGGATGCCAGCAAGCAGGTCGCCGTGCTCGGCAAATTTCCCTTACCGGTGGAAGTGGTTCCTTTCGCCCAGACCCTGGTCAGCAAAAAGATTTCAGACTTGGGGGCGAAGGTAAAACTGCGGCAGTCCGCGGCCGGCAATCCTTACGTGACGGACGAAGGGCACCACATTCTGGATTGCGTCTTTGGCCAGATCCCCGATCCCTCCGCTCTGGCCCATGTACTTGATTCCATGCCTGGTGTCATGGAGCACGGCCTATTCATCAACATCGCCAGTGTCGCCCTCATCGCGACCAACTCCGGCATAAAGGAACTGCGGCGCCCAGGGTCTGCTGGTTAGAATTGTGATCCTTACCGGATCGCAAAGTACAAGCTAACCCATCATCGTGGTGTGTTCCGGTTGAATCTTGTAGATGACGCGCACTTCACTTGCCTGACGGTAGGGATATTTATCCACTCCAAGATATTTTTTGGCCATCTTATCAATATGGGCGTCGGCGCCCTGTTCGGTAAATTCGACCACGCGCCCACGGACCTCAAGATAGCGATAGGGATTTTCGGGATCAATGATGGCCAATGACACGCGCGGATCGCGGCGCACGTTGCGGTCCTTCTGTCGCCCCTTCGCGGAATTAAAAACCACGAAATCACCGTCAAGATCGCACCAAACCGGCGTCACTTGCGGACTGCCGTCGGGCATGAGAGTGGCAAGGCTGGCAAAGGCCCGCTTACTGAAAAGATCATGATATTTTTCGGGAATCGCCTGGGACATTGTTAATCTCCTTCCAATTGCGCAGAAAACAATCGCGAAGGAAATTATAAGGGAATGATCGCCGGGACGGGGAACGGGGAAGCTTTATTTCCCGGCTGAGCAGGCTGCACTTCGATCCGAAGGAACTGCCAGACGCACGCAATTCCGGCCCGCCTGCTTAGCTGCGTAAAGCGCGGAGTCAGCGGCTTTCACTAGCTCATCGCGAGTCATGCCGTGGGCAGGATAGGTGGCAGCTCCGGCGCTGATCGTCACTGACTGAGGCACACCCGGAAAAGACCAAGAATCCACCGTAGTGCGAAGTTTTTCCGCGATCGTCAAAGAATATTGGGGATCGGTCTGGGACAGGAGAATGGCAAACTCTTCCCCGCCATAGCGGCAGACTACATCCATTTTTCGCACCTGCTGATTGAAAATGGAGGAGACCTGGCGCAACACTTCGTCTCCCAGCAGATGACCGAATTCATCGTTAAGGCGTTTGAAGTGATCAATATCAATCATGATGACGGACATGGAGCTGTTAAACCGCCGGGCCCGTTCAATCTCTTCGACCATGCGCAACTCAAAGTATCGGCGATTGAAGATTCCGGTGAGGCCATCCAGATAAGCAAGTTGTTTTACGCGGTCCACGTAGTGCGCGTTCTGGATCGCGGTAGCACAGATGCCGGCGACCGATTCCAGTGGTTGCACTTCATCGTCACTGAAGCGGCGTAATTTGTCGCTGTCCAATACCAGCATGCCGAGCACCTGTCCGAATGAGACCAAAGGGATGCTAATGCGAGAGGACGTTTCCAGGCATAGGGCGATATAGCCCGGCAAAGTTTTTACGTCGTTCTCAATGACCGTTTTGCCGGTGGCGAAAGCTTCCGCACAAGGAGCGCGTTCGCGGGAGATCAGACTTCCCTCTCCGATTGTGGACGTAAGATCTCCGCTGCTGCTCATCAGCATTACGTTATCTTCCTGCTTTACCAGGATGGAGACGTGGGAGACGAGAAATGCCTGCCGAATGAGCGGCCCGATTCTGCTCAGCAATTCTTTCAGGTCCAGCACGGCGTTCATCTCCTGCGCAATGCTGTTGATTGCGCGGAGTTGTGCGGCGCGTTGGCGTTCAAGCGTATAAAGTTCAGCGTTCTGCAGCGCCATGGAAGCCTGGGTGGAAAACAATGCCAGCAGGTCGGTGGTTTCAGAGTCAAAGTGTCCGGGGTTCTCGCTCTGGCAATCAAGGACCCCTGCAACTTCCCCATTGACGATCAAGGGGATAGCAAGCTGAGAACGCGTTCCGGCAATTGCTTTGACATAACGGCTGTCTTTGCTGACGTCGGGTACGCAGATGGGCCGTTTCTTCTGCGCCGCCACGCCCACGATTCCCGCGCCCATGGGATAGCGGGCATGGTCAAGCTCTGGCGCCCCGCCTATCTGGCGCCGAACATACAGCTCTTCTTTTTCTTTATCGAACAACAGGACTGCCGCATGCTGTAAATGAAAAAAGTCGCGCGCGATCGCCAGGATGTGACTCAGCACCTCGTCCAATTCAAAGGTGGAAAGCACCGCCTGGCTGGCATCATAAAGAATGGCGATTTTCTGCATGCGTGACCGCGATTTTACTGGTTCTGCCGGGGTTACCGAAGTTCCCAAAGTAACCTGTCTCGTTTTAGAATTTGTACCCTGAACAAAGATCTCGCGTGCCGCAAAACTTTATACGCGCCGCATATGATTTTCACCTGCTAACATCCCTGCAATGCTGGAACTCAGCACTCCCGTTCAGTACGTCAAGGGCATCGGGCCACGCCTGTCTGAAGTATTGGCAGCGAAAGGGCTTAACACGGTTGGCGATCTGCTGCACTACTTCCCTTTTCGTTACGAAGACCGCTTGAATCCGCGCGGAGTCGCGGAGTTGAGACCGGGCGAAATGGCCACCGTGATCGCCGAAGTCCGCAATTCCGGACTTTTTCGCACGCGCTCAATGCCGATTTTTCAGATGGTTGCGGGTCAGGGCCGTGCAAAGCTGAAGTGCATTTGGTTCAACTCCGCCTATTTGAAAGATAAATTCCAGCCCGGCCAGATTGTTGCCTTGTACGGCAAAGTGGAACAGGACAAACGGGGGGAGTTGCAGATCGTTCAGCCGCAATTTGAAATTTTGGGCGACGCTGCCGAAGAAGGATCTACGAAAGCTTCCGAGCAAAAAGCTGCCGCCTCGCTGGAAATCGGACGGATTGTTCCCATTTACGAAGCGACCGGCCAGGGCCGCCTTACCTCGCGCTGGTTCCGGCGCACCATTCGCCAGGCTTTGGAAAATCTGCCCGCGAACCTGCCCGACCCGGTTCCGGCCGTCATTCGTCATCGGCTATCGCTGATGGCGCCGCGTGAAGCTCTCTGGCAAGTGCATTGGCCCGAGGCTGGCGAAAGTTTGCAGGACCTGCAGGAAGCTCGCACTCCCGCGCACGTCCGGATGATTTTTGAGGAATTGTTTTTGCTGGAGTTAGGCCTGGAGCTTAAACGCCGGCAGTTGAAGGCCGAAACTGGTGTAGCTTTTCAACTCAACGAACAAGCCCGGCAAGCCATCAAAAAAATCCTTCCTTTTCACCCCACCTACGCACAAAAGCGGGCATTGAAAGAAATTGCGGCTGACATGGAAAAGCCTGCTCCCATGCGGCGGTTGCTACAGGGCGACGTGGGATCGGGAAAAACGATCGTGGCGTTTGAGGCCGCCATTATCGCGATTGAGAATGGATACCAGGTCGCGTTGATGGCGCCCACGGAAATTCTGGCACAGCAGCACTATTTTTCGGCACGGCGCATTCTGGAAAACGCGGGATATCGAATTGTGCTGCTCACCGGATCGCTGGAGGAAGACCGCAAACGGGAAGTACGCCGTCACATTCGGCAAGGGAATGCGCAACTGGTAATCGGCACCCATGCGCTTATCGAGCAAAAAGTTGAATTTGACAAGCTGGGCCTGGTGATTGTGGATGAGCAGCATCGCTTCGGTGTGTTGCAGAGATTCAAGCTGATGCGGAAATCCAGCGAAGCTGAACCGAAGAAATCGCAAGCCAGTCTGGTTTCTCAAGATTCTCAATCGACTGATCAATTCGCTCCGGAACCGGATGTGCTGGTCATGACCGCCACACCGATTCCTCGCACATTGGCACTCACCTTATACGGCGATCTGGATGTGAGCATTCTCGATGAATTGCCGCCGGGCCGCACGCCGATCGTTACGCGCCGCGTTTCCGACGAACGCTCAGACGAAGTCTGGAAGTTTGTCCGCAAGCAAGTGGCAGAGGGGCGCCAGGCTTACGTGGTCTATCCGGTAATTGAGGAGAACGAGACCACCGAATTGAAGGCCGCGTTGAAAATGTACAAGGAGATGACCTCGCGGATTTTTCCCGATCTGCGCATTGGGTTGCTGCACGGCAAGCTGGAAGCCGGCCTGAAAGAGACAGTCATGCGGATGTTCCAGAAAGGCGAGTTGCACATTCTCGTTTCTACGACAGTGATTGAAGTAGGCGTGGACGTGCCAAACGCCGCGGTCATGGTGGTGGAGCATGCCGAGCGATTCGGGCTGGCGCAGTTGCATCAGCTTCGCGGCCGCATTGGCCGAGGCGCGGCAAAGTCATATTGCATATTGATGACCGGCGGCAAAGTTTCAGAAGATGGGGAGCGGCGACTGGATGCGATGGTGCGAACCAATGACGGCTTTCAGCTTGCCGAACTCGATCTTGAGTTACGCGGCCCCGGCGAGTTTTTCGGCACACGCCAGGCGGGAATGCCCAGCTTTCGCGTGGCGAACCTTATCCGCGACCGTGACCTTCTGGAGCTAGCCAAGCGCGAGGCGGCAGCTGTTCTTTCCGGCCCTAACAGCGAAATCTCGCAAGCCGAGATTGATTCAGCGCTTCGCATCATGCGAACGCGCTGGCAAAAGACTTACGGGCTGCTGGAAGCTGGATAATCAGCATTTTGGCGGGATTTGCTACCCTGCTCACAATTCTCAGACTGACACGTCCAAAACAGTGCGACCCGGACGGAACGGCAGAGGCATCCGGCGCACTCGAGGACTTGACCTATGCCAGCCGATGCTTGGTCTTTAAGTTTTGCGGTTGGCGAGTGTTCCTTCCCGGCGGTGAAAGCCACGGCGAAGGATCTAGGTGGTATAACCCAGGACCGCTCATGGCGGGGCCACATGGCTGGGGAAAATCTGAAACGCACTGACGACGCTATTTTGGTTCGCGAGGCGCAGCGTGGCGACCGTGCCGCATTTGAGGAATTGGTGCGCCAATACGATCATGCCGTGTTGCGGCTGGCCATGCACCTTACCGGATCAGAGCACGAGGCGCAGGACATTTATCAGGACGCGTTTCTGAAGGCCTACAAAAATATTGGGAGCTTCCGCTTTGAGTGCTCGTTTTATACGTGGATTTACCGGATCGTAACTAATCTTTGCCTGGACCATCTGCGCCGTAAGCAGGTGAGGAAGGAAGACGCTCCGGTGGCCGTGGATTCTGAAGGCCAGCCTTATGACGTGCTTGATCAAGTGCCGGATGGCCGGGCAGGCGCGAATCCGGAGCGGGATTTGATGAGGCGGGAGTTGGGAAAGCATATTGGCCAGGCCCTCGAGCAGTTGTCGGCGAAAGAGCGCATGGTCTTCGAACTTCGCCACTATCACGGAATGAAGCTTCGCACCGTGGGAGAGATGCTGAACACGACGGAAGAAACGGCCAAGAACACTTTGTTCCGCGCCACACAAAAATTGCGCGGCGCTCTGGCAGGCATGAAGTAGAGAACGGAAGCAAACGAAATTCGAGATTGGAAAGAAATCTCCCGGCGAGGAGAGCGGAATCAATATGAATTGCGAATGGGTCCGAAAAAATCTTTTTCTGTACGCCTACGATGAATTGCCTGACGATGCGCGCTACGAATTGGAGCAGCATCTCTCGCGTTGCGCTGAGTGCAAAGAAGAACTGGCGCTTACCCGCGAGTTGCACGGCAAGTTCTCAACTTTTGCGGTGCGGGAGCCTTCCCCGAACCTGGTGGCTTCCTCGCGAATGCGGTTGCAGGAGGCGCTCGAAAACGCGCCCCAGGGAAACTTCTGGCGGCGTTTCGCGTTCGATCCGGCGATCTGGCTGCGGCAAATGAAGTTTGCGCCCGCATTGGCCGCCATTATTTTTATCGCCGGGTTCGCGGGCGGTATTGGCTCAACTTATCAAATCCTGAATGCCTCACGTAATCCTGTTCAACCCAATGGGAGCGCGTCTCCGGCGGAAGCTTCCATCAGCGGCATTCGTTCTGTTCAGCGGGACCCCGGATCCGATCAGGTAAGCATTAAGTACGACACGGTTTCAACGCAGGAAGCTCAGGGATCGCTGAACGATCAGCGCATCCAGCAATTGCTGCTGTTCGCTTCGCGCAACAATTACAACTCGGGCGTGCGCATGGACTCGATCAATCTGCTTACCCAGAGCCGTAACGACGCTGGCGCGCGCGACGCCCTGGCTTATGCGCTGCGTTATGACTCCAACCCCGGCGTGCGGTTGCAGGCGCTCGCCGGCCTTGGTCCTTTTGTGAAAGATGACGTACGTGTGCGCGACGTTGTGCTGGAGGCGCTGTTGAACGACTCCAACCCGGGAATTCGCATGCAGGCTTTGCGGTTGCTGGAGCCGTGCCGTGCCGATGGCAGCGTACGCGTGGTTCTGCAAAGGCTTGAGCGTGGCGATAACAACAAATTCATCCGCTCACAGGCGCGGACGATGCTGGCGCAGACGAACGAAATTTATTAAGGAGTGGTTTGCAAATTTCAATATTTACGGAAATTCACCGACACCATGCTAACTAAAATATCCAAACTCGCTGCGGTATGCGTCGCGCTTGCAGCTCTAGCTGCCGCTCAACAGACCAGTGTTCGCCAGGAAAACGGCGACTGGGTGCAGGAAGTTACCGGCAGCCTCGCCAAAGCCAGCAATCTGAGAATCAAGACCGACATGGGCTCGGTCCGGGTAACTGGCGGCTCCCAGGATGCAATCAACTATACGGTACGCAATCGCGTCCACGGTTCCTCTGAGGAAACAGCTAAACGGGAGTTCGGTTCCTACAAAATAAACGCTTACGTGCGTGGAGACACGGCGTGGATTGTGGCGGATTGGGAAGGCGGCCGCGCAGACCGCGTCAACAGCGATTTCGTAATCGCCGTTCCACAGTCCATCGCGATGGTCAAAGTGGAGAGCGGCGCTGGTGGCGTTGATATTTCCAACATTTCAGGGCAAGCGGACGCCGAGAGCGGTGGTGGCGCTATCCGTCTGCAAAATATCGGACGCCAGATTGATGCATCCACGGGCGGCGGCAACATCGAGATCAATGGCGCCGGTGGCGATGTGCATTTAGAAACCGGCGGAGGAAATGTACATCTGGGCACGATCAAAGGAAAGGTCGTTGCTACCACGGGCGGCGGAAATATGCAGTTGGTTTCGAGCACGCAGGATGCTGTGATCGAAACCGGCGGCGGCAGCATCCACGTGCAGGATTGCGGTGGAATGCTGAAGGTCACCACAGGTGGCGGGGACATTGATTTGGGAGAGTTGAACAACGGCGCTGTGGTGGAAACCGGTGGCGGCAGCATCCACCTGAGCGGCGCCAAGGGATTTGTGCACATCGAATCCGGCTCCGGTCATATTCAGCTGGACGGCGTGCCTTCAGCGCGAGTGGAAACTGGTGCGGGCGCGATCGTGGCAAAATTCATTCCCTCGAGCGGCGAGCTTCATGATTCAAAGCTGGAGACTTCCGCGGGTGACATCACGGTTTATCTCTCTCCCGCCGTCCATCTCGCCGTGGACGCCGCCATTGAGGTCGCCAACGGCCACACAATTCAATCTGATTTTCCCGAGCTGCGAATTTCCAATGATGGCGGCCCCTGGGGATCTGAACGCGCGGAAGGAAATTTGAACGGCGGCGGCCCGGCGCTGAAAATTCGTACCACCAGCGGGAACATCGTGATCCGCCGCAGTAAGTGAAATTGAACAACGAGGGGATGACCATGCATAAATATTTTCTGTTCGCGCTTCTGATTTTGCCATTGATTGCGGCCAACACATTTGCAATCTCATCTCCGGCCGTAGTGGAACAGCCGTTTGGCTATTCGAGTGATGACTCTGGCGGCGCATCGTATTTGGGCGTGGACACCCGCGACATTACTCCTGACCGCGTGACTCCTCTGCACCTGAAAGACGAGCAGGGCGTGGAGGTCACGATGGTGGACCAGGACGCGCCTGCCGGCAAAGCTGGAATCAAGGAGCATGACGTCATCATGAGCGTGAATGGCGATCACGTGGAAAGCGTGGAGCAATTGCGGCGACTGATCCATGAAATTCCTTCGGGCCGAACGGTTACCATCGGCCTTAGCCGCAACGGCGAGCCGCTAACGGTGAAAGCTCAGCTCACGGCCCGCGCCCAATCCTTCGGCTTTAGCGGAAAAGACTTCCACTTTGAAATGCCGCCCATGCCGGCGATTCCCGCCATTCCTGCGATCGCCGAAATGGATTTGCCGGTTTCAGTGGTCGTCGTCCATTCCGCCATGCGCAGTGGATTGATGGTTGAAAACCTGACGCCGCAATTGGGAGACTTCTTTGGCGCAAAAGGCGGCCAGGGAATTCTGGTGCGCTCTGTGGAGAAAGGAAGCCTGGCCGAAAAAGCTGGCTTTCACGCCGGCGACGTAATCGTTCGAGTCAATGGAGAGTCCATTGCCGATTCCGGGGATTTCAGCCGGGCGTTACGCTCGCGAAAAGATAACAACGTAACCATTGGGATTTTGCGCGATAAAAAAGCGACCACGCTTACCATCGCCCTGCCTCCCCGCAAGGAATCAGGCGAGGTCATGGACGAGAGTTTCAATCTTCCCGAAATAAGCGCGGAGACTCGAGTAGAGTTGGGCAACTTGAAAACAGAAATGGCCCGAATACAGCCGGAAATAAACCTGGCGGTGGACAGAGCCAGGCAAGCCGCAAATGTGCAGGTCAGCAAAGCGCTGGCCGACGAGCAAAAGAATTTTAGCCGCCAAAAGGTGGTTCTGGAAAAGCAAAAAGAGCAAATGCACAGAGAATGGCAGGATCGCATGCGAAAACTGCATAAGCAGTTTGGAGCGGATATTTAGAGAGAGCTAATATCCTGCGCCCAGCGGCTAAGGGCGCGATTTTTCAAAAGTCTCAGGGCACGGTTGAAAGTCGCGCCCTTCCCGAAATCAATTTACTAGTCCGCTGTTGTTCGCGGCTTCAAGCTTCGGCTTCTCCTCTTTAGCTTCTCCACTTCAACGTAACCGGGCCGCTCAGCGGATGCTTCATCTCTTCGCCAGTCCTTTTGGATTCAAGATGAGCGGCCTTCAATCCGAAGTACCACTTCGCAGGACGGTCCGCGTCGTCAATCAGCATTAAATGTGGATTGTTCTTCAGCCCTTCACTTTGCAATTCCATGGTATGCCGGTCCTGCTCCACGAATTTGCCAAAGACAAACTTGAGTAGCGATGGCGCGAAGGGCACCCAGCGAAAAAGATTCCAGCAGGCAACAACGTCTATGCGGCAATGACTGCGCGCGATCGGCGTGACAGTCGTGAGCGAGGAAAACCAGTATTTGCCTGCGAGGATGGTTTCAAAACGCATATTGGGCAGAACAAAATCAATGGTCGTGGTGATGGAATCGGCGTCGGCATACATGCGCAGTAGCTTGTAGGGCGCGCTGTTGGAACTTGGCGTATGCGCGCTCATGCGAAAGCCGTTGGGGATCGGTTCAAAATGCTTTTGCTTTTCGTGGATGCTTTCGCGCTTCCGCCACCACCA
>Ga0134126_10005626_pt1 | contig 15647 bp, 8 predicted proteins | sample KB31752_FD_96881 | JGI IMG/M metagenome (GOLD analysis project Ga0134126, IMG submission 96881) | Terrestrial soil microbial communities with excess Nitrogen fertilizer from Kellogg Biological Station, Michigan, USA - KB3-175-2 | ecosystem: Environmental > Terrestrial > Soil > Unclassified ...
ATCCCGGCGGGGGAGATGCGACAGTTCCTCGAGCGCATCGCGGAGGTCGTCGGCCGCTGCGCCGCGACCATGCCGCGGCACGAGGATTTCATCGCCCAAAACTGCGCCGCGCCCGCGCTTTAGTGCGCTCTTCTCACTCGGGCAACATCACCTGGCCATTCACACGAAACGCGCCGGAAACCAGCGGCGCCCCCGTTCCGGGTTGTCCACCGCCGATGGACACGGTGTACGCGCCCTGTGCGACGATGATGTCACCTTCCTCGTTCACCATGCTCAGGTCCCGGCGCTTCAGGCGGAACCTGACGATCCGGCTGGCTCCCGGCGCCAGGTGCAAGCGCTGAAACCCGCGCAGCGCCCGCAAGGGCGCCCCCGCGACATCGGGGAAGCCGAGATAGAGCTGTACGACTTCGTCCCCGGCGACCTTGCCGGTGTTGGTAACACGTACCGAGGCCTGCAGCGCCTGGCCCGCCTCGATCGGCGCCTTCGGCAGCGTCAGGGCGCTGTACCTGAAGCTCGTGTAGCTCAAGCCGTATCCGAAAGGCCAGAGCGGCTGCCCGGTGAAGTACCGGTAAGTGCGCCCCTTCATCGAGTAGTCCTCGAAGTTGGGTAACTGGCGCACGCTCCGGTAGAACGTCACTGGCAGACGCCCCGCCGGGTCATTCCTGCCGCTCAAGGTATCGGCGATGGCCGTTCCACCCTCCTCGCCCGAATACCATGCCTCGAGGATGGCATTGGCGTGCGCCTTCTCCCAGTTGACCGCCAGGGCGCTGCCGTTCATGAGCACGATGACGAGCGGCTTGCCGGTGGCCGCGACCGCGCGCACCAGTGCCTCTTCCGCTGCCGGCATCTCGAGATTGGTGCGGTCGCCGCCGAGGAACCCGGGCTCGTGTACCGGCATCTCCTCGCCTTCGAGGCGGCTCGTGATACCGACCGCGGCAATGACGACGTCCGCGTTCCTGGCCGCGGCGATCGCCGCCGGATCGGGAGTGTCATTTACGGGCGCCCAGATGAGCTGCGCTGCCGGCTTCACGCCCGGCCGGTATCCGTAGAAGACGTCGAGCTTCACCCGCTGTCCTTTTTGCAGGTGCACCCGGCCCATGTTCGCGCCGGGACCATAGAGCATCTCCACCAGCTCATGCCCCAGCACGAGGCGTGAGAAACCAGTGGCCTTGACGCCGAGGTAGTACTCTCCGCTCGTCGGCGGATCGAGAAATCCAGTCCAATGCACCGATATCGGCGACTTGCCGCGCACGGCCGCAGGCAGGTCGGCCGCTCGCAGATCGACTGCCGGCTCGATACGCGAGACCAGAGGCGCCGGCGCGGCGCCCAGCCCCAGGCCCGAGCCGTACTGCGCCTCGAGACCGGGCTTGCCGTCCGGCGTGGTGAGCACCGCGGCGGGCACCACGCTTCCCTGATTGGAAAGGAATTGCGTTCCCGGGACATAGGTGATCTTCGCGTCCGGGAATGCAGCCTTCATACCCTCGAGCAGGGTCACGGTGTGGGTCGGCGTGCCGTTGTAGTTGCCCAGCAGGACCGCAGTCTGATCGGCGAGCGGCCCGACGATCGCGATGCGCCTGACGGACTTCAGCGGCAGCACGCCGTCATTCTTCAACAGCACCATCGATTCCTCGGCGAGGCGCAGCGCGAGCGCCCGATGCGCCGGGCTGTCGAGCTCGCCTTGGCGGATGTGGCCGTAGGGCACCATGGACGGCGGGTCGAACATGCCGAGGCGAATCCGCGCCGTGAAGAGACGGATGAGCGCGGTATCGACGGCGCTGACCGGCAAGTATCCCTGCTGCACGGCCTGCAGGAATGGCCGGTAGTCACTGCCATCCTTGCCCGGCACGAAGCCGGCGCATTCATTGTCCATGCCGCGCTCCAGCGAGAGGGCGGAGGACCGTACCTGCGTCGGGCGGTAATGATGCCCGTTGAAGATGTCGCGCACGGCGTCGCAGTCCGAGACCACGTAGCCCTGGAACCCCCACGCGCCGCGCAGGGTATGCTGCAGCAGGAATCGGTTCGCGCACGCCGGCTCGCCGTTGATCGCGTTGTACGCGCACATCACCGAGCCGGCATGCCCTTCCACGATGGCCGCCCGAAAGGCCGGCAGGTAGGTGTCCTCGAGATCGTGCTTGCTGACATCCACGTCGGCGAAGTGCCGCGTCGGCTCGGGCCCGCTGTGGACATCGAAGTGCTTGGGCGTCGCGATCGCGAGGTAATAACGCGGATTCGAGCCCTGCATTCCGCCGACGAACGCCACCGCCATCCGGCCGGTGAGGAAGGGATCCTCCCCGTAGGTCTCCTGCCCACGGCCCCAGCGCGGGTCGCGGAAGATGTTGACATTGGGGGCCCAGAAGTCGAGTCCGTGAAAGATCGTCGACCCCCCCGCCCTCACCGCGTCCGCGTGCACGACGCGGCCCTCGATGCCGATGTCCTTCGCCATCTCGTGAATTGCGGGCACATCGAAGCTCGCGCCGAGTCCGATCGGCTCCGGGAACTCGGTGGTGCCATCGACGGCAACGCCGTGCAGCGCTTCACTCCACCAGTTGTACGCCGGCACGCCTAGCCGCGGAATTGCCGCCGCCGAATTCACCAGCTGCGAGACCTTCTCCTCGAGCGTCATCCGCCGTACGAGGTCCGCCGCACGCTCCTCGGCCGGCACGGTGGGATTCAGATACGCCGGCTGGGCGGCATCCTGAGCGGTTGCCGCGGCCGTCAGGGGGATGAACGCCAGAACCGCACCGAGCAGTCGCTTCACGAGTTCTGCAGCCATTTTCCACTCGATCCTCTCAGCCAGCCACGCTTCCCGACGCCGCTCCCGCTTTCCGGCCGGCGATCCCAGAGCGTTCGAGGGGGAGATCCTGAACACACCGCAAAGACCACCGGCCGGAAATCGCATCAGCCTGTCCGGACTCGACACGCCCGGACAGCCTGTATCATCCGCACTACAGCTTCGCGCGCACCCCCAGGGTCAACGAGGGCCCGTACTGGACCACATCGAGCTGCTGGTTGTCGAAGCGTCCATGGGTGCTGTAGATGGAGTTGGTGAGGTTGTCGCCCTCGAAGTAGACGCTGACGTGACTGTTGATGTCGTAGCTGGTGCTGAAGTCCAGCTCCGTCGTCGGGTTGAGGAAGGTCGGCTCCGTGCCGAAGGTCCCGCCGGCGTTGGTTTGCCCGAACTGCAGCAGCTCGGAGCCGGTCCAGTTGAGCGCCACCCTCGCCTGGAACCCGTGGCGCTGGTAGAACGCGACCAGGTTGGCCTCGTTGGAGAGGCCCGGCAGAGCAAACTGGTTCGTTATCGCATAACGGTTATACGGCGCATTGGTGGCGACCAGCGTTCCATTGATCTGGAAGCCGAACCCCCACTTCAGCATCTGCTGCCAGCCGGCCTCGAGGCCACGGACATCGGCCGACGGCCCGTTGAGGTAGGTCGTCTTCCGCCACTGAGCGAGACTCCCGGTCGTCGGATCGGTCACACCGTTGATCCCCGTCTCGATCGTCTCACTGACCGGAAACTGCGAGACGTGCTTGAAGAACGCATCGAGGGACACATAGTCGTTGCTGGCGTAATACCATTCCACGCCCAGGTCGACGTTGTCCGACAGATACGGCAGCAGGTCCGGGTTGTTGCCGCTCGCCGCCAGCGCGCCGACCCGCAAGCCGGTCAGAGTCAGTGTCGGGACGATGAGGTTGATCGGCGGCTTGGTCTCCGTGCGCGACAGATCGAGCCTCACCTTCAGATCCGGCCGCACCATCAGGTTCAAGTCGAGGCTCGGCAGGAAGTAGTGGTAGGAATTCGAGTCCTGGACTAGCGCCGCAGGGGTGAGGGTGTCGACGAACGCCGTGTGATCGGACGCTTCCACTGTCAGCGAGGTTGGCAGCTGCGCAATTCCCGCGGTCGTGACGTCCGTCTTGTCATAGCGCAGCCCCGCACGGGCCCTGAGCTCCAGCGAGCCGAGCTCGAAATTCTGGGCGGCGGTCACGAACGGAGCGTATGCCTTCTCCTGCACCAGGGTTGGCGAGCCCTTATTGAGCACGGGCGTCAGCGTACCGTCATAAAACGGGTAGCCATTCGTCGGGCCGTAGTTCGGATTGGCAGCCCCGACGCCCAGGCTTTCTTCATATGCCGTCACGGCGTAGGGGTTGTACCAGGGCAGGACCGGCGGCAGTTTGCCGTTGTTGCCCCATCCCGAAATGAAGTTCGCGGTGCTGAAACTGCTCGCGAACAATGACGCAGGCAACGCCAAGCCGCCCGAGTTGTGCGAGGCAGGGCCGTAGCCGGCAAAGGCCTCCCATTCGTTATTGCCGTTGATGAAGGTCGTGTACGAGTATGAAGTTCGCTTGTCCCCGACGAATTGCACGCCGAAGTTCAGCTTGGTGCTGTCGTGCTGCCAGGTCGCATCGAGTTTCGCCTGGTTGACCGTATCGGTGGCCGGTCCGGTTCCGATGATGACGACGTGCGAGCCGATGATGCCCGGTTGATAGACGCTGCCGTCGTTGTTCGGTCCGATTCCGGTCGGATACATCAGATTGCCCGGGCTCGGGACGAAGATGCCGCCGGTATAGCCGTTGCACTCGGTTTGCGACGGCGCGTTGCAGGTACCTGCGGATCCGCCGCCTCCCGAAGGGCCGAAACCGACGTCCTGGCCCCAGCCGGTGATCATGTTATTGGGATTATTCTTCGCGACCGACTGGTCGGCATCGAGCTCCGCCGACCAGTTATCGCTGATGTCCCAGAGGATGTTGAGGCCGGGCGTGTTCGTCTTGACGTAGGAGGCGTTGATGGACGCATCGAGGTCGGTCGGCGCAGGTCCATAGGTGAAATCCGTGACGGTGCCGTTGGAGTCCAACTGCACGTTGCTCATCCCGCCCTCGTTGAACCAGGTGGAGAAGCCGCCGGCGTTCGTGAGGATGCGATCGTCCGAGTAGTCGTCGTCCAACGTCACCATGATCGCATCGGTCGGATGCCACTGGAGCACCGCGCGGCCGTCCTTGCGCCGCTCGTCCGTGCGCTCGAGAAATAACTGGTATTCCTGCGGGCCCCAGGCGGGCTTCGTACTGACGGGGTTACTGCCCGTACAAGCCGGACCACCCGCCAGCTGACAGGTATTGAAGTAGGTGCCGACCCAGCCGACGACCGAGACGTGGTGCGCCGTGACATGATGATCGGTGTAATCGCCATCGAGAAGGATGCCGAGCTTGCCGTCGGCAAAGGTATCACTGAACAATGCGCCGAAGGCAGGCCTGTCCCCGCCGTCCAGGGTATAGTCGGTTTCCGAGCCGAATGCGCGGGCCTGCATGCCCGGGTGATCGAAGGGCTTCGGGTACTTGATGTTGAGAGTCGCACCGATATCACCGGACGAGAGGCTGAAGTCCGGGGTCTTGTGCACGTCGATCTCGCCGACGAACTCCGCGCCGATCGCGCTGAAATCGATCGCGCGGCCGCCCGTGCCGCCTCCGGCGATCGGCCGTCCGTCGATCAGCGTCTCGCTGAATTGCGGGCCGAAGCCGCGCACGGTGACGCCGGTCGCGTTACCGATGGTGCTGTTGGTCTGCGACATCGAGTTGCCCCGGGAGACCGAGATACCGGGGATGCGCTCCATGGCCTCGCCGATCGAGCTGTCCGGGAACTGGCCGATGTCCTCGGCGGAGATGGCATCGACCACCCCGAGCGAGATCTTCTTGATCTGCAGGGCCCGCTCCAGTGACCCGCGGATGCCGGTGACCACGATCTCCTGCAGGCTCGTTGCGCCGGTGGTCGGGGCCGGCACGGTCTGATTTGCCGCAGGCGTCGCCGCCTGGGCCAGCAGGCCCGCCCCGTTGGCCGGCAGCGTGGTGCTCGCCGCCAGATGCAAAGTGGCGCGATTGCCGAGCGCCTTGCGTGTCTGCGGCTTTGCTTTCGAGCTCGCCTGCGGCGCCTTGGCATCGTCCGCGCCGGCGCTCCCGGCATTCCGGGCCTGGACCACTCCGCTCACCGCCAGGGTGAGCGAGCCCAGCGTCAGCCCGGAGACAGCGAGCCTGGTGCGCGCGGCGCTTCTTGCCCGATCGTCGAGGCGCTTCTTGCGGGCGTCTCTCTCGACATTACGCGAAGTCTTGCGGCTCATCGGAATCCCCCTTGAAAGAAAGATACGAGTGTTGAAGACAAGCGACTGATGTGCGCCGCGGCGCGGCGCGAGCTCTGAATGGCCGAGATCCCCCTTACGGTTCGACGCTCTGCCGATGCCAGCACCGGTTTGGTAGCGTTACCGTGACGATGATAGTATTGTCTTAGTTAATGTGGGGTGTCAAGCCAGTAAAAGTGCAATCCCACTTGTGAAAATGTTGCGTCCGGGCCACGAGAATGCCCGGTCCGGCGACCTCGGCCGACCAACCAACGGTGAGCTGGACCCCGATTTCGGCTATTGTCTGGACCTTTCGCGGAGCGCGCCCACGTGAACCGAACGCCGAACACCCTGGGGATCACGCCCCAAAAACAACGCCGATGAGGAATTCAACGCTCGTTTCCCTCGCCGCCGGGCTCGGCCTTTCCGCCCTCGCCATGGCGGCGCCGCCTCCGGGCCGCCGCGTCGTCGCCATCATCGATACCGCGCAAATCAGCCGGCCGATCAGCCCGTACGAGTACGGCATGTTCATCGAGCACATCGGCTCGCTCGTCTATCGCAGCCTCTGGTCGGAAATGCTCGATGACCGCAAGTTCTACTCCCCGATCTCCTCGCAGGCCGCACCGGCACCGGCGGGACCTCGCTTCCTGCGCATGATGGCGCTTCGCCGCTGGCGTCCCGTCGGGCCGGATTCGGCGATCGTCATGGATCCACGCGCTCCCTTCGTCGGTGAGCACAGTCCGCGCGTGCAGCTCGCCGACTCGGCGCCGCGTGGGATCCGTCAGTCTGGCCTCGCGCTGGCCAGGGGCAGACGCTATACCGGCTATGTATATCTGCGCGGTGCCGCCGGCGCCCGGGTGAGCGTTGCTCTCATTTGGGGTCCCGTGCAGGGCGACCGCGCGACGGTCGGCTTCTCACCGCCGGCCGGGGGATACCGGAAATTCCCCTTCAGCTTCACGGCGGGCGGGGATACCGCCGATGGCGCTCTCGAGATCACGGGCACCGGCTCGGGGAGCTTCCACGTTGGCACGGTATCCCTCATGCCGGCCGACAACGTGGACGGTTTCCGGCCGGATACCATCGCCTTGCTGCGCCAACTCCACTCGGGCTTCTGGCGCTTCCCCGGAGGCAACTTCACGGCCGACTTCGACTGGCACGACTCCGTCGGGGACCGCGACAGGCGCCCGCCGGTATTCGACGATGCCTGGAATGCCGTGCAGTCGAACGATGTCGGGCTCGACGAGTTCATGACTCTATGCAAGCTTCTGGGTGCGGCGCCCTACATCACGGTGAATGCCGGCTTCGGTGGGCCGCATTCGGCCGCGGATGAAGTCGAGTACATGAATGGCTCGACCGCCACGCGCCTCGGCGCCCTGCGCGCCCGCAACGGCCATCCGGAGCCTTATCACGTGAAGTTCTGGAACATCGGCAACGAGCCTTACGGCCCCTGGGAGCTCGGCCGCACGGATCTGAAGTACTACGTCCTCAAGCACAATGATTTCGCCCGCGCGATGCGCAAGGCGGACCCGTCGATCACCCTGCTCGCCTCCGCGGCGATGCCCGACGAGATGACCATCGAAGGCGTTGCCCTCGACATGCACATCGCCAGCGACCAGGCTCCATACTGTTCCGACGCCGACTGGACCTGCGGCTTCCTCGAGCATAGCTGGGGCTATTTCGACGGCATCACCGAGCACTGGTACGCTCGCGCGGGCATGCGCTTCGATCTGGCTCGGGCCCGCAGGAATCTTCGCATCAACAACATGGAGGCCGGCTACGTTCCGGCACAGGAGAGCGTGCTCCAGTGGGTGCGGGCGCCTTCGGATCGGGTGCGGCTCAAGGCGGAGGAATGGCGGCACTACGAGCAACTCTTTCCGGCGATGGTGCGCAAGAACATCTTTCTCTCCATCGACGAGTACGCCTACACGGGCGCGCCGCCGGATCTGAAGCTCTCGCTCGCCTACGCCATGGTGCTCGACGAGATGCTGCGGCATGGCGATTTCCTCCGCATGTCGGCCTTTACCATGGGCATCTCGACGCTCGACTTCGACGCCAGCGCCGCGAGCCTGAATACGACGGGACTGCTGTTCGAGCTCTACGGCGAGCACCTCGGAGCGGGCCTCCTGCCGGTCGCCGTGTCGGGAAACTCGCCGCAACCCGCCACGAAGTACCCGCTTCCCGGGGAGACGAACCCGCGGGAGGCCGGCAGCGCGACTTACCCGCTCGATGTCTTCGCCGCGCTGAGTCCGGATCGCAAGTACCTGACGGTCTCCGTGGTCAATGCGACCGGAGCGACTCAGCCGTTGCGCCTCGACGTACGCGGCGCAAGCCTTCGGGGGCGGTCGGAGGTTTGGGAAATGACCGGTCCGACACTGCAGTCGGCGAACCATCTCGGTCACCCGCCGCAAGTCAGGGTCCGAAAGACCGCCATGGTAGTGGTCCCATCAACCCTGCAGGTGCCGGCGCGCAGCGTCGACATCTACCGCTTTCCCGTAGCCGTCGTCGCGCACTGATTCCACGAGAAGAAAGGGTCTCAATATGATCAAGTCCAATGCCCGCAGGTGGCACACGTGGCTCGCGCTCGTCCTCGCGGCCGCCGGCGCTCAGGGGGCGCTGGCGCAGATGCAGACGGAAGTGCCGCCCGTCGTACCGGGCGCAAAGCCGCTGATCGTACAGCGCGCGAAAGTTCACTCGGACGCGATTGCCGGCAATCTCGAGGGACTGTCGCCGGATCGTGATGTCATCGTCTTCCTGCCCGCGGACTACTTCCGGCACCCGCAGCGCCGCTATCCGGTGGTCTACGCCCTGCACGGATTCTTCATCACAGCCGAGCAATGGACGCACGAGATTCACGTGCCGCAGACCATCGAGGGAGCCTTTGCCAAGGGCGCGCGGCCGATGATCGTCGTGCTGCCGAACTCCCACACCGGATATGGCGGCTCGATGTACTCGAGCTCCGTCACCACGGGCAACTTCGAGCGCTTCATCGCCCACGATCTGGTCGCTTACATCGATGCGCACTACCGCACGCTGCCCTACCGCGTCAGCCGCGGACTCGTCGGACACTCCATGGGCGGCTACGGGGCGGTTCGCATCGGAATGAAGCACCCTGATGTGTTCGGCAGTCTTTACGTAATGAGTCCCTGCTGCCTCTCGCCTTTCGATCCGAAGCGGATGAAGCAGGACGCCGAGCAGCCGCTCGAGGCGATGAAGTCGCCCGCCGATGCCGCGCGGCTGCCGTGGTATCTGCTGCCGCAGCTGGCCGACGCCGCCGCCTGGTCGCCGGATCCGAAGAACCCGCCGCTCTATCTGGACCTGCCGTACCAAAAGGGCGTGCTGCAGCCCGAGGTGATCGCCAAGTGGACGGCGAATGCCCCCCTCGCCTTCCTCGACCAGTATGTCGACAACCTGCGCGAGTACCGCGCGATTGCCATCGATGTGGGCGACCAGGACGATCTGCGGTTCGATACCGTGAAGCTTCACCAGGTCCTCGACGCCTACGGCATTGCAAACACCTTCGAGATGTTTCACGGCACGCACACGAGCGCCGTGGCCTATCGCTTCCAGGACCACGTCCTGCCCTTCTTCAGCCGCACGCTTTGCTTCGCGCATTGCAAATGAGCCCTGACCGGGGAAAAGCACGGCGTGACGTAGTAGAGTCCGTGCATCGCGTTCACGATGCAGCGGGATCCCCATGGCTTACGAGTACCGCAGGTTTTATATCGACGGGCGCTGGGTCGAGCCGGTCGAGCCGAAGGAATTCACCGTCATCAATCCGGCGACCGAGGCCCCCGCCGGCGTCATTTCCCTGGGCTCCGCCAGGGACGTCGATCGGGCCGTGGCCGCCGCCCGCCGTGCCTTCGATGCTTTTGCGCAGACCTCGCGCGAGGAGCGGCGCGCCCTGCTCGAGAAGATCCTCGCGGTCTACAAGAAGCGCTACCAGGACATCGCCAACGCCATCCGCGAGGAGATGGGCGCTCCCGCCAGTCTCGCTCAGGGCTCGCAGGCCGGCATCGGCATCGGACACCTCGCGGCCATGGTCGATCTGCTGCAGACGTTCGAGTTCGAGGAGCGCCGCGGCTCGAGCCGCCTCACCCTGGAGCCGGTCGGCGTCTGCGCTCTGATCACGCCCTGGAACTGGCCGATGAACCAGGTCGCGGCGAAGGTGGTGCCGGCGCTCGCCGCCGGCTGCACCATGGTCCTCAAGCCCTCGGAGTTCTCCCCCTTCAGCGCGGCGATCTGGACCGAGGTCCTGCACGAGGCGGGAGTTCCGGCCGGCGTGTTCAATCTCGTCAATGGGACGGGCCCCGAAGTCGGTGCGGCGCTCGCCGCCCACACCGAGGTCGATATGGTGTCCTTCACGGGCTCGACCGGCGCCGGCACCGAGGTCGCGAGGATCGCGGCCGCGACGGTCAAGCGCGTCCATCAGGAGCTCGGGGGGAAATCGCCCAGCGTCGTGTTGGAAGATGCCGATCTCGAGCGCGCGGTGCAAGGCACCGTGCGGCACGTGCTCGAGAACTCGGGGCAATCGTGCAATGCGCCGACGCGGCTCCTGGTGCCCGCCGCTCGCCTGGCGGAGGCCGAGGAGTTGGCCCGCAAGACCGCGGAAGCGCTAACCGTAGGCGATCCCGCGTCGGAGAAGACGGCGGTCGGGCCTCTGGTCTCCAGGATCCAGTTCGAGCGCGTCCAGAGCTACATCGCCAAGGGCATCAGTGAAGGCGCCAAGCTGGTCACCGGCGGCACGGGCCGGCCCCCGGGGCTGCAGAAGGGTTATTTCGTCCGGCCGACGGTCTTCTCCAATGTCAGTAACGACATGACCATCGCGCGCGAGGAGATCTTCGGACCCGTGCTGGCCATCCTTCCCTATCGCGACGAAGAGGATGCGGTCCGTATCGCCAACGATACGCCTTACGGGCTGCACGCCTACGTCTGGTCGGGCGACCTGGCGCACGCCAATCGCATCGGCCGCAGAATCCGCGCCGGCCGGGTGACCCTCAACGGCGCGCCGGGGGACATGAGCATTCCGTTCGGCGGCTTCAAGCGCTCGGGCAATGGGCGCGAGTGGGGTGAGTACGGCCTGCGCGATTTCCTCGAGGTCAAGGCCGTGATCGGCGCCGAGGCGCACGCCTGAGCGCCAGAAAGGCTCGCTAGAAGGCTCCCGACAGCGGTCATGATGGGCGCGACATGACCGCTCTTGATCGCGGGCTCGAGTGATGCTCAAGTAGCGGCCGGGGGACAATCCGGGGGCCCGATAGAAGTGAACACGCCAGCCGACAGCAGCGGGGCTCTGGAGACCCGGGCGAATCCCGTGGGGCCACCCGTCGCCGGGAGCGAGGTTCCGGAGCTCAGCCGCAGTCTTCGCCCGCGGCACGTGACGATGATCAGTCTCGGCGGGATCATCGGCGCGGGTCTTTTCGTGGGCAGCAGCGTCGCCATCGCCGCGACCGGCCCGATGGTGATCGTGACCTATGCGCTCACCGGATTGATGGTCCTCATCGTCATGCGGTGCCTGGGCGAGATGGCGGTGTCGCGGCCGGACATCCGCTCCTTCACCGAGTTCGCGCGCGCCGGCTTCGGAAACTGGGCCGGCTTCATCGTCGGGTGGCTGTACTGGTACTTCTGGATCATCGTGATCCCCGTGGAGGCCATCGCCGGCGCGGTGATCCTGCAGCAGTGGTTTCCGGAAATCCCGAAAGTCGTCATCGGCGCCGGGTTGATGGCGGCGATGACCGCCGTCAACCTGATGTCGACCCGCTCATACGCGGAATTCGAGTTCTGGTTCGCCTCGATCAAGGTGGCCGCCATCATCGTGTTCATCCTGGTTTGCGCCGCGTTCCTGTTCGGAGCGCTGGGACCGCATCAGGGCACGTTTCAGATGTGGGGCGCTCACGGGGGCCTCTTCCCGAAAGGCCCCTTTGCCATCATCACCGCGGTAACGACGGTCTTCTTCTCGATGATGGGCTCCGAGATCGCGACCATTGCCGCCGTGGAATCACCGGATCCCGCCCGCGCGGTCGCCCGGATGGTGTCTCAGGTCGTCGGGCGAATCCTCCTGTTCTATCTCGGCTCCATCGCGCTCATCGTCTGCATCGTGCCGTGGACCCAGGTGCCGCCGGGTGTCTCGCCCTTCGTCATCGCGCTCGACTCCATCCGGGTGCCGTACGCGGCTCCGATCATGACGGGCATCATCCTGACGGCGGTGCTGTCCTGCCTGAATTCGTCGTTCTACGTCGTCTCCCGCGTGCTCTTCGTCCTTGCGGCACGCGGCGATGCGCCGCGCGCACTCATCCGGCTCAATTCACGGCGCGTGCCTGCGCGCTCCGTCCTCCTCGGCAGCGCCGCCGGGTTCATCGGTATCCTCGCGCACGATCTCGCGCCCTCCGGGGTATTCGCCTTTCTGGTCAACGCCTCGGGTGCGCTGATCGTCGTGATCTACGGGGTAACCTGCGCCGCCCAGGTCCGCCTGCGGTTCGCGCGCGAGCGCGCCGGCCTGGGACCGCCGGAGCTTCGGGTGTGGCTCTTCCCCTGGGCGAGCTACGCGGCGATCGCCGCGATGATCCTAGTGCTCGTCGCGATGGCCCTGGACAAGGACATGGCGAGCGAGTTCTGGGCCAGCGCCATCTCCATCGCGGTGGCGTTCGCGGGATACCTGCTCTTCGGGCGCCGCAAGCGTGTGTGATGCCAGCGTGCCGATGTGATGGCGCCCCTTGACGGCGTACCACCACAAGCCCGCTCCGAAAATGACGGCGATGTAGACGAAGGCACCCCAGGTGTTGTACCAGGGCGTGCCGTACACCGCCTCGCGCGGCCAGGCGAGGTTGAGCGCCATGCCCGCACCCCAGAGCACCGCCACGATGTTGACGAGCATCCCCCATCGGCCCATCGTGAAATAGCCGCCTGCGCCGAGATCCGCCGGCGGCCATTGCCCCGCCAGGCGCTTGCGCAGCATGGGGACCGTGACCAGCAGGTAGGCGAGGTAGATCATGATGACCGCGATCGAGGTCAGCACGGTGAAGATCTTCGGTTGTCCGATGTTGAGGACCAGGATCAGCTCGGCGATGACGCCGATCACCACGGCGGGAATGATCGGCGTCTGCGTCTGGGAATTCACCCGCGCCAATCGCTCGCCGAACGGCAGCGCATTGTCGCGCGCCATCGCGAAGGTCAGGCGGATGGCGGCCGTATGGACGGCGAGCGAACAGACGGTCACGGCGACCACGATACAGACCAGGAAGACTCTGCCCAGCGGGCCCCACATCACCTGCTCGACGATATACTGCAGACCGCCGCCGCTGGTGCCGATCGCCGGATCCTTCAGGTTGGGCGCCGCCATGACGGCGAACACCAGGATCGCGCCCCCGATGACGAACGAGGCCAGGATCGCGCGCAGAATGGCGCGGGGAGCGGTGCGCCGGGGCTCCAGCGTCTCCTCACCGAGCGAGCTCGCGGTGTCGAAACCGTACATGACGTATCCGGAGGCGAGCGATGCCACCAGGAACGCGCTCAGGTATCCGCCGCTCTTGCCGGCGCCGTAGCCGAGGGTGGTGAGGAAGACTTCCGGACCTCGCTTGACGTGGACCGCGAGGATGATCGCGATCAGGCAGGCGGCAATCAGCTCGACGAAGACGCCCGCGCTGTTGATCAGCGCCATGAGGCGCACGCCGAGCGCATTGACGATCGTGGTGAACACGATCAGCACCGTGCCGAGGATCACCGCGTTGGTTGCGAAATCGTAGGCGCCGCTGCCATCGCCGATGAGCTGGAAGCCGCTCCAGAGCCGCGGCAGGTTCAGTTGCAGCGCCAGCACCACGGCCGAGAGCGTCACGATCGATGCGGTGAGCATCAGCCAGCCCGAAGCCCAGCCGACCCGCCGGCTGCCCAGGATCTTCGACCAGTTGTAGACCGATCCGGCGATCGGGTATTTCGCGGCCAGCTCCATGAAGCAGAGCGCGACGGCGAGCTGGCCGAGGAGCACCATCGGCCAGGACCAGAGGTACGCCGGCCCGGCGGTGCCGAAGCCGAAGTAGAAGAGCTGAAAGGTGCCGGTGAGTATCGAGATGTAACTGACGCCGGCCGCGAAGCTGCCGAACGCACCAATGCTGCGGGCGAGCGATTCCTTGTAGCCGAAGTGCTCCATGCCGCTGTCAATATCGTTCAAGCGCTTGATCCGGGCGCCTTGGTTACGGGCTCGTGCTGCTTCATGCCGGGCAATGCTACCCGCCGGCCCCGGCGCCGGCCAGCATCGAACCGCCGCGAGCGGTGATTGCGACCGACATGCGCGTACTTGATCGGCGGCGCGATTGGTGCTGTCATCGCGCCCGAATGACCGCGCCGCTCACGCGCTTCGGGTTCCTCACCCTGCGCCATTTTTCGCTGATCGCCTTCACCAACGCGATCGAGCCGCTGCGCATGGCCAATTACCTCGCGCGGGAGACCATCTACCGCTGGTCGGTGCACTCCCTGGACGGCGCGCCGGTGGAAGCGAGCAATGGGCTCACCGTGGCGCCGACCTCACGGATCGAGGACTCGCCGCCGCTCGACATTCTCTTCGTGTGCGGCGGCATCGATGTGCCGCATGCGGTCGACGAGCGCCTCATCCAGCTCCTGCGGCGCCTCGCGCGCGGGCCGATGGTCGTCGGCGCACTCTGCACCGGCGCCTACGCGCTCGCCAGAGCCGGGCTCCTCGATGGCTATCGCTGTGCCATCCACTGGGAAAACCTCTGGGGGCTGCGCGAGAGCTTTCCGGGCATCGTCTTCACGCCCGACCTGTTCGTGATCGACCGCGACCGCTGCACCTGTACCGGCGGGATCGCGCCGCTGGACATGATCCTGCATCTCATCACTCCCCGGATCGGCAGGACGCTGGCCGCCGGGATCTCCGAGCAGTTCATCCTCGAGCGCATCCGCGACAGCAAGGATCGCCAGCGGATCCCGATCGCGGCGCGCCTCGGCGGCTGCCATCCCTCGATCACCCAGGCCGCCGCGCTGATGGAAGCCAACATCGAGGAGCCGCTGACGCTCGAGGAGCTGGCGCGCATGACGGAAGTGTCGCAGCGGCAGCTGCAGCGGCTTTTCCACCGCAGCCTCGGGCTGACGCCTGCACAGTACTACGTCACGCTGCGCCTCGGCCGGGGCCGCGAGCTGCTGCAACAGACCGCGATGCCGATCACGAGCATCGCCGTGGTCTGCGGCTTTCGCTCGCCGGCGCATTTCAGCAAATCGTATCGCGCGATGTTCGGCCACCCTCCCAGCCAGGAGCGGCGGCCGCCGGCCGACACCGGCCCGATCCGCGCCTCGGGGCGCCCGGGGCGGCTTGCGGCACCCGGCTCTAAATGACCGTTCAATGAGCAGCGACGGAACGTCTGCTGGGAGCCACGCGTCAAAATCTCCTCAATCTATTGTTTTTACAACGATTATTTAACGACCTGAACTTGTCCTTGCATCCCGCCAACACTTGGCGGAAGATGGATACGAGGGTAGCCCAGCGCGTTGAGTGTCCGTTCAATGCCGCACTCCTTGGGGTCTCAAAAACCATCTCCGCCGGAG
>Ga0134126_10005627_pt1 | contig 15647 bp, 15 predicted proteins | sample KB31752_FD_96881 | JGI IMG/M metagenome (GOLD analysis project Ga0134126, IMG submission 96881) | Terrestrial soil microbial communities with excess Nitrogen fertilizer from Kellogg Biological Station, Michigan, USA - KB3-175-2 | ecosystem: Environmental > Terrestrial > Soil > Unclassified ...
AAACCCTGTAAGCCAGTAGTAAGGGCCGTACACGCGTTTTTCCATGGTTAGCGACAGGCGCAGGTATTTGCCAAACTTATTGTCGTTGTTAGAAGTGCCGCTGGAGATGGAATTGGTAGAAGTGCTGGTAAGCCCAAGGTTAGGCTCTGCTGTAAACTGCGTAACGGTGTTTGTACCGGCAGATACAAACCAGCGTGTTTGGGCATTAGCAGTAAAGGCTAGAGCTGTAAACAGCAGGCAAAACCATTTCATGGAAGGAATAAAAGTTTGCTGAAAATAGAAAAAACTAACAGGCCGGGCAACTCCTGAAGGTAAAAAATAAGAGAATTTTCTTTTTACCGGCATATAATTGATAATCCATACGATGGAGGCAAAATAAAAACAGATTTGTTACAGAATAATATCATTTTATATCTATAAATTTGTTACATATTTAAACCATGAGGCCGGTTGTTTATATAGCTCTATTGCTACTGCCTGTTTTATCACAAGCACAGGTAGAGGGTTTACTGCATAAACGATTTGGCTTACGTGTGGGGGCAAATACTTCTACATTTAATGTAATACCTCTTGGTTATTATTACAGCTATAAGGCTGGATTTTATATAGGAGGTTACTACCAGTTTCGTTTAAAACATAACATAGGTTTAGCTACAGAAATAGGATATTCCAGGTTAGGAAGTAACAACTCGGATGAATCTCAGGTGCAGGTACTACTACGCCTTAATTACATTACTGTGCCTGTTTCTCTTAAATATTATTTTAATGAACGCCTTAACCTGCAATTGGGTGTTTATGGTTCTACCTTATTAAATGCAACGGGTAGAGAAACGCTGGCGTACGTGGACGGAGTTTACCATCCGATACTTGATAAATACTTTTCTGCTTTTGATGGTGGCATTCATGCGGGAATTGGCTTTGAAACAAAGATGGGACTGAATGTTAGTGTACGGTATTTTAACAGTCTTGGAAATATATACAGTAAGTATTGGCATCAATATTCGGGTTTACAATTACGAAATGAATTTGTGCAGCTTAGTATTGGCTATAGTTTTAAAAACAAACATAGTAATAAATGATATGGCAGCTAAATCGCTTTCTACTATAGTTATTTTTTCTCTATTAATTTTTCTTGTTTCCTGTACTAAGCAAGAGACCCCGTATCCGTGGATGCCTACTGTTGCAAGTAATGGCTTGCAAACGCAGGAAGGCTATATTAAAGCAACTGTTGAAGGCACACTGCCTAATTGGCTTGGCTATTCTTTTAATGTGGATTTTGAAGGGGAATATACCACCAATGATAATACCTATGAGGTAATTAATTCCACTACTACTAGTATTTCCATTAGGAAAAACTATTGGGGGCAGAGTGCAGGTGTAGATAAGGATATCCATGGAGCTATTCCTTATATGACTTTCTCATTTAACGTTACCAACCTTAACTCATTAGATTCAGTCCCTATGCAATCATTTGCTTTTTATGAACCAGTAGAATTTGCTTACAATAATAATTATTTATTTAATTGCAGTTGGGGAAATTCCACAGGTTCAATAGGGAACATTACAGGAACTGGCTCTGTTTCAAACCTTAGTTATAATGCAGCAACACAGGTGTTAACAGGTAATTTTACATGTAATAGTAATCGCACCAATAGTGTGGCATCTGTAATTATTAGTAACGGAAGTTTTTCAACCAAGCTTTCACCTCTGAAGAATTAATAAAATAAAACTTTGTAATTATTAGAATATAAAATAAATTTAATTTACCAATTAAGACCATGAGACCAATTATTTACACTTTTTTACTATTTATTCTATTTACTACTTCATCTTACGCACAGACAGAAGGTGTTTTGCACAACCGTTTTGGTATACGTTACGGAGTTAATGTTTCCTCTTTTAACGGCAGCCCCAGTGGCGATGCTATTACTCCTAAAGAGGGATTGTATTTAGCAGCTTACTACCAGTTCCGTTTAAAGCATAACATTGGCCTATCGGCAGAGATGGGGTATTCCAGGCTGGGATGTAATAATACATACGGAGCATATTACGGAGTGAGCGGAGCAGTAACAGCATTGCGCCTTAATTATATTACTCTTCCTATTTCTCTTAAATTTTACATTGCTAAAGGTTTTAATTTTCAGTTAGGACTTTATGGCGCTTCCCTATTAAATGCAGTTGAGAAGGGGACAGCCAATGTATATAATGGCTATAATAGCTATAACAACTATTATTATTCAGGGGTGCCTTATAACCAGGCATTGGATAATTATTTTACTCACTTCGATGCTGGTTTTCATACAGGCGTTGCGTTCGAAACTGCTTTAGGTATTAACTTTACATTAAAATATTTTAATAGTCTTGTTAATATTTATCCTCAGTTTCCGCAGGCTACAGGGAAGTCTCTGCACAACGAATTTTTACAGCTTACTATGGGCTACAGCTTTCATAATAATTAATAGTAAATCTAATTTTAGTTAAAATGATGAGACAACTTATTTACGCATTTTTACTATTAATTCTGCTTCCTGTGTTGTCACACGCACAGGTAGAAGGGGTACTGCATAAACGGTTTGGCCTTCGTGTAGGCGCTAATATTTCTACACTTAGCAGCGCCCCCACCGGGGACAACATCTCCAGTAAAGGTGGAATATATGCAGCTATGTACCATCAGTTCCGTATAAGACACAATATTGGGTTGTCGTGGGAGCTTGGTTTTTCAATGCTGGGATGCAAAAATAACTACTATTCGGGCTACTTCGACACGGCAGGGTCTTCGGCAACTACCACATTAAATCTTAGTTACCTTACCATGCCTGTTTCATTTAAATTATACCTTTCCAAAGCGTTTACCCTGCAACTGGGTCCTTATGGCTCTTTGTTGCTAAGCGCTGTTGAGAAAGGAACGATATATCCCCCCAACGGCTATAATCTGCAGTCTTATCGTCAGCAACTTAACAGTACCCTCTCTACCTGGGATACGGGTATTCAAGGTGGTATAGGCATAGAGGGACGGTCTGGTATAAATTTTACTTTAAAATATTATGCCAGTGTTATGGGCGTTTACCCATCGCTTCAGCAGGTAAGTGGAATAGTTATGCGTAACCAGTTCTTTCAGTTTACTATGGGTTATAGCTTTAAGGGGCGATAATAACTAGTAATTAATAATTTATTTCAAGTTATTATTATCCAGGTATTGTTGCAGGTAAGATGGCACTGCCTCTCCTGTAGCAGCATATTGCTTGGTATACTTCAAGGTATTGGCGTAGTCGTTCATCATCATATAACATCCTGCCATGTTTTTTATTACGGCTTTGTCGTCTGGCCTTATGGAAAGAGCTTTTAAATAAAACTCTGCTGCCTTAGGGTAGTTGGCTTTGTTGTATTGTATAGCCCCCAACCCATTGTAAGAAGGTGATGAGTTACTATCTGCCTTTATTGCTTTGTTGTACCAGTAGGTGGCAGAGTCGTAGTTAACGGTTTCCAGATATATATTTCCTATTGTTTCCAAAGGAAATGCAATGGATGAATCTCTTTTATAAGATTGCATGTACCAATATTTTGCTTTTGGTAAATCTTTGAACTGATAGTTGTAGATGTTGGCAATGCTTATGCAGGTGTTGGCTGTTACCCGTGAAAGGGAATCGATACTCATAGCTTTTTTATACCATACCAAAGAATTCTGAAAATCGTTAAGGCACATGTAGGCATTGCCCACAAGCCCATAGTAGGCATGGGTGGGAGTGGGGGCAACTTCTACCATACCTTTATATACAGGCAGGGCTTCGTCGCACTTCTGTTCGTTCATATAAATTTTGCCCAGTCCTTCGTAGGCCAGCCATGAATGTGGGGAGTTAGCAATGGCTGTCTTATAGAAAGAATATTTGTTTTTAAAGGATGGCATGTAACTGATGGAGCTAATAGTAAAAAGTATCAGCACAGCAAGGCTTGCATAAGTTTTAACAGCAGTTGGCCTGTTTAACGCAAACAACTCTGCTGCAACTATAAGCAGTCCCATAAGGGGCAGGTATAGCCTGTGGTTGTATGCGTATAAGGTTGCATCCTCTTGTTGTACATATAGCGTTGGCACCAGAAACAGCAGGTACCATGCCAATCCGAATAAAATAAGTTTTATGTTTTTCTTTTCTTTAACAACAAAGCTGACTGCTATAAGCGCTACAGTTGCTATAAGCCCTATTATAACGCTTACATCGGTAATGGAGGGCAGAGGGCTTAACGAGAATGGAATAAGAACTTTGCCGGGGTAGGCTATAAGAAGGCCAGAGTTCTGAAGCAGGGAGAACGTTATGGTATGCAGGTTTACGTGAGAGTATTGTCCTACAACTTGCGTACGCAGGTACCACCAGATGGATGCAGGAATGGCAAGAGTAATAAAAAGCACACCTAGTTTAATGGGAAATTGCTTGCGATTCTCTGTAAAGAAAATGGCATACAGTACAGCAAGGGGTGCAAAGGCAATGGAGCTTTCTTTTGATAGTAAGGCCAACAGAAAGAATGCACATATACCCAGTGCGTTGAGTGGTTTAATAGTATCTGCCTGTAAAAAGTTACGTAGTAACAGAAAGCAGGGTAATATAAAGAGTGCTACTAATAGTTCTATTGCGCCGGGTATCCAGGCTACGGCCTGTGTTACTACCGGATGTATGGCAAATATGCCTGTAAGCAGCAGGGCGGCTTCTTTACTTTGTATAAAAGCAGACAGCAGTATAAACAGTAACCAGCACGCTACAATATGAAGCAGTATGCCAGAAAAATGGAAGGTTCCTGCACTTTTGCCGAATGTGTCTTTTACTGCTGCATAAAATAAATTTTGCATAGGGCGGTAGTAGAGGTCTTTCTCTTTGGCAAGCTCGCCGGTAAAGTGGAATACTCCTGTAGTGAAGATATCTTTACTGTTAGATAACTTTAACTGGGGTGAGTTTATAAGGCTAGGGTCGTCGTGGTAAGAATAGCCGTATTTAATGATGGGGATGTAAATAAAAGTTATAAGGGCAAGCAGAACAAGGAAAGAACGAAGCCTGTTGTTTGCTATGTAACTAAGCCAGGAGGGTGTGTTTGTAGTGTTGTTAGGCATTAATTTATTTCTGATTTAGCAAGATAAGTTATTTAAAGTGAATTGTGATCTCCAATTTGTTTTACTACCCCTGTTTGTTTTCAGTAGCCTGGTTAAGCTTTTCCAGCATATCCATTTGCATTTTTTGCAGCTCCATAAGGCGCTGCCACTGGCGTGTAAGCAGGTAGTCCATTTTCTCGTGCAGCAAGCGCACTTCCAACTCAGCCTTCAAATTTACTTTGTAGTCGTGCTCGGCACGTTTGCGGTCTTTTGATTCCTGCCTGTTCTGGCTCATCATAATAACAGGTGCTTGTATGGCAGCTATGCAGGATAATATAAGATTAAGCAGGATGAAAGGGTAGGGGTCGAAGATGTCTTTCATCAGGAAAATGGTGTTCAAAATAATCCAACCCATAAGCAATGTAAAAAAGGTGATGATAAACGTCCAGCTGCCACCAAAGGCAGCCACCCTGTCTGCAATATGGTCTCCTAAGGAAGATTTCTGTTCTTCCTCATCGTCCTCAAGAGTTGTGGAAAGCAGCTCCTGGTCTTTTATGCTTTGTAAAACTTCCTGTTCTAAGTCTGTTAGCTCTTCGCCATCGTCTTTTAGCAGTTGCTCTATGGTTTTAATACGTCGCTTTTCTTCAGCCTGGTTTTCGGCCTGAGATGCTGCTACGGGGTTAAGTTTGGGTGTTTCGCTCATGCCACAAATATACTAAGAACGATGGACTTAAGGATGTTGATGATGCTATCTCGTTTAAATATATTATGTTGTCTTCATATTTGTTACAATATTTATTTATATTGTTGCATTAAATAATCTTTTTATATGAGGAAATTGGCCTTGTTTTCCCTTGTGGTTGTTTTATTTATCTCTTGCAAAAAAACCACTATTGCTGAATTACCTGTCGCTACTATGGATTTGGAGGGTTTTGTTTTTTTGCACAATGAATTTGGGCAGTACCAGAAAAGCAATGCAGGTGTTACCGTTTCGCTGGATAATACCTCTTACTCTACTACTACAGATAGTCTTGGCAAATATGTTATAAAACAAATACCTGCCAAATATTATGACATTACTTTTAGCAAAAGCGGTTATGGAACTTATAAGCAGCATGAATATTATACAGATTCTTTAAATGGTAAAACTTACCAGAGGTCAAGTTTGGATCTTTATGTTACACCTACCTCTGTAATAACAAATTTGGCGGCGCATATTGATCAGAATAATGTTGTAATAACAGGAACTATAAGCCCGGCAGGTTCACGCACTGAGCGGAGAGGCGTGGTACTATTTAGCACCATTTTGCCTAATGTATCCTCAACCAATTATACGAAATCGCAAGCTGTAGTCTTTTTTGTAGATAGCAGTAGTTTTAGTTTTCAGTTTCCTGCTTCTGATTTTTTCAGTCCTCCGGATACAAATTATTTTGTAGCTTATGGCATAGCAGCAAATCCAATAGGTGGGTCAGTTACTCCATATTATGACTTTACGAACCAAGTTACTATTCCTTCTGCGCTATCTCCTGTATATTCTAATATAACAAGTATAGTACTTCCTTAATTTAATTGTTTATATCTATTATTATGAAAAAGATATTTTTAATAGCGTTTAGTGTTTTGCTCTTATGTTCCTGCAAAAAAACTACTACGGAAGAACTATTGCCAGTGCCCAAAACCACTGTTAAGGGAGTGGTAGCCTTATTTGATAGTACAGGCGCCAGGGTACCTAACGCAACCGGGGTTACTGTTTCTATAGACAGCACCACTTTTACTACTACAACAGACAGCGACGGAAACTACACCATAAATAATGTAGCGCAGGGAGAATATACCATTACTTGCAGTAAAACAGGTTACAGCACTTATAAAGCAACCAATCAATTTGTATTGGTAGAATATAGTACAACAAATATACCACCTGTTTATCTTTATGCTCCTTCTATAGTTACTATTACAAATTTAACTGTTCAGAATTCTGATAGTTCTTGTACAATTTCATATACAATAAACCCTCCTTCCAATTTTATAAGTGAATACGTTACTTTTTTTATAAGCACCTCCAGCACAGTTTCTCCTTCAAATTATATAATGCCTATTAGTTTTGTTAGCAGCTATGGCAGTACTATTACCACACAGGTTAGTAGCTTGTATCAATACTTCCCTAGTGGTAGTACTGTTTATATAGTAGCTTATGGAAGCTATTCCGGAATTCATTATACAAGTCCCAGTACCGGCAAAATTGTTTATGCAGGGGGGCTTTGTGCAAAGCCCTCTAATATAGCAAGTGTAACATTGCCCTAAATAAAAAACTCTATCCTAGGGAGTGTATTATATCTTCTAAGCGGCTTATCTGCATTGGGTTCTATCTTTATTGGTATAGCATTAAATAAAAATTTCTTTTAAGAATATATAATTTAATTAAAATTAGTCCGTTCAGAATGTGTTTAATAATGTTGCACAAAACAACTAATTTTTATGAATAAATTTCTGATTTTTAGCGGAGTAATTCTGTTTTTTAGCTCCTGCCACAAGACTACTACAGACCAACTGCCAACACCTGCCTCTGCTGTTATGGGGAGGGTAGCTTTGTACGATAGCACAAATAAAACACAACCAAACTGCAAAGGAGTTACTGTTTCTATAGACGGTACTTCTTATACTACTACAACAGATAGTACAGGAAAGTATGCTTTTGAAAATGTACCACAAACAAAATATACATTTACGTATAGCAAGGCGGGGTATTCTACCCATAAAGATTATGCTATTGATTTAACAGGAAGTAAAACTGTACAAGCTGAAAATGTAACAGGCCTTTACATGCCATGTTCTACCAATGTTAGTTTAGCGGCATCGTTGTCTAACTCTTTAATTGAAGTTCAAACAACCCTAACCTCTAATCCTTCAATTTTTAATCCTTGGGCAGTGGTGTTTTTTAGCGATTCTGCTTCTGTGTCTTCTTCTAATTATACCATAGCTTATTATATATCTCCTATACCAGCTACTCAGTCTGCAGGAGGAGGGCTAACTGCTACTTTTAAACCTTCTCCTTATTTTGCTAGTGGTAGTACTGTTTATATTAAGGTTTATGCTACCAATACTGGTAATTCTTATTATGCCACTACTGCTGGCGGTACTATTATTTACGAAGGTCTGGGGTCATCGTCTAACGTTGTTAGTGTAACGCTGCCTTAGTTTTGTTACAAAATTTGTTTATATTGGTTTATAAATTAGCATTATGAAGAAATTACTTTTATATGGTTTGGTAGTAATTCTTTTTAACAGCTGCTCAAAAAAGCATTCGTCGGTTGAAGGTATAACTGCAACCGGCTTTGTGTTTCTTCATAATGAGTTCGGGCAATATCTGCCCAACAATTCTGGCGTTACCATATCTACTGTTAAGGGTCCTTATGCTAATTCAGACAGCGCCGGCCAATTTACATTAATCAATTGTCCAAACTCTGTTACCACCGTTATATATAGTAAGCCAGGTTACGGAACACACAGTTATCCGGCAAGCCAAAATGCTTTGCTGCTACCAAGTATTAATCTTTATCAGTTGCCTACTACTATAATAACCGGATTGCAGGCAGCAAACAATTTTAATCCTATTTATATAAAAGCAACTATACAGCCAGCAAGTACTGCAGCTGAACCAAGAAGCGCAGCTATATTTTTGGGAAAAGATTCTACTGTTTCTCCAACTAATAATATAGGATCTTACTATGCAGGGAAAATTACCGGTGGAACTATATCTGAAACTATCACACTGGATGTGAGTTCAGCTACCAATACAAATAATTTAAAAACTGTTTATTTGGTAGCCTATGGAGTTGCTTATGACTCGCTATATACCCAACAAAACATGTACCTTGGTGTACAAAATTATACATATCCTGCTATTGGCAACATACCTTCCAATGTAGTAAAAGTAACATTAACACCATGAAGCTTCTATATATAATAGTAATTTGTAGTTGTGTAGCCTTGTATTCGTGTAAGGATCGTACAGGGTGGATTTCGGGCTCTGTGATGACTGTGAATAGCACAGGCCAGTCTGCTGGCGTAGATGGCGCAAAGGTACAAATGAGCGGAACTTCGCCTCAAACTTTAACAACAAGCCCCAGCGGAATATTTAGTGTTGTTGATATACCATTGGGATTTTATAATTTTACAATTAGTAAAGAGGGGTATCCTTCATTATACATAAACAATTTTGATGTTTCCAGCACAAGCTCTACTCCTTTTAATGTTGTTTTATATTATGCACCCTCGGCCACTAATGTTACAAATTTTTCTGTAACAAGCTCTAACGGATACGCCAGTTTAACAGGCAAGTTAGTGCCTTCACTATTATCGGGTATTAACGAATTTAGTGTTGTTGTCTATATGAGTACTTCGGCAAATGTATCTTGGTCAAACTATGTTGCCAATTATCTGATTTCTAATAATACCGACAGTACCTTTACCGGTGGAATTAACTTATATGATTATTTCCCAAGCGGCAGCACAGTTTATTTAATTGCTTATACTACTTATGCTGCATCCAGTTCGTATGCCTACTACACTCAACCCGCAGGATACAATAGTCCTAAAAATGGGAAGATTGTTTATAATGGTTTAAATACCCAGGCCTCTAACGTAGTTAGCGTAAAGTTACCCTAAGTAAAAATCACTTTAAATACATTGTTTATATCCTAAAAAGGCTAAATTTATATCATTAAGTAGCTTAAAACTTATGGACTTAGAGCAAATTGTCAACAAAATTGAAGAGCTGAAGTGGGAACTGAATGGCCTTAAACCATTAAAACCAGAATACCAACAAAAACTGGACTGGAAATTTAGGTTAGACTGGAATTATAATTCTAACCATATAGAAGGTAACACTCTTACTTATGGGGAAACTGAGCTATTGCTAAAGTTTGGCAAATTACCAGAAGATACAAGAAGTAAGGACTTTAGGGAATTTGAAGAAATGAGTGCGCATGATGTAGCAGTAAAACTAATAGAAGAACTAGCAAAAGAGAAAGAAAGAACCCTTACAGAAAGTTTTATACGAGAATTAAATGAAGTAATACTAGTTAAAAACTTTTGGAAGGATGCTATTACTCCCGATGGACAACCAGCAAGAAAAGAAATTAAGGTAGGACAATACAAAACTGCACCTAATTCAGTACAAACTACAACAGGAGAAATATTTCATTATGCATCACCGGAAGAAACTTCTGCACTAATGTATGACTTGCTTAAATGGTATAGTGATGAAGTTACTAATAATACTCACCCCCTACTTATTGCTGCACTATTGCACTATAAGTTTGTATGTATACATCCTTTTGATGATGGTAACGGAAGAATATCTCGCCTGTTGATGAACTATGTATTATTAAAATACGATTACCCTCCGGCCATTATTAAATCTGACGATAAGAAAAATTACCTTGCGTCACTCAACAGAGCTGATACTGGAGACACAGACGCTTTTATACGATACATTGGTGAGCAGCTCATCAGGTCTCTTGAGTTAATTATAAAAGCTGCCAAAGGTGAAAGCCTGGAAGAACCAGGAGACTTAGATAAAGAGATAGAGTTGTTGAAAAGAGAGTTGAAAAATAAAGATGGCATTAAAGTCGAGAAATCACCTGAAGCTGTTGTAAAAGTTATTGATGAGGTAATAATTCCTTTTATAGGTGAATTAAATAAGTCAGTAAGTATTTTTGATGATCTTTTTATCAATAAAACAAGAAGAATCATTCTAAACATCCCTAAAATAGTTACAGCTACTCAGCATAATCCTGCTAATAGTAGAGTAGTTCGAGTTAGATTTAATACACAAGTTAATAAATCAACAGTTATTGAAAAAGATTCAATCGATTTTGGAGAATTAATTAAAAACAAGACCTTTCCCCAGCATTTATGGAATAAAATAAATGCTTCAAATAATTGCTATCTAGTACTGGAATTACATTGGGATAGATTTAAACATAATATTAGTATACTGAATGCTATTGATTATGAGATTAAAATTCATTTTGAAAACTATACTTTTCACATAACGATGCCAGATAATAATAAAATTGAAAAAAGATATGATCAACATATAACTGCGGATGAACAACATAAATTTGTTGAAACTATTAAGCGCTTTATACTTAAAAAAACAAAAGAATTGTCTAACTAACCTCTACCCCTCCAATAAAAAAATCTGGTGTTCCAGGGAGCGTATCATACCGTCTACGCGGCTTACCTGTTCCTGCATATCAACTTCATAAGACTTATGCATAAGCGTAATTTTCATGCTATAAAGGTTAGCAAGGTGCATTTTAAGTTCAGGTATCAGAATAAGATATTCCATACAATCCATACAATAAAAGTTATATAAAATAAATAAAAGTTATAAAAAATATAACGGATTGAATTATTAAAAAGTTAAGACTTTTTTTGCAATATATTTGCCTTTCATTTTTTGTTGCTTTCTAACATTCTGGGGGGTGTTGCAGTTATTTTACTGAGAGATTGAATTGAGGGGGAAGGGAAATGAAAAAAGTGATATCAGGTATTGCTATGCTATTATTTTTAGGGATAGCATCAGCACAAGCACAGGAAATATATGACGTGCATATGCACCGCATTAAGCCAGACAAAAAACAACTTACTGCATTTAATAAATATGAACACGAACATGCTTTTACAAAGGCAGAAAACCGTAAGCATGCTAAGGAGCAGAAGGAGAAAATGCGAAAGGCGCGTATACGGTCTAAAATAGCAGAGAGCAAAGCACAACGTAAATATCTTCTTGCAAAGCAGGAAATGAAAAAGAGAGGTCTTATGGCTCGTAAAGAACGTCCACTGATAAGTTTTCAATAGTAAAAAATAATGTTTGGGGTTAGGTTACTAAAGCTCTGTCTGTAGTCTAGGCAGGGCTTTGGTTTTTTTAAGGCGTTTTAATTATTATAAAATCGAACCAATAGTATAATTTCCAACACTTTATTTTAGTATTTTTCAATTGTACTTTATTTATGTTCAGAATTGAAACAGAAAGATAATTGACTAATTAAAGTCTACCTGTAACTATGAAAGCAGGGCTTGTAAAACCTGCAAATTCTCGGAAATCAATGCTATAATTCCCAATACCAAAACTTTAATATTTTCCGTTGTACTTTGCTTATGTTTAGAATTGAAACAGAAAGTCAATGGGTTCAATAATTAACTTGCCCTCATCAACAAACAAAAATGTTATGAAGAAGCAACTACTTTTATATGTTTTATTTTTTTATAGTATAGTTATTGTAAACGCCCAGTCCTGGCAGGAGTTATCCGGAGGGGCTGCATTTTCCACTAACTTTCAATTTAATGCAATAGCAACAGACACTTCCGGCAATATTTATGCTGCAGGAAGTATTACCAATGATAATGGATATGAATATGTAGTGAAATGGAATGGTAGCAGTTGGGTACAGTTAGGAACAGGTAATACATTTAATTACTGGGTTGGTGCATTAGTGGTAGACCGGGTAGGTAATTTATACGCAGCCGGTGGCTTTACTGATGCAAATGGTAAAAGCTATGTAGCAAAATGGAATGCTAGTACTAATACATGGAGCGAGCTAGGTACAGGGGCTAACGCCCTTAATGCAAATAATGTCATCTATGCCTTAGCGGTAGATAGTTTGGGAAATGTGTATGCCGGGGGTAGCTTTACCAATGCAGGGGGCACAAGATATGTAGCAAAATGGGATGGCTCAACCTGGTCTGAGCCTGGTGCGGGCAGCAGTCCACTTGCCGCCAATGGGGATGTATACCGCATAGCTGCCGATGGTAACGGAAATATATATGCAGGGGGATACTTTTCTGATGCCAGCGGGAATTACTATGTGGCTAAGTGGGATGGCAGTGCCTGGAGCGAGTTGGGCACTGGTACTAATAACCTATATGCAGGAAGTTATATATGGGCACTAACTGTAGACGATACTGGTAATGTATATGCAGGAGGGAATTTTACAGATTCTAAAGGTTACTATTATGTAGCTAAGTGGAATGGAAGTACATGGAGTGAATTGGGTGGAAGCGGTGCTCTTAAGGCCAATAACTATATACTCTCTATAGTTATTGATAGCACTGGAAACATATATACGAGTGGAGGTTTTACCACAGCAGGCAAGCGTTATATAGCCAAATGGGACGGCACAAGCTGGAGTGCATTAGGTACCCTTAATGCAAATAGTGACATACGGGCATTGGCAGTGGATACTTTAAAGAATGTTTATGCAGGAGGGGTATTTACTGATGCCAGTAAGAACGCCTATGTAGCCAAGTGGAATGGAACGGCATGGAGCGAGATGGGTGCGGGAAGCAACGAACTTAGCTCTAACTTTCATATCATTGCACTTGCAGCAACTTCCAATGGCAATGTGTATGCAGGCGGAAGTTTTACGGATAACTACGGTTATTTCTGCGTATCAAAATGGAATGGCAGTTCCTGGAGCGAAGTAGGCACAGGAAGCAATGCTCTTAATGCTAATAATTGGATAAATACTCTACTTGTTAGTGGGGGAGATGTATATGCTGCCGGAGGTTTTACCGATGCAAATGGTAAGGGCTACGTAGCTAAATGGGATGGAATAAAGTGGACTGAGGTGGGCACCGGTGTTAACGCCCTTAGCGCAAATAGTGTTATATATAGTATAGCTATAGATAAATCTGGTAATATGTATGCGGGCGGACACTTTACTAATGCCTCTGGGAAATTTTATGTAGCCAAATGGGACGGTACCACTTGGAGCGAGCTAGGAGGGGCTAATGCACTTAGTGCAAACGGACAGATAAGTCATATAACTTTAGATAATGCTGGCAATGTTTATGCTGCTGGAGGCTTTACTAATACCTCTGGAAAATATTATGTAGCTAAATGGGATGGTATTAGTTGGAGCGAAGTGGGAGGGACTAATAACCTTCGTGCAAACAATTGGATTGGTACTATAGCTGCAAGTAGTTCCGCTATTTATGCTGCCGGCAGTTTTACCGATGGTTCTGGTAATTACTATGTAGCTAAATGGGATGGCAGTACATGGAGCGAAATAGGCACTACTGGCACTTTTAATAGTTTCATTAATTCTTTAACCCTAGATAGTTTAGGACACTTATATGCTGGCGGTGGTTTTACTAATGGCTATGGATATGAATATGTGGCAGAGTGGAATGGTACAACATGGGCAGAGCTGGGAACTGGCAGCAATGCGCTGGACGCCAATAACGTTATAGATATGATAAGCTGCGACAGTCTTGGGGGTGTTTATGCGGCCGGTAATTTTACTGATGGAAATAATAAAGAGTACGTAGCCAAATATACTCCTTCATCAGTAGCAGGCATTACCAACAGCACGGCAAGTAGTGTAACCGTTAACGCTTATCCTAACCCAACTAATGGTAATATAACTTTACAAAGTCCCGAAGCATGTGGACTAAATGTGTATAACCAGTTAGGAGAGCTTGTTACCACCAAAACTATAGAGGCCGGTAACGCGACCATTTCATTAGGTAATGTAGCAACCGGTATTTATACCATTATTTTAACAGGCCAGGCAAATACCTATGCCCCAATTAAAGTTGTAAAAAACTAAAGTAATAAAAATTAAAACGGGCAGCCCCGGGTAGACTAAAATCTATTCAGGGCTGCTTTCTTTTTTACAGTTGCTAAAAGCATTCTACTGATAAATTTGTTTTGCGTGAAATACTTATTTTGATAGTATAAATAACAAAAAGTCTCTTTTTTAATTAATTACATATCCATACGGCTTCCTTTCCGTAAGTGTAATACAAAGATTGGTATTAGATGAAAGACTTTATATTTAACTCACTGCCAGGGTCGCTTTCCAGACTTACAGTTTCAGATGCTGGTTTTAAAGACATTCCTGACGAGGTAAAAGAGGAAATAAAAGAGCGACTATACGTTGCCGAGTATCATATATCTGTAGTAAGGCTTATCCTGGTACTTATAAATGTTACAGTTTACCTGTTCTTAATGGATAAGACGCTTGCCATACCCTGGCTGGCCTGGACTATAATAGTAAGTGCTACCACATATTCCGTAGCCGTAGTAATATTTAAACCTTACCGCCGCTATCACATACTAATGGCAAGTTTCTACACCTCTACTATAGATGCCATGCTTATTACATTTTGGCTTACTGCTACAGGCAAGTACTTTTCTCCGTTTTTCCCTTTGTGGTATATATCTATTATAGCAACGGCTTTGCGCTACTCTTACAAAGTAACTTTGCGTGTTGGTATCATTTACTCATTACTATATGTAGTTATTGTCTGCTACCAGTTTAATATTATGCCTTACCTGGCCGAGGTAATAGTAAGGGTAACTTACATTATGCTGGTGGCTGCATTGGGAGGTATACTCTCGCGCGAGGTACTGAACCAGATTAACGCTAAACTAATCATAAAAAAATCGGAAGATGAAGTGCGCAAACGTGAAATGGAGCTGAAGGATGTGAACGATTTGCTGGAGGAGCGGGTGAAGGAACGTACCCACGAACTGAACGAGGCCAACGAGGTGCTG
>Ga0134126_10005628_pt1 | contig 15646 bp, 18 predicted proteins | sample KB31752_FD_96881 | JGI IMG/M metagenome (GOLD analysis project Ga0134126, IMG submission 96881) | Terrestrial soil microbial communities with excess Nitrogen fertilizer from Kellogg Biological Station, Michigan, USA - KB3-175-2 | ecosystem: Environmental > Terrestrial > Soil > Unclassified ...
CCGAAGACGTTCGACGATCTCCACGGCTTGAAGCTCGCGACCGGCTCCAAGGTCGGCGCCGACACGATCGAGCGCCTGGGTGGCACGCCGCTGTCGATGATCACGAGCGACTATTACACGGCGGTGCAGCGCGGCATGGTCGATGCGGTGCTGGTGCAATGGACGGCGTTCCAGCCCTTCAAGCTGCAGGATGTGACCTTCTATCACCTCGAAACGAAGCTCGGCGGCGCGACCGGAATGGTGTTCATGGCGAAGAAAAAATACGATTCGCTGCCGGCCGCGGTGAAGAAGATCCTCGACGACAATTCCGGCGAAGCCGAAAGTCGTGTCTACGGCAAGTTCTGGGACGATGTCGATAATGAAGGGCGCGAGATGGTCAAGGCGCTCGGCAACAAGCACCACATCATTGAGCAATCGCCGGCGATCGCAGCGAAATGGCGCAAAGCGGTCGAGCCGGTGATCGACGATTTCGTCAAAAACACGCCCGACGGTGCAAAGGTCCTGACCGCATTCCGCGCCGAGACGGCGAAAGTAAAGGCGGGTCAATAAGCAGGGAGAAAAGGCGGTTAAAGCTGACGAGGGCGTCACGCTCAGAAAAGTGTCGGCTGTGTCTCGAATGGAATTGGCAACACACCGATGATCACCCACGGATTGGGCGCGACCTGACGATATTGCTGAGTCGTGCCGAGAAAGAAGTGCAAATCGGTCTTTAGGAACTGCTCGAAATATTTTTCTTTCACCTTGTCGAGCGCTGCGGCCTCCTGGCCATCGCATTGTTTCAGCCAATTCCAGTAAAGCGCGCCGATCTCCCAATCCAATATTTGCAACGTCGATTGCCGCCCGTTGGCATTGGCGAACTGGTACGAAAAACCGTATGGCAGCTTAGGAATAACCTTGAATGTCTCGCGCCAGGACTCCTCGGCAAAAAGTTCTGTTTGCCGGGTTTGGCTTCATCCCAGTTGCGTTCCTCTTCCTTCCAAAGGAAATCGATCACCTTGGTCGGCTTGAAAAACGGCGAGCGACGCCGTATTGGCCTTTGCCGCTTCAATCAGCGGCTGCAGCCGGCTGTGATAAGCCTCTTTCTGGTATAAATTCGCGACGTCGATCAAGCCATCAAGTAGCCTCCAATTCCTACATTTCCATTCGGAAGTATGAAAATGACCGACAGAGAGAACGCGGTCTGAACAGCCTGAACGACGCGAAATTTAACCCGTCTCTGGTTCCGAATAGATGCAAAAAGCCCGCGAATTGCAGGTTTTCTGCGCCTTCGGGCCGATTCTTTGAGAGAGACGAGACTGGGTGGCTGGGGGACTAGGATTCGAACCTAGACTGGCGGAGTCAGAGTCGGCATGCGACCCTTTGGTATCAAGAAGTTAGCTTCTGCGTGCTGCATCGGTGCTGCACTCGTGCCAGAGAGGCGGTCAGCGTCCCCCGGATACTCGGATTTGTGAGGCCAAGGCCCCGGCCCTGTTTCCTAGCTCTTCTAACTCCTCGGCCACTTTCATGATCTGCTCCGGCGTCCGGGAGTCGTGCGTCGCCTCTTTTGTCTTCTGGCGCACCCAGCGGCGATGACGAGTGCCATCGAACAGGTCTGTCCAGAGGAGGCTGTGGGCGAAGTTGTTTCGGTCATCGTTGAGTCGTTCGGCCTCTGCCACGATCTCCAGCACCATTTGCCGGACGATCGCATCGGCGATCCTCGGCGCCGACTCTTTCAGGTACTTAAGCTTGTCGCGCAGATATCCCGCTTCAATATCAGGTGGCAAGTCGGCACCTGCTAACGCTTCCATGAGCCCGAAGATTTCCGTCTCGGTTTCATTGAACGCGAGGATTGCCGTACCGATAGCGCATGCGTAATCGCGATTGTCGGTCATGTCCTTAGCCTAGCAGCCGCGCCTCAATCTGCGCCATGGCCTTTGCATCGTCCTCCGGGCTGGCGAACAGATGGCCGTAAATGTCATAGGTCACTTGGATTGACGAGTGGCCCATGATCTCCTGCACCTTTTTCGGTGACATCTTCTGCTCGATGAACAGGCTTGCCGCGAAATGCCGCAAAGCATGGAACGTATATTTGGGTTTGCTGCGCATGATCGGCCGCCCTTCCTTGTCCAGCTTGGGCTTGCCCGCCTTATCCTTGACCGTGACCGTGCCGGAGATAATGCCGAGCTCGCGCTGGAGCGGTCCCCAATAGTGAGCATGAAGATTCGAGTTTGAGTGGATGCCGCCCGTCTCGTGCGGGAACACCAGCTTTAGCGGCGTCGTCGGGCATGCGAGCTTCCACTCCTTTAGTGTATTGATGACCATCGGCGACATGGGCACCTCGCGATTGCCCGCCTCGGATTTGGGCACGCCCATCTTGTTCAGGAAATCGGCGCGCTGGCGCACCCGGATTACCTTTTCGTCGAAATCGACGTTATCCCATGAAAGGCCGCGCAACTCGCTACAGCGGAGGCCGCTGAAGATGGCGGTAACCAGAAGGGGACGCCAGGATACGGCCACGACCTTTTGCGTGCGCTTGCGGGTGATCTCGATGCGCGTGATCGGCCAAAGCTCTCCCGACTTCTGAAGCATCGCGCGAATTTCGTCCTTGGTTGGCATCACAACCTTTTTGCGATGGCGTTTCGATATCTCGATCGCGGTATCCCCGGCGGCGTTGTAGCTCACCAGACCTATACGCTTCGCATTTTTCAGAATGCCCTTGAGAGATGTGAGCACCGCGCGTGCCAAGGGGCGCGAGCACTTCTCGACCAGCCGGTCCCGGAATTCTTCAACAACGGGCGTGGTCAGACGCGATAGCTTTGTGCTGCCGATCAGCGGAGCAATGTGATACTTCAAATGCTGCCGATATTGCCGGAGGGTCGATGCTTCCCGACCGTTTGCTTCGGCGTTCCCGAGCCAAAGTTCGCCCGCCTCTTGCAGGGTCTTGCTGGTGGAATCCGCGACATGGACGCCGGTCTTTATCTCGCCTCGGGCTTGCGTCTCGTACGCGACGGCCTCGCCCTTGGTTCGGAATTGCTTTGCGCGCCGCTTTCCGTTCTGGTCTCGATAATCGTAATACCACGCCTGCCGCTTCTCGCCTTTGGCTGTGGTCCACTCTCGTTTGCGAATGCTCATCTCGTCCTCTCCTCTGAAATCCCTTCCAGCTTGTCGAGGAACGCGCCGCGCTCCTCTTTTGAAAATCGCGCGGGCCGCTTCGCCGCCCTGAGGCCGGCGGTCGGGTCCGCTTTCAACTCCGCTTCCAAGCGCGCGCCGGTAAGCGCGCCCTGCACCTCGGCGAGGGACCGGCCTAAAAAGGCGCGGCCGAGACCGCCCGCGATACGCACGCCGTCCGATGCTCGTTCAAATCGGTCTGGCGTGACGCCCGCACCGACCGGCTCGAAAAAATCGAATAGGCCGGTCACAAATGCCTTCACCTGATTGAACGTGTAACGATCCCGCCACCAGCGCTCGCCGGTAGCGCGCTCAATATGGCCGATATAGGCGGCGATCTTCGACAGCGCCCACCAATTGACCGGGCCGCCGAGAAGAGATTGGGCTGCGTCCGGATCGCCAAGCGTGCTGCGCAAGCGCACCTCGATCTCCTCCGTCAGTGTGCGCTTGCTCTCGCTGGCGGCCTTTTCGAGCCGGCGCCGTAAATCGGCGGTGATACGCAGTCCGATCATTACGCTGGGGTGGCCTTTTGTGTCCTTGCGTGGTCTTCCAATTTTCTTCGCCATCGCCGCACCCAATCAATTTCGCTAAGCGAAAGACTAGCAAAATAATTGCCAATGGGCAAGAGCGGGCGATAGACCTTGGCGCAAGGCCAAACCAGCGGAGATCGCCAATGAGCCCAGCGAAAAACGACGACAAGGATTTGGAGGTGGTGTGTGGCGCCGATGCAATCGCGCGGCTGCTCGATCCGGCGCTTTACAAGAGGGACCCGGTGAAAGCGCGGCGGCGTGTCTATCACCTCGGCTCGGCCAGCAAGGGAAACAAGCCGCCGATCTTCCGGGTTGGCACGCTGCTTTGCCTCCGCCCGGCTGCACTGCGTGAATATTACGCCCGCCTTGAGCGCGAAGTTACCGCGCAGCGGTCGTGATGATGCGCGCGCTTTCGCGGCCCTGGCCGCCGCCGCGACGAGAAAGCCGCCCTGCTGTGAACAGGGCGGCGCGAGGCAGGCATAATGGACTTAGGACGCGCCCCACTCTGAATCGACTGCCCTCGAGTTGCAAGGGGCGCGACCATGACTAGCGCTGCGGAACGACTGGCGCATATGTGGTCGGATCGTGCGCGCCGCGAGGGCGATCAATGGCGCACGCGCTGTCCGGTGCATGGTGGGTTCACTTTAATGCTGCGCGCTGGGACGCGGGCGCCAGTGGTGGGGTTTTGTTTCGGCGGCTGCGACGATGCGGCGATAGCCACCGCGATCTCGTCCGCGCTGCGCGGATGCAATTTCGCCCCGCCAGAGCGCGCGCCACCCGATCTCAATCAGCGCGTCGAACGGGCGCGGCGGATTTGGCGCTACACGACGCCGGTCCCCGGCACGCTGGTAGAAACCTATCTTCGATGGCGCGGCATTACCCTACCGCCGCCGCCTTGTCTGCGCTTCGCGACCCATTGTCGCCACCCGTCAGGTCGCAAGCTGCCCGCGATGATCGCGGCGGTCGAGATCGCCCCCGGCACAATCATCGGCGTGCAGCGCACCTACCTTCGCACCGACGGGTGCGGGAAAGCGAACGTCGATCCCGCGAAGGCGAGCTTGGGCCTCATCCAGGGCGGCGCGGTGCGGCTTGCCGAGGCGGGCGAGACGCTGGCCCTCGCCGAAGGAATTGAGACCGCATTGAGCTTTATCCAATTCGAAAGCGTGCCTTGCTGGGCGGTCCTTGGCGCGCAGTTCTTCGAACATGTTGAATTGCCGGCGTTGCCGCTCGCTGCGCAAATCATCCTTGCCATCGACAACGACGCTGCGAGCGAGCGCGCAGCCGATGAGGCCGCGCGGCGCTTCTCGCGCCAAGGGCGTCGGATTGAAATTGCCAGACCAAAACACAAGAAGGATTTCAACGATTTGGTGCGATAGGAGCAGCGATGCCCGCGATCAAGAAGAGCAAAACAGAAGTCGCGATAACGAAGTGGACGCCGCCCGCAATCGACGCTTGGGACGCGGGCGATGACAAAGACGAGATCGAGCCGCGCCAATGGTTGCTTGGGAACACTCTATGCCGAGGCTACATTTCGGCGCTTATCGCCCCCGGCGGTGTAGGAAAGACGGCGACAGCCATCGCCCAAGCGCTGGCGTTCGCCACTACCAAGGAGATCACGGGCGAGCATGTCTTTCAGCGCGCCAGAGTGCTCTATCTTTCGGCGGAGGATAGCGAGGAGGAACTGCGCCGCCGCGTGCGTGCCGCGATGCTCTACCACCAAATCGATTACGAAGAGGTGCGCGGCCACCTCTTTATGCGCGCAATTGGCGGCGAGGGCTGGCGCCTCGCGGAAGCGGCGAACGGCGAGGTCACGCCGGCGGAGTTGTCGGAACGTATACTCGCCGAGATCAAAGCCAAGAAGATCGACGTTGTAATAATCGACCCGCTGATAAAGGCGCACGGGCTCGATGAGAACAGCAACAGCACGATGGATTTTTTGGCGACCGTGCTGTCCGTCATCGCGAGCGCCGGGGTAGCGCTCTATTTCCTGCATCACGCGCGGAAAGGCCCAGCCGATCCGGGCAATGCCGATCAGGCGCGCGGCGCAAGCGCCACAGTGGACGCGGCAAGGCTGGTCTATACGATGGCGCCGATGACAACCGACGAGGCCAAGAAGCTGGGCGTAGATGAAAGCGAGCGCCGCGCGCTCATTCGTCTCGATAGCGCCAAGGTCAACATCGCGGCCGCCGCGCCGGATGCATCGTGGTATCGGCTGGTCGGCGTACCGCTCGGGAACAGCACGCCCATGTATCCCAATGGGGATCATGTGCAGACTATCGAGGTGTGGACACCACCGCATCTTTTCGAAGGGGTGGGCACCGCCGTCGTCTCCGCAATACTCGCGGAGATAGACAAAGGAATAGAGGGCGGCGGCTTGTACTCCGACCACAATCGGGCGAAGGGCCGCGAAGCGTGGAAGGTTGTTACGAAGCATTTGCCGGATACGACCGAGGCGCAAGCGCGCGAAATGCTAAAGCGCTGGATCGCCGATGGCACGCTCAAGACGGTGACATACAAGGACGAAGCAAATCGCCGCCCTCGCCAGGGCCTCAGATCGACGGCCGGTGAGGCTGCGCCATGAAAATAAATCCATGGCGCACCCATGGCGCAGAGTACATGCGCCATGGTGGCATTGCGCCCTTACAGGGTAAAGCCATGGCGCAATGGGCGCGCCATGGCCTTTACCCGCATGGCGCAGGCATGTCGCAATCCGCGTCTCATCGATGGCCGATCACGACAACAAGGCTCCCGGCGGGAATATTGCTTTGCAGACGGCCCGGCACCGTGCCCAAAGATTCGGATAAAGCTTGCCTCAATACATTGAACGGCGAATTCTCGTTTTGCGGTCCCCACGGACCAACAATCCAAACCTGTGACATGACGTCCGCGAATTCGGTCACCGCCGGCCTCAATAGCGGATCATCACGCAACAATTGTTTTGGTGGCGCCGGATTCCACTTCGCAGCAGAGAGCAGCGATTGGAGTTGCATCGCCAGTTGGACCCCATCGGTGGCATCCTCGGAAAATCGAATGACAATATTATTGGGCGGCGGGTGATCCGCCAATGCTTTGAGAAATGCATCAGCATCGATTACCCGCGGACCTACTTGTCGCCTCAGCCGCTCAAGCTGCAATGTTGCATCAGCCACGTGCGCATTGGCATCCGCTATCCCATGCTGGAGACCCAAAATTTGCAATTGTTGCACCGCCTGCAATTGATTACTCCGTCGCCAATGCAAAAAACCGACGACAGATTCGCCGACAACTCCGATGGCCACAAGGACACCAAAGACGATCAGCAGAATGTCCAAAGTGTGCAGAGATGATTCCAGCGCAGCCTTGTCCATGAGCGCCAAGTCCCCTCAAGGTTCGTGGTAATTGTTCAGTTTAGTGGATCGGGCGTCGCCGGATACAAGCACGAAATGCCAGCACAACACACCGCCCCTATGCTTGATTGGTGCCTCCGCGAGCCAAGCCAAATCGCGCGCGGAGGCTGGCCCTTTTCCCCAAATCAACAAGGTGCAGCGGATATTCAATCCGCTGACATTTCAGAACCCCTTGCGGCGTAGGCATTTCTTGTGCCGTGCTGCGCCCGTGCTGCGCCACAACCTCATTCGCATGGGTTCCGCATGTTTCAATCGCGCGCACGTGGAAGGCCGCATAAGCTGGCAGCATGAGCGTGCACGAGACCGCAGGTCACCGCCTTTACCAGCCCCGGAGCTTTTCGAGGCGCACGAAACAGCGCTTTCGGCTGGATCGAATGCGGCGCCTCGAAAAACATCTTGGTGGCACTCCGAACGATATGCAGCGGCTCCTCATCGAACGAATTGTTGAGGTCGAGTGGTCAATCCTGCGCCTCAGCGCCCGCGCCGACAAAGCACCTCTATCGCCGCATGCGGCCCGAGAGATGCTCGCGTTCCACAATCACCTCCGCTTGCTGACGCGTGAGCTGGGCTTGGCACCCAAAGCGGCGCGCCGTCAGACGGTCGAAGAGGCCATGGCCGCAGCCGCGCGCTCGCAGCCGAGGCCCGCAGCATGAGCCGCCGCGCATTCTTCCCCGGCGACAACAACGAATGCCCTCGCTGCGTCGAGATAGCGCGCGAGATGGATGATCGCACGGGTCGCTTTCCGCCCGATGCGCTGTTCGTCGAGGGTGATCCGTTCTGGGGCCACCAGATGGGCGCGTGCCTGCTACATCATCTGAAGTGGTACATCACGCGCGCGCTGATGGGCTTTGCCGGCGACGCGTCGCTTTATGCCGATTACGCCGAGGTCGAGGCCGTGCGCAGCATGAACGGGCTGCGCATCAACGATCCTCCTCGGGTGATGTAAATGCCGCGCCTGGTGCCTCGCGCGGCTTTGCCCCAGGCGCCGGACCCGGTCCTCTTTGTAACAACAATCCTCGTCAATCCCGAGACCGGCCAGCCTTTTGTCCTAACGCAGGCGGAACAGAACTTTCTGCGCCGCGCGTTCATCTTGTTGCCGTCAGGCGCATTGCGCTACCCCGAGCTTTTGTTCTCTGGCCCAAAGAAGACCGGCAAGACAGCGTTCGCAGCGATGGTGGTACTTTATGTCATACGAATGCTGGGCGGCCGGTTCGCGGAAGGCTATTGCGTCGCCAACGATTTGGAGCAGGCTCAAGGCCGCGTCTTTCAGGCGATCTGCCGCATTGTCGAAGTAAGCCCTCTTCTCGCCGACGACGCCATCATTACATCGCGGCAGATAGAGTTCATATCCACCGGCGCGACCATCACGGCGCTTGCGAATGACTTCGCCGGCGCGGCTGGTGGCAATCCAACAATTTCCTGTTTCGACGAACTGTGGGGCGTGACGAGCGAGCGCGGTCACCGGCTTTGGGACGAGATGGTCCCGCCGCCGACGCGCAAGCTGGCGGCTCGTTTGACTGTGTCCTACGCGGGCTTTGAGGGCGAAAGTGAACTCCTAGAGGGCCTCTACAAGCGCGGCCTCTCGGGCCAACAAGTCTTGCCCGACCTCTACGCCCAGCCCGGCATGCTGATGTTCTGGACGGAGAAATTCACCGCGCCCTGGCAGACCGATGCGTGGCGCGATCAGATGCGCCAACAGCTTCGGACGAATGCCTATCTGCGCCTGGTCGAGAACAAGTGGGTCACAAGCGAATCCACCTTCGTCGATTTGGCTTGGTGGGACAAGTGCGTCGATGCCGGCGCGCGACCGCTGATCGCCGACCAAGGTCTTTCGATTTGGCTTGGCATTGATGCCTCGGTCAAACGCGACAGCACAGCCATCGTCGCCTGCGCCTGGGATGCCGAGGCCAACCGCGTGCACCTTGTCTGCCATCGCGTCTTCCAGCCCTCGCCCGACGAGCCGCTCGATTTCGAAGCGACGGTCGAACAAACGGTGCTGGACTGGCACAGCCGCTTCAATCTGCGCGAGTGCCGCTACGACCCCTACCAGATGGCCGCAACATCGCAGCGCCTTGCGGCCGCCGGTGTGCCGATGGTCGAATTTCCGCAATCAGTGCCAAACCTGACCGAAGCGTCCACCAATCTTTACGAATTAATTAAAGCCGGCAATCTCGTCGCGTATCCCGATGCGGCAATGCGCCTTGCAATACAACGCGCGGTCGCCGTCGAGACCTCGCGCGGCTGGCGCATCGCCAAGGAAAAAGCGTCGCACAAAATCGACGTTGTCGTCGCTATGGCCCAAGCCGCGCTTGGGGCAGTCAAAGGCGGCGCCGCGCCGGCCTCGCTGGCGGTCTGGCAAGCCTTGGGCGAAGCCGACGGCGATTGGAATTCAAACGCCATGCCGGGTTCAGCAATCCTCTACTCGCAATCACGACGCTCATTTTGAAAGGAGCAAATAGCATGCCTCGAATCATCCCGACAGTGCAGCCAATCAACTCGGGCTTCAGCAAGACCACGCTCCCCGATCCGCCGCAAGCACGCGAGGGCAACCCCGGCAATACGCCGCAAAGCTCGCCGCTCGAATCCGCTTTGCCGACCTCGATTTCCCAGGCCGAAATCGCCGCGCGCAATAAGCAACACCGGTCCGATCTGGGCTGAAAGGAGCACCGCGATGCCACGGCGCACTTTCGATAAAGCGTACTTTTCGGACCAGAACGACATCACCAAAAAGATGTCGCGCACACCGGAAGGCTTTTTGCTTTGCCAGGACGTGCCCATTGCCCGCATCGGCGAACAAATTTACGGCCCCGACGAGACCGCCATCGATGAAGGCCCCGACGGGCTTGTCTATATCGCGCGCGACGAGGCGGAGGTCTTCCGGCCCGAGACGATCGCGTCGTTCGAGGGCAAGGATGTGGTCGACGACCACCCTGAGGAAGAGGGTGCAGTCACTCCCGACAATTGGCGCGACCTCTCGGTTGGCCATGTACAGAACGTAAGGCGCGGCGAAGGGCTGGACAGCGACTACCTTATCGCCGACCTCATTATCAAGTGCCCGGATGCAATTAAGGCCGTCCAATCCGGGAAGCGCGAAGTCTCGTGTGGCTACGACGCCAAATACGAGCAGACTGCTCCCGGCCGGGGCAGACAATACGACATCATCGGCAATCATGTTGCGCTGGTCGAGCGAGGCCGCTGCGGTCCTCGTTGCGCCATCCGCGACTCATATCGAAAGGAACAACGCATGCCCCTGACTACAGATGCGGCCGACGATCTCGAGCAGACCCAGCGCCTTGCGGAAGAACAATTTTCAAGAGGCAACAGCGTCTACATTCTCAGTCTGCCGCGCGCTGGCGAAGATGCGGGCTACGAAAGCGAAGACAACGGCGACGCGATGAACATCTATCGAGTCGGCGGCGGCCAGGGCCGCGAGTTCGTTTGCAGCGTGGCAGCCGGACAATACCGCCTCGAAACCGACAATGCGGGCGCGCACTTGTACTTGCTGCCCGATGACGAGGCCGAGCGTCAGCCTCTCGCCGAAATGGACGAGAACGAGGGTGGCGATATGGGCGAGGCGGGCGCGGTGATGGCGGGCTTCGGCGCCGATAGCGACCGAGCGGAAATCGCCGCGCTGAAAAAATACGCCGACAGGCAGCGTGCTTTCTGGGGCGACAAGACCAAAGCGACCGAACCGCTGCGCATCGACCGGACCGCCTTGTCGAACGCCGATAATCGCAAAGGGCTTGCCGCCATCAACGCGCGCAATCGCGCGGTTTACGGATGAAGCTTCAGGGCAGGCGCGATTGGGATGCTCCTCGCGCGCCTGCAAACTCACGGCGGGGCGCTTCAGCCGCGTCCCGCCGCCTTTTCCGCAACATCTTAATCCACGAAGGAGAACGAAATGACCGAGGCAAACACCACCAGCGCTAAAGCGGGGATGGGCGCACCCACCATAACCGCAGACAGCGAGGCCCGCGCAGCATTGCGCGCCGCGATTGAAGCGCGCGGCAAATGCCGGACGGCGCGCGACCATGCCAAGACCACACTACAACGCGCCGAACAGGTCGTCGCTACCGCCGAAAAGGAAGTCTCGCGCCGCAAATCTGCGCGCGAAATCGCCGAGGCGGGGCATGCCGCTGCGATCACGAAGGCGATTCGCAAAGGCGATGCGCCCGATACCAACCCGCCCGCTGCGGTTGCCGAAGCCTTGCGCGCCCTGGCCGAAGCCGAATCGCAGCAACGCGCCGCCAAGGCCGCCGCCGATGCGCTGAAGTCGGAACTCGCCGAGGCCGCCGCCCTGTTCGACCGTGCCGAGCGGCAGGTGAACAGTGCAGCCGGTCATGTTCTGGTGACGGAGAGCGCACACCTCGCCGAGGCGCTGCGCGCGACGCTCGCCGAGTTGCTGCACTACCACGACCTCATCGTAGGGCTAGACCTCTTGCCCGCACATTACGCAGCTGGCGCATCCCCCGCGCTCACGCCCGAGCTGCGCAGCGCAATCACCGACGCGCGCTCGTGGGACTATGCGTTAGGGTTGATCCGGCCGCACCGCACGATCATGTCGGCGGCGCCCGATGCCGAGACCAGCGCGCGGTATCGCGATTACTTAAAAGCCCTCACCAACAATCCTGACGCGCGGCTGGACAATATCGCTGCGCCCGAAGCGCCCAAGGCACCGACGCCCCGCCACAACACCATCGTCTCTTCGCGCATCGCAGCGGTCGCTGACAAAGCCGGTGAGCGCGCCGCGTGACCACTTCGCGCGCGATTTCGCGCGCGACCCACCCACGGTTTGGTCGTCCCGTGGGCGCTGCAAGTCGGACAGTGCAGCGTATACACAACGCCGACAGCCCGCGCGGGTGTTACTCCTTGGCCCGGCGGCGGGCATTTCGTGGTTCATGTCCTCGGTGCCCTCCGATTTCTCGTTCTGGGCAGCACTCTCTTTATTGAGGTAGCCCATGCCCCGCGCCGCGTGATAGCGCGCGCGGTAAAAAGGACGATCTGGCCGCGAATAGATTGAGGACTGCGCTGAATATTCGACGCCGCTGATCGCATCGGCTCGCAAGGCCACACGCAGGAAGAATCGCGGCAAACTCGATGGAGGGGTCGATATCTCCACCAGCGCGCCGCGTCGTATTTAGCCCGCGCCGCCGAATATCTGTGCTTATCAAGAGTAGTTCAAATCATCTGTCACACACCCAGGCGATGTGCTAGCTTGCGGTTGGGGATGGGATTTCGGGGATCGAAAACAAATGTCGGCTACGGGGGAAGCGGCGGAACATGGGCCGTGTCGAATCCTCAGCCTCGATGGTGGCGGCGCCAAGGGCTTTTATACCCTCGGAGTGCTGCACGAAATCGAGGGAATGATCGGCTGCCGCCTACATGAGAAATTTGACCTCGTATTTGGAACTAGCACCGGCGCAATCATAGCCGCGCTAATCGCACTCGGTTACTCGGTCAACGAAATTCATACTCTGTATAACAAGCATGTACCTGATGTTATGCAGAGAAGGGGACGATCAGAAAAGTCAGCAGCACTCGCTGAGTTGGCCGAGAGTGTGTTCGGCTCCGCTACGTTCGATGCTGTAAAGACCCGAGTCGGAATTGTCACTACGAGGTGGGTTATTGAACGCCCGATGATATTCAAAGGCAGTATTGAGCAAGCCCACGGTCGCGCGGGCACCTTCTCACCCGGCTTTGGATGCACCATTGGCGATGCAGTACAGGCATCATGTTCTGCCTATCCCTTCTTTGACCGCAAGTTTGTAGAGACCGACTCTGGCGATCGCGTAGAACTGGTTGATGGTGGTTACTGCGCCAATAATCCTACACTCTATGCCATAGCCGATGCCAAAATCGCATTGAAGATACCCGATGCAAGTATCCGTGTCGTCAGCATCGGAGTCGGCGTTTATCCCGAACCGCACCATTCGCTTTTCAGTGTCGCCAGGTGGTCAAAATATCTGCTTAGCGTCCAGCTCTTACAAAAAACGCTCGAGATCAACACCCAGTCTATGGACCAGCTTTGCACAATTCTGTTCAAGCATATTCCCACCATCAGAATTAACGACAAATTCGAAAAGCCTGAAATGGCGACCGATTTGTTCGAGCATGACCTCGATAAGCTCAATATCCTTCGACAGCGAGGTAGAGAGTCCTTCGCGACGCGCGAAACACAGCTGCGCCAATTCCTCGTATAGGCAGACCAAAAAATGGCTATTCCGGAGTCGCAACTCGATATCTGGGCGAAACAGGGGTCGGTGACGCAATCGCGTGATACGTACGCGATCATCAAGAATGCCCTCGAAGACGCTGCGGCCCCATTCGCAAATCGCGGATGCACGTCCTTCCTTCAAGGTTCCTACGGTAACGACACGAACATCTACGCCGATAGCGACGTTGACGTCGTGATACGACTCGATTCAGTTTACTACTCCGACCTCGACGAACTAGACGAGGCAGGTAAGGCAAACTTCAATAAGGCTTTTTCAGCTGCGACTTACACCCATGCGCAATTCAAAGCGGAAGTAACCGAGTGGTTGCAGAAAAAATTTGGGAACGCGGTAAAGCCCGGCGCAAAAGCCGTATTTGTAAAAGGCACCGGGAACCGACGAGACGCAGACGTTCTCCCAGCAGCTTGCTTGCGGCGCTATCTCTCATTCCCTACACCGAGCAATCCTAATTACGTGGAGGGCATCTGCTTCTTTCTGGGTGACGGGACGCGCATCGATAATTTTCCAAAGCAGCACTCAGCAAACTGTAGTGCAAAACATCAATCAACCTCTCAGTGGTTTAAACCTGCCGTACGCATTTTCAAGAATATGCGCAACCGCATGATCGACGACGGCTTGATCGTGGAAGGCCTTGCACCATCGTATTATCTTGAAGGTCTGCTTTACAATGTGCCGGATAGCAAGTTCGGTAGCTCTTACAAGGATACCGTTATCAATGTTACGGACTGGCTACTACAGACAGACCGCAGCCGCTTTGTTTGCGCAAATAAGATGTATTACCTGCTTCGAGAAAATTCACCTGTGACCTGGCGCGCCGCTAAATGCACACAGTTTTTGGACGCCGTCGTGAGCCTCTGGAAGAATTGGTGAGACCGAATCGCGGCGCAGACAGATGGGCCGACGCTGCCTCGACCCGCCTTCGGCTCCGTTGTCCAAGCAAGAGGCGGTGCTGATCGCCATGAAGTTCATTGAGCTTTGCCAAGCGATGGCGGCGCTGGCGGACAACTGATCTCATATTTCATACTTACAGAATCGTTCGATTCTGTAATCGTGAAATTAATTTCTTGCGCGCATCGCGGGCGATGCTCGATAATCTCAGCCGGATCGCGCGAAGCGGCATCTCGCAGCCACGACCAACCAGGCCAGCGCCAGCGACCAGTGCCCATAGGGGCCAGAGTCCAGAGCCACGCGCCACGGGGCGAAAGCGAGCCGAGATCCTTCCATTTCCCTGCTCAACCATTTTTGTGGCCGCACGCGCTTGGCGCGCGGCCCCGGAGGACGGCACATGAAGCTTCAACCAAGCGGAGAAGATTACGCTGCCGTGGTGCGCGAATACGGCAGCGCGACGACGGAAAAAGAACAGGCAGAACACTACCGCCTCGCCCAGGCTTTCGCGCTCATCCGACTCTACGACCAAGGCAAGTTGCCGGTTATCTTCCGACAAAATTGCCGGAAGTCCTAAATCGGTTCGCGCCCCCTGACGCCCATTAATTTGGCGGCTTGGTCTTGTGATGTAGATGCGCAATTTTGCGCATCTACATCACCTGGGCGCTTTCCCTGTCGCAGGGTCGCCAATTCCTCGACCACGAACGCAAGCTGCAATTTGTCGAGATGGCGGCGTCGCTGATACACTCGCCGTCCGCAAATTGGCGAGGAAATCATGGCACACTTTTTAACTTTTGTTCCAAAGACACCTGATCCAATGAGATCGCGGGCGCTTGGCGCCGAGCCAAAGAGTGGTTGGATCGCGGCCGAAAATCTCGTGGGGCTAAGGGACATACAGAACGGTAAGCGACTAGGCCCCGAGTGCAGTTCGCCGGAAGCGGTCGTAGAACAGATCGACAAGATTAAGTCCGATCTTGCGGTCATTGAGAGCGACGCAAAGAGGTATTTCGCGAAATCCTGACCATCTAGCCGTCATGCCGGCCTGATTTCTCCCGAAGGTCCCCACCTGCGCCGGGCGCTCGTGCATCGGCCTCGCGTCGCCCGCGCCAATCTCCGCGCCGGAAAGAGGCGCCCCAGTGGCGTGCCCTGTGCGCCTCCGGGCTGCCCCATTATCTTGCCCAATCCTCGCGAACAAGCGCCGAACAAAAGCGCTGCCGCGTGCTGCGCGCGTGCTGCATGGAACATTCGGGAACGGGTGGAAAAGCGCGGAAACGTGCGGGAACCGGCGATAACGCCATGCAGCATGAAATTGTAGCGAGAACGCCCTGCGAAAATGCGAGTAATGCCTGATTTTATTGGGCTTGTGAGGTGGCTGGGGGACTAGGATTCGAACCTAGACTGGCGGAGTCAGAGTCCGCTGTCCTACCATTAGACGATCCCCCAACGCGAGCGCGGGCCACGTCTC
>Ga0134126_10005630_pt1 | contig 15645 bp, 18 predicted proteins | sample KB31752_FD_96881 | JGI IMG/M metagenome (GOLD analysis project Ga0134126, IMG submission 96881) | Terrestrial soil microbial communities with excess Nitrogen fertilizer from Kellogg Biological Station, Michigan, USA - KB3-175-2 | ecosystem: Environmental > Terrestrial > Soil > Unclassified ...
AGATTGAGAGCGGCGGCGGCGGGTCTGGCGGAACAGGGTGTGTTCATCGGCACGTCTTCTTGGAAATACGCGGGCTGGCTCGGACAACTCTATGATGACTCCCGTTATGTCTGGCGGGGCAGATTTTCACAATCCCGATTCGAGCGCCGATGTCTCGCTGAGTACGCAGAGGTTTTCAAGACGGTCTCGGTTGACGCAACTTTTTACCGCTTTCCGGACGCGCAGTTTTGGAAGGATCTTGTTTCCGAAGTGCCGCAGGATTTTCTTTTTTCGCTCAAGGTCACGGATGAGATCACTATCAAAACTTTTCCCAACCTGCCGCGGTTTCGGTCCCGGGCAGGCAAGGCAAATCCGGATTTTCTGAACGCGCGCCTTTTCACATCGGCATTCCTTGCCCCATGCGAACCGTTCAAGAAACAGGTGGGGCTGCTTATCATCGAGTTCTCGCGCTTTTATCCGGGTGATTTCGCGCGCGGCCGGGACTTCGTCGGAGCACTGGACCGTTTTCTGGCGGAGATACCCCGCGGATGGCGCTATGGCGTCGAGGTTCGCAACCGGCAGTTTCTGCGAGACGAATATTTCACGGTGCTACGGCGTCACGGTGTCGCGCACGTTTACAACAGTTGGGCTGACATGCCGCCCGTCGGAGAGCAAATCGCGATTCCTGCCAGCCGCACATGCCCGGAGTTTCTGGGAGCCAGATTCCTGCTTAAACCGGGTCGGCGGTACGAGGAAGCGGTCCGGCTTTTTAGTCCTTATGAGGCGGTCAAGGAACCGTATCCCGAAGGCCGCGCAGCGGTGGCCCGCTTGCTAAAAAAGGTGAAAATGGCGGGCGACCGGACGAAGGCGTTTATTTACGTGAACAACCGGTTTGAAGGAAACGCGCCGGAATCCATCGCCGCGATGATTGATGAAGACAGGGTCGATCTTTGACGAACGTGGTGGATCGCGCCGTGACGTGACCGGCCCGGACCCTGCCCGCCAGGCGCGCAGTCACTTCCCGAAAAATGGAAATAGCCTCGCCAACTCCGCCTTGTCAGGGCGACGGCCGTATTCGCAGATTTCAAAGGCTTCGGCATATTTGACCTTCGCCTTCCGGTCCTTGCCATACCACTGCTCCAATTGAGGTCGGAAACGATCGGCGATGGATTGATTGCGCCGGGCGAAACCGTCCCGCACTTGCTGATGCCGCTGCTTTTGCTTGGCTGGATCGGCGGGAAACAGATCGGCGGACCCGTTCGCGCCGCCTTCGTCGAACTGCGAGACGATAACGCCAAGCGCATCCAGCTTCTTCTCAATGACCTCATCAACGGAAACCACGATGTCGGGCTGGAACGGGTTTGGTTTTTGGAATGAGTCCGGGTAATAAAGGAACACCGGATTGTTTTTCATCGCCGGGACGTCCGGGCAGAAGAAAGGCACGGTTACCATGTAGGCGGCGTCTTGAACGAGCACACCGGTGTAACGATGGTCGGGATGATAATCGTTCGGGCGGGGGCCCATCACGATGTCTGCGTTCCATTCGCGGATGAGGCGCGTCAGCGTACGACGGTTTTCCAGCGTCGGCAGCAACTCGCCATCGTGGATGTCGAGAACTTCAGTCTCGATGCCGAGGATTTTGGCGGCAGCCTCGACTTCCGCCTTGCGTCGAAGTGCCAGCGGCCCTCCGGCATCACGCCAGTGGCCGATGTCGCCGTTGGTTACGGAGACGAACTTGACCTTGTGACCTTTCGACGCCCACATGGCCGCCACGCCCGAGGCCTGAATTTCGCAATCGTCGGGGTGGGCGCCGAAACAAATGATCCGCAGTCTGGCGTTGTCGGCCGCCGACGCGGTGTGTGGAACCGAAATCGCTGCCGCGAACAAAAGCACGAACATCGGCGCCATCCGCCGGCAGGATGAAGTGATCGCGCGAGGTGCGTAGCATTTCATAGTGGGCCTTTCGTCTTAAGGTTGTATCGGGACTTGACCTATGACTAGGCCGGGCCGGCGCTCGCGTCAAAACAAAACCAAAGGCGCTACCGGCGTTCACGTACGCAACAATACTCCACGGAGCGTCCAACGAAATCCAACGCAGAACCATGTCCCTTTTGGAACCGGCCCGCGTCCTTATCAAGCAGTGCCCGGTTACTTCGAACGATCTTTCCACCCGAATCTCAGATTCATGAGGAAGTTCCAGACGCTGACCAACATGATCGAGATGAAGTTTGCCAGATACACGTTTACGTTCAGCAAATAGACTTGCACGTTCAACAGCAACACGCTGAATCCGATTCCTGCCAGGCAGATCAAATTAAACTTCCCGAACCGAATCAAGCGTGGCAGCCAGCGGCTGCGCTCCGCCCCCATCCCTTGGAACGTCCACAGATCATTCCATAGAAAATTATTGAAGATGGCCACCTCTGCGGCGACGACTTTGCTCAAGGTCAAGTTCCAGCCGAGCATGTTCTTGCCCGCCAGCAACCAGATGAATCCCATATCCACGGCAATCCCCCCGCCGCCCACGATGCAGAATTGCGCGTAGCGCCGGAATGCCGGCCACAACTTGAATTTCACCAAAACCGCAATGCATTTCGTCATACCGGAAGCCAACGGCACATCTTCCCTCGCCAGTCCAACCAGTTATTCGCACGAACTAACATCAATTCTTTTCGCTCGGGCCTGCTGCCTTGTCCTCTCGCCCCATCGGATGGGGAAAGAGAAGGCATCAGAGATGTCGGCTAATCCGGTCCCCTCGCCTTCCAATCGCCTGTGGTGGGCCACGCTACGCCGCATAAACAAAAAACTTGTACCAGTAAAAATTCCACACCAGACCGGCCGACACCCCCAGCGCCTTGCATGCGTTGCGCGCGACCACGTCACCGCCCAGCCGCCGCGAAAGACTCAGCTTGCGAGCCAAAGCGAGCGCGAGATTGGCCGGGCCCTTCCAAACGTAGGTCGTCAAATAGAGGACCGCGTTTTGCAACACGAACGCAGAAAATGCCGTCGTGACCAGAAACCGCTCGGCGCGTCTCAACCATTCGTGTCCGGCGGGGTGAAACACCAGCCACCAGTTGGCCAAAAAAGACCATGTCATCGCCGTTGCCACGGAAACCGTGTTGGCCGGAATGCGCCGCCAGGCCACCGAGGACCGGGTCAGCAAGTTGAACACGGTGAAATCCACCAGGGTCGTGCTAACGCCGACCACGCAGAACAAGAGAAACTGAGGTAGCAGCATCAGAAAATGCTCCTTTCCCTCTACAAGAAAAGCCGGGCGTAGAAATCCGCCAATCCGGCCATAAAAACGACCACCACGATCCCTAACGCGCCACGCCCGTACCAACCGCATCCTATCCAAAGATGACCGGCGCCCAGGCCAAACAGACCGGCAAGCGGGACAAACGCATGAGCAAGGAATCTCACGTTCTGGTTGCAGGCAAACGGAAATTTCAGCGCATACGCCAACGTGATCGCAAACTGGCACGCAGCCATCCGGGAACTTCCGACAGCGGAGAACGGTCGCCGGTTGGTTGGTTCGGTCGGGCTGGCTCTCTACCGCGGCTCCGTGCAGTGGTCCTGGATCCATTTCACATCGCGATCGGTCGGGGAGGTGTGGCTCCCGGGCCTGGCCCTGCCCAGCGGCACCAGAGTCGTCCACTCCAGCCAGCGATGCCCCTCCACATGCCCGTCCGCAAAAACAATTTCCGCTGCTTTGTTGTGATAGCTGGCCGGGTAATCAATGATCCAGTACGGATTGGCCGGCCCGCTGCCGTCGCGCGTCCCGGTGTTGCTCATGTCCACCCCGAAATAGCCTTCGTTGATGCTGTCGCTGCGTTCGTCCAGCAAAACAAAAATGCCGGAAGGATGCGCGATCTCCTGGGATTTACGATAGTCCCGGTAGCGGCTGTTGCCGCCGTCGATGAACGCTGGCGTGCCTTTGATGCGCGTGGGATTCATCCGGCAGTTCATCGAAACGCTGCGCACGAACCGGCTGCGGTCACCGGGACACTTGTAAACCGACGGTGTGGGAATGTACGCCGCGAACGCCGACTGCTGCCGGTCAATCAACAATTGCGTGTTGGTCGCGTCGTTGGCGCGGCTCATCGTCCCGGCGACCCAGTTGGTGAAAACTCCCCGGCCGTCCTGACCGTCGGCGTTGGAGGGCAACTGGCCGTTGTTGTCATCGCCGTACATCATCCAGGCGTGAATGAGTTGTCGCAGGTTGCTCGCACACTCGGCCCCCTGTGCGGAGGCCTTGGCCCGGCCCAGTGCCGGCAAAAGCAACGCCGCCAGAACGGCAATGACCGCGATCGTCACCAGCAACTCCATCAGCGTGAAAGCGCACGACCGAACCGCAGTCCCCGGCGCCCGGCTCGGCAATGGCCCCGCTGGACCGGCTCCACCCCGCCAGACAGCAGAGTCGCCTCTTTGCCGCCTTTGGACTCTGGACATCGAACTTTGGACGTTGAAGTTCATCCCGCCCAGTTGAAATTGACAAACTGTTTCACCGCCCACCCTTGCAGCACCGCGAGGATCACCACATAATACCAGAAAACCCAGCGGCTCTTGGTCTTGCCCAGCAACATCGCGAGCACGATAAACACCGGAAAACAGACCATGATATAGCGGCGATAGGACATGAAATAACTGGTCAACGCCGGCACCAACCCGGTCGGAAGCGTGTACCAGAACCACGTCTTGTTTAAGCGGTAAATCAGCGGCAGCAACGCCAGAAACAAAACAAAGAAGCCGCGGTCCAACGCAGAATCCATCATCCCATCCAGGCTGCCCACGTTCGTGAAGGCGCTCCAGAACGCCGGGAAATCGAACATATTCGCAATCGAGGGCGAGTTCGGATAAGCCTTCTGGGCAACGAACCCCTCGAACGGATTGCCGGTCCACGCATACATCACCCCGAAATAAGCGGCGTATCCCAGCAGCGGGCAAAGCAGCAGCATCACCGGCACGAGCCAACGCGCGCTCCCCGTTCTTCCGGCTGCGAGCCGCGCCGGACCCGGCGGTTGCGCGTCCGACCCGGCCGCATTTGTTGAAGTTGCAGTGCCGCCTTCCCGCCCCTTTGCTCTTAAAAAGCCTCGCGCCCAGTCCGTGCGCTCGAAAAAATACCACGTCAGCGGCGCGATCATGAAAATCCCCACGGGCCGCGCCAGCGGCAGCAGTAAACCGGCGACTGCGGTCCAGGACCACCGTTCCAGTTCCAATCCCCAGAAAAAAACCATGAGCAGCACCAGATAGAGCGCCTCGGTGTAAGGAAACGAGAAAAACAGCGCGCCCGGAAACGCCAGCATCAGTATGAGCGAATCCCGGGCAACCTCGGGCGGATAATGCCGTTCCACCAGCCGATAAAACAACCCCAAGCCAATGACCGACAGGACGGTCGTCAGAACCAGGCTGGCCAGCAAGGGCCGACCGACCGTCAACGCCGCCGCAGCGTGGATCATTCCCGGCCAGAGCGGATAAAATGCGCACGAATGGTTCCCGGCTTGGTAGCCGTCTTGACTCAGGCGCAAATAATGCGCAACATCCCACGTGCTGAAGCGGCTGGCAAGTGTGGGCTGACCGTCAGGTGGCCAGTGCGCAAAGGCACTACCAAACTGGAACCAGTTAAAACCAAAACACAATGAAAAAACGACGACCAACGCCAACACCCCCTTGGCCCAGAGAAGAACACGCCACGGGTTGCTGACGTTAGTCATTCAGTGGTTGGTTTACCAACAGAATGCTTTCTACGCTAGCAATCGCCGATGTACGTCGTCGTTGTAGGCGGACCCTGCGCAATTCCTCCGCAATCACAATAATCGGGTTGGTAGTAGCGAGCACCCAGAACGCAGTTCATTGGAGTTGTCGTGACAGTTATTGTCCAAGACGGGGATATCTGGTTGCAGGTATTGTACCAACTGGCGGAGGTACACCATCCCCCAGGACCGCTGACAGTTGTTAGGTAACATGTGCCGGGGCAGAGATCATCGGGGCTACCGCAGTCTGCTGTGTTCGTTGAACCGGACGGCGAGTAACATTTCATGCCCCAAACCCAGGTGGCGTGGCTGTTGACTGGCATGTTCAACAGAACTGCTGTTCCAACGAGACAGACGAGTTTTTTCATTTCTGTTTTCTTTCCTTTGCAGCGCCTTGACGTTTCATTCCGCCCTCCTCCGGCGCAGTTTAAGAAGGAGAGGGAAGGCTAAAATAATGATCAAACCAATCACGAACAGGGGCCGGTGCCAAAACGCCGGCCGAATTTCAACCACGGCGGCGATTGTTCTAAATTTCGCGATACCGCTCATTGTTGGGCCCACCTCGCTTTTGTTGGTCGTCCAGTGGTTAATTGGACCGTATTGAACGTAATCTGTGCCGGAACCTCGAAACCTGTAGTCGCTGGTCCAAATCGGCTTTCCTAGATGAGGAGTCGGTTCACCAAACTCTGCAGGGACGATGCCGTCCACCTTCCCTTCGTATCGGATCCTTACAGCGGGAGATACGAAACCACTCGAGGACCGTAATTTCACGGTGTGATTCGTCGGATCATACATGTAAAGCTGTTCAATCAACGCATCATAAACAGTCAGTTGAAACTTAGAAGGAAGCTTTCCATAAGCTGTATTAGTCCACTTGGTGACTTCATACTCTCCAGCTTGGAATCGATTCGTTAAACCCTTCATCGCTTTCACCAGCCCTATAACATCGCCCCTTGGGGGTGTTTGGCGATTCAGAAACGGAGAGTCCAAGGCAGAGGCAACCCGCATCTCCGAATAGTAAAACTCGGCCTTGGCGACCACTGCAGGTGTCGAATCGGACCAAGTGATCTCTGTGTCACAGAACATCGACTGCAAATCACCGCGCGGGACAGTCCATGGCGTGGGTAGGTTAGTAACTTCAAACTCAGTGTCGCGCGACAAAATAAAAGCCCACCAAGGGATGCTCTCAGCCGGAGTATCAGTAGGAATGTTCCACGGATCAATCAAGGCTGTTTCGGCAGGGAGCAGAACATTCCGAGCCTGGATTAAGGTAAAGGTCGTCCGCCCGTCGGAAGCGATTGCATAGGAGTCTGAATTCGTCAGCTGAGTGAATAGCTTCCAGTGGCGGCCTTCGACAAGAATCCTGAAATTGCTGATGGCGGAGTTTATTTGCTTACCGTCACGCCCAAAATAGTCAGAGGAGATGGTCCCTGAAATACCCAAAGCTTGAGCATTTTCAGCGCAATTTGCTGGTCTCGCCAAAAAAGCCGACAAGAGCCCCACGACGACATTGGTTACCGAGCGCGTCCACCTGAAGCGAACGGACAAAAGAAGAACGGATAAACCGATTGCAGCTAAAAAAACAAGCAGGACCACAGCCCAAACGTTCTCGTACTGCTTGGATGAACCGGTAAGGAGCCCAATAAGGCCGAAGCAATGGCAAGCCGAACGTGGGGCCACAATCCACATCCCCAATCGGTACAGCCCAATTGCGAAGCAAAGCCAGAGAAGCCATAGACCGCTGGAGATCGGATTCTTTAGATTCCGAAATACTTTAACTGCTACAAAGCTTTCAATTGCGGCGGAAACCAGCATAACGAGCCAATTAGGTAATGGAGATAGCAGGAAGTTTTCTGCGGCAAACTCTCTAGGATACACTGCAACAAACCCCAGCTTTGAAAAGGCCAATAGTATGAGAATCAACGAGGCGAGCGTTTCCATGCAAATGATGAGTTTCCAGCACCGCCCTTTCGAACGGGAGATCGGCGGGTTTGCAATGTTCCCAGTTGGCCCAATATTCATGTTCTGTTCTTCATTCGCCGTCATTTTTCTCATCCCATTAACCGTTCAACACGTAAATCGCCTTGTAACGCCGCACCTCGGGCTTGCCCGCCACCAGCAACGGGCGGTCGTCCACCAAATCGAGACAAGCCATCCACCACCCCGTCGGAATGGCAGGTAAGAGAGCGAACGCGGATCAGCAGACGGATACAACGCTCCCGCCCGTTTTCGGTCCTCCTCCACATTCGTTGGAATACCGTGATGTTCATAAGCACCTGCGCCTTGTTCGTTGGGTGTCGAGGGTGACTTTTATCACCGCTGTTAAACTCAGGCTATCACCTGCAATAGGGTACGAGGCTACGGAGACTCTTGGATGCCCGGAAGCGGCCTGAGTCCGCGACAACTTTGGCTAACGTCCAGCGATCATGCACCGCCAGCTTCTCATACACGTGCTTCACATGCGCGTGTACCGTGTGGCGGCTGATGTGCAGTTGATTGGCGATCTCCTTTTCAGTAAAACGAGCGGCCCAAAGTTCGGTCACTTCCCACTCGCGCGTCGTCAGATGTATGCCTTGGTATTTCAAACGCACCTCCTGGTTGGTATGCGGTCAGGGCGCCCCGGTATGAACAGAGAGATCGCGGAGCGCCAGCGCGCCACAAGCATTTGTTCCCTCTGTGCGTTCCCATAGCTGCCCTCGCCTTGACAAGGATTGAGCCCCCCCCCCCCCGACGTCGTCAAGCGATTTTTTGGCGGAAATCTTTTCGTGTTCTCGATAAGGTCAGTTCGTCAGTTTGATTTTAGCGCAAAGAAGGTTAAACTGGCCCATGAATCTGGTTACCGTTGCTACTTTCAACGAACGGGAAAAAGCGGATCCTCTCAAGCACCGGTTGGAGAAAAGCGGCATCCACGCCGAGATTTGCGACGAATCAAAATACGAGTGGTTCTGGTTCGTGATGAAACCCGTCGCTGGCATCCGCCTGAAGGTTCACAAGAAAGATTTTGAGACCGCCCGGCGACTGGTCCGGGAGTGGGAAACGACCGACGGCGTCTTGCGTGACGCCGTGCGCTGTCCTGAGTGCGGCTCTTCGCGCGTCGAGTATCCGCAGTTCACTCGCAAGTTTTTTTTGCCGAATCTGGTGGGGGTAGCGAGCCTGCTGCGTATCATCGACAAGGAATTCTTCTGCCAGGAGTGCGAATACACCTGGCCGAAAGACGCGAAGCCGCCCCGGCCGAAAAAACACGGTTCGCCCAACTACTTCATAGACGATGTCCCGCAGGCGGGGCCGACGCTTCCGTTGCGCACTCAAAAATAGAAGAGCGCGGACGGTGCGGATCGAGTTTGCCGACTTTGACCGTCCGCCTTTGTAACCAGAGTGTTTATTGCACGGCTCTCGACAATTACACTCTCCAATGACACGTTGTGACTGTGTTATCGAGCAAGCTTGAACGACTGCGGCAATTAATCCGCTCCTACGGTTCCTGCCTGGTCGCATATTCCGGCGGGGTGGATTCCGTTTTTTTGGCGCGTGTGGCAGGGGACGTCCTGGGCGACAGGTCGCTTGCGGTCATCGCGAATTCTCCGAGTTTGCCGAGGCGTGAATTGCAGGAGGCATTGGAAATTGCCGGGCGATTTGGAATTCCTGTCCGAGTCGTGAACACGCGCGAGTTTGAGAACCCTAATTACGTGGCGAATCCGGCCAACCGCTGTTATTTCTGCAAGCATGAACTGTTCGAGGAATTGGCGCCCATCGCGCGGTCGGAAGGCTTTGCCGTGGTTGCGTACGGGGAGAACGCGAGCGACGTGGGAGATTTCCGTCCCGGGGCGCAGGCGGCAGCGGAATTTCAAGTGCGCGCGCCCCTGAAAGAGATCGGCCTGACAAAGTCGGAAATTCGCGAGTTGTCAGCACAACTGGGTCTGCCGACCGCGGACAAGCCGCAGATGGCGTGCCTCAGTTCACGCGTCCCTTATGGTGAAACGGTCACGCAGGCGAAGTTGGGGATGATTGAGCAGGCTGAGAATCTATTGCGTGATCTTGGGTTTCGCGACGTGCGCGTAAGACATCATGAGTTGAGGAACGGACAACTGGCGCGAATCGAGGTGGTTTTGACCGAGTTGCCGAAGTTTTTGGAGAATGATGCTGCTCGCAATGTATCCAGTGAGTTGAAGAAGATAGGTTACACCCATGTCACGGTGGATCTTCAAGGGTACCGGCGGGGGAGCCTGAACGAGTCGGCGACGCCGGCGGACCAGGGAAAGGCCTGAAACGTTCCGGGGCCACCGGCCCGTGGCTTGTCCGATCTCCGCGCGTCACTCGTCGCAGAGTGTCCTTTGCTCTGGCAACTTTTTACGGTTCCCGGTTATGAATGATTAGTTTTATGGCGCAATTTTCCTACAGGGCCCGGCGGAAGACCGGCGAGGTGGTGCAAGGATTACTGGACGTTGCGGATCGCGCGGCGGCCCTCGCTCAAATCGAGCGACTCGGACTTTTTCCGGTCGCGGTAGATGCGGCCAAGGGGACCTCCGTGACACAGGCCGAACGCACCGAGCGAGCGGAGCGGAACGCCGCTTCGACGGGTGTCCTGCCCCCGGCGTTGCGCGCGCTGTTGAATCGGCGCCGCAGGCCGAAGCTCCAGGAACTGGCCACGTTCACACAACAATTGGCCAATCTCCTGCAATCGGGCATGCCGCTGACCGTCGCGCTCAACAGCATGTCGCACCTGGAGTCCAAAGGGATTCCTCCCGACGTGAGCAAGCAACTCAAACAAGACGTGATGGAAGGCAGAAGCCTTTCCGATGCGATGGGGCGCCACCCGATCATCTTCTCCGACATGTACGTGAACATGGTGAGAGCGGGTGAGCAAAGCGGTGCGCTGGTGGAGGTGCTGCGGCGGGTATCGGAGCATTACGAGCGGTTCGCCGAGGTGCAGGCAAAGTTTGTGTCGGCGATGATTTATCCGTGCATCGTCGCGTGCGTTGGCGTGGCGATCATCATTTTTTTCATGACGTTCATGCTTCCGCGGTTCACGGAGATGTTCAAAGGGTTTGACATCACGCTGCCCTGGCCCACGCGAGTGCTCATGGGCTTCGGCGATTCCTTCGGCAAAGGAACGACGTGGTTGTTCATCGGGCTCTCGGCGTTTGTGGTGACGGTTCTCTTTCTGCGCTTCAAGTCCACTCAAACCGGCCGGCGCAAGCTTGACAGCTGGAAGATGAAAGCGCCTGTGATTGGCAAGGTCGTCAGGCTAAATTTGTTCGCCCAATTTGCCCGCACGCTGGCAACCCTGCTGCACAACGGAGTGCCTGTGCTGATGGCGTTGAAAATCACCGAACAAGTCGTGCCGAACCGCATCATGAAAGACGCGATAGCGCGCACGCGGGAAGACGTGACCGACGGAAAGACACTCGCGCAGCCGCTGGCTCACAGTAAAGTCTTCCCACAACTCATGATTGACCTGGTGAAAATCGGAGAGGAAACGGGCGATGTGCCGGGCGCATTGCAAAACGTGGCCGGCGCGTACGAAAACGAATTGACCACCGCGTTGCGGATCATGACCAATCTCATAGAGCCCGTGTTGATTGTTCTAATGGCGATTGTGGTCGGATTCCTTTTGCTGAGCCTCCTGTTGCCGATGTTCAAGTTGATTTCTGGCATCAGCGTCGGTCAGGGCCGATGAAACCGATGAACCGCAACAGGGGAGCGTCTTTTTTCCGCGCCTTTACTCTGATCGAAATCATGATCGTCGTCGGCATCCTAGGAATCGTGCTGGCGATGGGCGTGCCGCCGTTCGTCCGAATATTTCAAAAGGATCCGTTGCGTCAGGCGGTCAGTGATATCACAGAGGCGTGCGGCAAAGCGCGTGCGCAGGCGATTCTGCAAGGCGTACCGACTGCGCTGGTCATTCGCGCGTCCGACGGACGGGTCAGCGTTGTGTCGGCCCCGGAGACCAAAAGCGACGAGACGGTCATTCCGGGCGGCTCACCTGTGCCGCCAACGGATCCCGGCGCGGCCGGGCCAGCGGTTTTCAACGCCCGCTTACAGGAGGATATTGCGATAACACTGTTGTACGTGAATCTGAAGAACGAAATGGAAGCGGAAGAAAGCCGCGTTCATTTCTATTCCAATGGAACGAGCGACGAGTTTACCATCATTTTGCAAAAGGGCGCCGGAATCCGGAAAATCTCGCTGGAATGCGTCACTGGCCTGCCAAGCGTGGAGGTCATTCGATGAGATTCATCGCTCGAAAGTTTGATTCACGGCACGGAGATCGCATGCACGCGTTCACTCTTCTGGAGGTGATGATTGCGCTGGCGATTTTTTTTATGGCTATTTTTGCCATCCTGGGAACGGTTAACAGAGGATTAGGCGCGGCGCGGAGCTTGCAGCAGAAGTTTCCTGACATTGACGCGTTGGCGTCCGATCTCATGCTGACGAACAAATTGGAGGAAGGGACCATTGCAGGGGATTTCGGGGATCTGAATCCCGGCTACACCTGGACCCGCGATATTTATCAAGTGGCGACGAACGGTCTGTTTGAAGTGGACTTCATCATTCAGTCTTCGAGGGGACGCCAGCACGTCGAGTGGAAAAACAGCATTCTACTCTGGCGACCGGATTCGCAGGTGTCAAACTTTGGCAGGCGGCCATGAAAGTCTGCGTTACCAAGAATCAACGGGCCTTTACGCTGGTGGAAATCATGATCGCGCTGGCGATTTTCGCCACCGTAATGATCGCGATTTACTCAAGCTGGATGTCTATCTTGCGCGGGTCCAGGATCGGACAGGCCGCGGCTGCGGAAGCGCAGCGCTCACGGGTGGCGGTGCGCGCGGTGGAGAACTCCCTGGTGTCGCTCCAGATGTTCCAGGCAAACATCAAATACTATTATTTCTTTGCGGACACGACCGGTGATTTCGGGGTGCTCAGCTTCGTGGCGCGACTGCCCAAGTCGTTTCCCCGAAGCGGGGATTTTGGAGATGAGGTCTTGCGGCGGCTTACCTTTACGGTTGAACCGGGAGCGAACGCCGACAACCTTCTCGTCCTGCGCCAAAAGCCGGTGCTGTTTGATCCGAGCCTGGACGAGGAGGAGAACCCGTTGGTGCTGGCCCGGAACGTAAGAGCGTTTACGCTCGAGTTCTGGGGGCCGCGCTCGAAGGACTGGGAGACAGAGTGGCTTTATACGAACCAACTCCCCAGACTTATCCGCTTTACGCTCGGATTTGGGCAGCCAAACCAGAGAACACTTAAACCTGAAGACGTCGTAACGCGCGTTGTGTCCCTATCGGCCGTTCCCATACCCATCGGGTTACAGGCGGGAGGCGGAGTGCCAACCAGGTTTCCCAATCCGAATTTAAATCCGAACGTGCAGCCGGTGCCTCGAAGCCCGAATCCGAACCTGGTGCAACCCTCTCCCAAATGAAAATTGCCGCCCCAGCCAGCGAGCGCGGCATTGCGTTGGTCATCGTGATGATGGTGATCGTCGTTTTGGGCATGCTTGCGGCCAGTTTCGCGTATTCGATGAGAGTGGAAACGAAACTTGCAAAGAACGTTGGTTCGGAGAGCGACATGGAGTGGATAGGTCGCTCGGGCATCGAAGTGGCCAGGTATGTTCTGGCGCAGCAGTTGAACTGTCCCAATGAGCCGTATGATTCGCTCAATCAAAAATGGGCCGGAGGTCCGGGGGGTAATTGTTCATCGAATGGCCCTTTGGCGGATATTTCACTGGAGCACATTCAACTCGGGCGGGGCGAATGTTCCGTCAAGATCGTTGATCTCGAACGTAAGATGAACATCAACTCCGCGAATCGACAAACCATTCAACAAGCATTGGATTTGATGGGCGTTGACAGCTTCGACTCATATACGATCCTTGATTCCATTGAGGATTGGCTGGATGCGGACTCAAACCCGCATATCAACGGCGCGGAAAGTGATTATTATCTGACTTTACCCCAACCCCACGTCGCAAAGGACGGGCCGTTTGACGACATGTCGGAGTTGCTCCTTGTTCGTGGAGTCACGCCGGAGATTTATTGGGGTCCCCAGGGAACACCTCCATCGCGCCGGTCTGGCCAGCTGCGTTCAGCAATCACATTTAACCGTCCGGATGCCAGCTTTTCATACGGTCTGGTTGATCTGTTCACCACTCTTGGCCGACCACAGGTGAACATCAATACTGCATCCGTCGGGGTCCTTCAACTCCTGCCGGGCGTGGACAGGAGTTGTGCGGAGGACATCATCAGAAAACGCGCTGGATTGGACGGAGTTGATGGCACCGACGATGACACACCGTTTTTTAATCCGGGCGAGTTGATCAACGTGTCTTGCATGAACCCGATTTTTGTGAATCAGCTGTCGAGGTATGCTACCGTCCGCAGTTTTACGTTTGAAGCTCTGGTGGACGTGGAAATCGACCAATACAAACGGCGTCTAGTCGCGTTGTTAGTCCGCAACAGTTCGCGTGACGTACAGATATTGTGCACGCACTGGGAATGACCCCGCAAGGATCACACCGGCAGGAGGCGTGTGGCCCGTAAATCGTACGGTAAGCCGGCAGCTGGAGGCGGATCGGTTCCGATCATTTTCGTCACTGGGACTGACACGGGAGCGGGAAAGACCTTGCTGGCAGGCTTGTTGGTGCATCATCTTAGACGAAATGGACATCATGCCCTCGCTATGAAACCGTTTTGTTGCGGTAGCATGCACGACGTGGACTTGCTGTCGCGGTTGCAGGATGGCGAACTTTCACATGAGGAAATCAACCCATTCTATTTCGAAGAGCCGATCGCTCCACTTGTGGCGGCAAGAAAACGTCGGACGAGAACGCCGCTAGGTGACGTCGTTGCGCGGATCCGTGACGTTCAAACAAAATGCGAATGTCTGGTGATCGAAGGAGCAGGGGGACTGATGACGCCGCTGGGCGAGAATTTTTCTGCGGGGGACCTGATGGCCATTCTCGATTGTCACGTGGTCGTAGCAGCGCGGAACAAACTCGGTGTTATCAACCACACGCTGTTGACCGCACGATGCCTCGCGTGCTACGGAATGAAACGGATTAAAGTAGCACTTTTGGGGTGCGGCGGCAGTGATTTGTCGGTTCGCACAAACGCCAGTATGCTGGCAGAGTTGTTGTGTCCTCTCAGAGTGGTCAGTCTTCCGTTTCTGGGAGCGCGAGCCGACACTGTGGGAGCATTAAAGAAAGAATACGGAAAAATCAAAAAAACCCTTGCGCTGGTCTCGGACTTTGCTACTTTCTTCCCGCTCTTTAATACAAGCAGCACCAGCCTGTCAGAAAGATAATTGACAGCCCGCGTTTAGCGAATAGTCTGTAACGCGCAACGATTTGAAATCTGAGGTGCCGACGGTATAGCCTCGGCACTCGGCTTTTTTTTCCCTATTGTTGGGACAGGTTTTGGGTGGAGACACCCGCTGCTCTTTGAAAACTGAATTGTGCGATAAGTTGGAGCCCCTTCTGGATCATCCGGTTAGCGGATGACAGAAGAGTTTTAAGATTGAAAACGTCAGGCAGCAGTGCCTGACGGGGATCAAGCTAACGTTTTAATATATACGGAGAGTTTGATTCTGGCTCAGAACGAACGCTGGCGGCGTGGATAAGACATGCAAGTCGAACGCTGATTGACGGGTAGCAATATTCGTCGATTGGAGTGGCGTAAGGGTGCGTAACACGTGGGTAATCTGCCGTGAAGTTGGGGATAACTCGCTGAAAGGCGAGCTAATACCGAATGTGATCATTGGAGGACATCCTCTGGTGATTGAAGTTGGGGACCGTAAGGCCTGACGCTTCACGATGAGCCCGCGGCCTATCAGCTAGTTGGTGAGGTAACGGCTCACCAAGGCTAAGACGGGTAGCTGGTCTGAGAGGACGACCAGCCACACTGGAACTGAGACACGGTCC
>Ga0134126_10005631_pt1 | contig 15644 bp, 11 predicted proteins | sample KB31752_FD_96881 | JGI IMG/M metagenome (GOLD analysis project Ga0134126, IMG submission 96881) | Terrestrial soil microbial communities with excess Nitrogen fertilizer from Kellogg Biological Station, Michigan, USA - KB3-175-2 | ecosystem: Environmental > Terrestrial > Soil > Unclassified ...
CGATACCATGGGCCGGAAAATTCTGCGCCGCTTTAGCGACCCCTTTGTGTCGCGGCTGATGGCGATGGCCAGCACCATCATCGTCACGTCGGACCGGTACCTGCGCTCGTCCGAAGAGCTGCGGCCGTTTCGCGAAAAGTGCCGCATCATCCCTCTCGGCATCAACCTCGAGAAGCAGCGGCCGGAGGTGGAAGACATTCTGGAGTTGCGGCGGCGAAGCAATGAAAGGCGTGTGCTGGCTGTGGGGAGGCTGGTTCCGTACAAGGGGTTCGACGTGCTGATTCGCGCGATGAAGCAGGTGGACGGGCATCTGGATCTGATTGGAAGCGGGCCGGAGGCGGATTCACTGGCGGAGCTTGCTGAACGGGAGGGAGTGAGCGACAAGGTCCGCCTGCTGGGCTGGGTGGGCGACCTGCGCCCGCACCTGGAACGGGCGTCGGTATTTGTGATGCCGTCGGTTACGCGCGCCGAGGCTTTTGGCCTGGCTCAACTGGAGGCCATGGCGGCGGGGCTTCCGGTAGTCAACACCGACATTGACACGGGAGTGCCCGAGGTGTCAGTGAACGGCGAGACCGGCCTTACGGTGGCCCCGGGCAATGTCTCGGAATTATCCAACGCCATTTCTCTGCTTCTGGAGCGGCGCGATTTGCGCGAAGCCTTTGGAGTGGCCGCGACCGCGCGCGTGCAGGCGATGTTTTCCGCCGATCGCATGGCGGACCGCACAATGGCGCTGTATCAAACTGTTCTGGCAGCCTGAATGATCGTGGGAAGACAAGGAATTCGCTCGCCTCGGCCTGGTGTTGAGGACGATCCCTTCGCGACAGTGCAGCCGCGCGGCACAGGAGTGCGGGAGGTCTCGATATTGGATGTGATGCTGGCGCTGGGGCCGCATCGGCGAATGATCGTGCTGGCGGTGATTGCGTGTGCGCTGTTGGGGTATGGCCTGTCCTGGCTGGCGCGCCCCAGCTATACGGCGCACACAGTGGTGCTTCCGCCGCAGCAGAACCAGTCGCTGGCGGCGAGCATGATGTCGGAGCTGAGCAGCCTGGGTGCGCTGAGCGGGCTGGCCGAGGGAGGGCTGGGACTTAAAAATCAGGTGGACCTCTACGCCGCCCTATTGAAAAGCGAGACGGTGCAGGATGGATTGATCAAAAAGTTCGATTTGCAGCGCGAGTACAAAACGAAGTACCTTTCGCAAACCCGCAAGGAACTGGCCAAGCACTCGACGATCAAGACAGACCTGAAGAGCAATCTGATCGCGATTACGTTTACGGATCACGACCCAAGACGCGCCGCCGCGGTCGCCAATGGATACGTGGATGAATACCGGGATCTGTCACAGCATCTGGCGATTTCCGAGGCGTCGCAGCGGCGGGTATTTTTCCAGCGCCAAATGGCGCAGGCGAAACAGCAGCTCGACAAGGCTGAGCAGGCGCTGGTCACGACAGAGCAGAAGACGGGGCTGGTGTCGCTCGACGGCCAGGTGCGCGCCCAGATTGCGGCGGCGGCGGAGTTGCGGGCGCGCATCACGGTGAAAGAAGCCGAAATTCAAAGCATGCAGGCGTATGCGACTCCGCAAAATCCCCAATTGATTGAGGCGCAGCGCAGCGTGACCTCCATGCAGGCCGAGTTGAACAAGATGGGCGGCGGCGGCCAAACCGTGGGAAGCGAGTTCGTGGTTCCGCAGATCAAGGTGCCAAAAGAGGGCATGGAATACGTCCAGCGGCTGCGCGACGTGAAGTATTATGAGACGATCTTTAACATTCTGGCGCGGCAGTTTGAGGCGGCAAAACTCGATGAGGCGCGCGAAGGCCAATTAGTGCAGGTGGTGGACCCGGCGCTGGTTCCGGACCGCAAGAGTTCCCCCAGCCGCCTGCTTTGGACTATAGTTGCGCTGCTCATTGGATTGGCCGCGAGCGTGGGCTTCGTGCTGACGCGAGCGATGCTAGCGTGGATGCGGCGCGATCCGGAGACGGGCCGCAAGATGATCGCGGTGCGGCGAGTGTGGTTTCCGCGGGGAGGCGGCAAGCGAGCGGCTTGATGGGAATGGACGAAGAACCCTCAATGGCAAGCGAACTCAAAGCCCCCCCGCCGGCCCCCATGCGGCCTCCGCTGCCGCCTGGCTCGGGTGCGCCGCGAGTGGCGCGGCTGGCCAAAAATGCTATGGCGAACCTGATGCGCCTGGGCGCGTCGTGGCTGGTAGTGCTCCTGGTTCCGCCGGTACTGGTGCGCTCGCTCACCCATTCAGAATATTCAACGTGGATGCTGGTGCTACAGATCACGGCCTACTCCACGATTTTTGACAGCTCGCTGCAGATGTCAGTGAGCCGGTTTGTGGCGCGGGCATTCTGGGCCGAGGACTGGAACCTGCTGGGCGAAACAATGAGCAGCATCACTCTGCTGTTCTTCATCACCTCGGCGGTCGTGCTGGGCGGAATTGTGGTGGTGGCGCTGGTGCTGGGACGGTTTTTTCACTCGATTCCCACAGCGCTGCTGGGCGAGGCGAAGCTGGCGCTGGTGATTGTGGGGGGTGCGATTGCGATCGTTTTTCCGGCATCGTCACTGGCCGGCTTAAGCCTGGGCATTGAAAAAAACCAGATCAACGCCATTGCCGGAAGCGTCTCCAAGCTGGTAGGCGCCGCCGGGACAATATGGGCCGCCTTTCACCACCAGGGTCTGGTGCGCATGGCGATGTGGGTGGCGCTGGGTTTCTTTTTGCAGCCGGCCATTTATTTGTTTGCGACCGTGCGGCAGGGGCTTTGGGCTTACTTTTCGCCACGACTGGTGCGGGTGAAGCGGGCGTGGGAGTTTATCGGATTCTGCTCGGCGGCGATGGTCTCGCAGGTGGGCACGCTGCTGATTACCGGACTCGATGTTCCGATTGTGGCGGCGTGGGACTTCCCTGCCACCGGCTTCTATGCCATCGCGGCTATGGTGGGCAGTATGCTGACCGTGCCGTACGGCGCGGTGATGTCCACCTTGATTCCGGTGCTTTCCAGCCGCACAGCGGGCGAGTCGGCGGAGTCGATGGGACGGGTGCTTTTGCGCACAAGCCGTCTCTCGATGGCGCTGCTGTTATGGATCGCGATTCCGCTGATGATTGGAATGCCCCTCTTCCTGCGCCTGTGGGTGGGCGCCGATTATGCCACCCACACGCTGGTCCTGGGCGAAATTCTGGTAGGGGCGCAGCTTGTTCGCATGACCCTGCTGCCCTACGGGATGATTGGATTCAGCGCTGGGGAACAGAAGAAAATGCTGGTGTCGCCCGGTGTTGAAGCCGTGGTCAATGTCGTGCTCAGCGTTCTGCTGGTTCGCCCCATGGGGGCGACCGGGGTGGCTGTGGGAACGCTGATCGGCGCGTTCGTGGGCATCGGGCTGCATTTCTGGAACAGCATGGCCTACACGCGCAGTATGGAGTTCAGCAAGTGGGATTTGCTGCTCCACGGAATTCTGCAGCCGGCGGCCTGGGCCCTGCCCGTTGCGGCCGTATGCGCAACCTTGTTCCCCATTGCCGCATCTACTGCACCGAGGCTGTTGTTGCTGGCGGCCAGCGTGGCAGCGCTCGCGGTGATCTTCTGGAAGGCGGTGCTTCAGCCGGAAGACCGGACTATTTTGCGTATGGCTGGCGCGCATCTCTTCCCCCGCTTCTCCCGCGCGCAGGGATGAAACAGGGCAGTTGGTATGGCGATTCTCGCGGTCATGGTTCGTTACAACACGCCATTGCAGCAGTCGGACACGGTGCGCGGCGTGTGCGAAGCATTGGCGGGCGACGCGGCCCTTGGCGAGGCCTACCGCTTTTTGATATGGGACAACAGTGCCGAACCAATTGCGAGCCCCAACCTGCCCATCCAATTTGAATATCGGCATTCCCGATTCAACCTGGGAATCTCCGGAGCATGCAATGAGGCCATCCATCTGGCGCGGGCTCGGAAGCACCAATGGATGCTGCTGCTCGACCAGGATACGCGGGTCACGGCGGCGTTTCTCAAGGCCATGCTTGGCTGGAGCGAACGGCTTGCTGGCCGGAGCGAAATTGCCCTGGTTGCGCCCACAGTACGCTCCGGCGGCCTGGTCGTATCACCCCGCCAGTATCTCTTTAATCGCCACATCGCCTATCTCGACCCGGCCCCCGGCATTGCTGAAGGGGAAGCCTTCGCCATCAACAGCGGTTCGCTGACTCGGGTGTCAGCCTTGCGGTCGGTCGGAGGGTTCAGCAATGATTTCTGGCTCGACTACTCCGATATTTATGTCTGCCATCAGTATTTCCTGCACGGCTATAAGCTTTGGCGGGCGACTGACGCCGAACTGGAACACGAAATGACGGTGCGCGACTATGACCGCTTGATGACGCCCGCCCGCTACATCAACTACTCCTACGCTGAGAGCGCCTTTAACGATATGTACAAGGGCCGCTGGGAGAATGGAGCTCAAAACCTGCGTCTGCTGGCCCGCGCTCTGCGCCAGAGGCGCAGATATAAGGACCCAGCCTACTCGCGCATCACCCTGGCGCAGTTCATGTACCGTATGCGCAACTCGCGCGAAAGACGCATTGAGAACTGGAAGAATGAGGGCGAGCGGCGCCGCGCCAAAATGACTTTGAACGAGGCGCTCGCGCACCGGACCGCGTCGTGAGCGCGCTCGATCTCTCCCTGGCTGCGCTCCTGGCGCTCACTTTGCTGAACTACTGGCTGTGGCGCTCGGTGCTGTATCCGCCATTTATTTTTTGCTTCATGTGGGTCTTCGATCTCGCCACCTGGCGCATGCACCTCATCGACGTTTTCCCGGTGCACGCGAACACGCTGGCCATTGTCACGGGAGCCGCGGCGGTCTTTACGCTGGGCGGACTCTTCGCCTCGCTCACGCCACAATCGCTGCTGCGCCCACATCTTTTTCCTGAACCCACGGAGCGGCGCGCCACGCTGGTCCGCAATGTTCTGACCGCAATCGTTCTGTGCGGCGTGCCGCTGTTTTTCTGGCAGGTTTACAAGATCAGCGAGCAGGGGCTGGGAGCGAATCTGCTGATGCGCGCGCGCGATGTGGAAGTTGCAGCCGCGCAGAATGGCCAGCAAATCCGCACCTTCGTCTTTGACTACTTCGTGATTGGGTCCACCTTCACGGCGCTGATGTTCGCAACGGGCCGGCGCGACTGGAAGTTCCGCGTGGTGGTCGCCGCCGCGTTCGTCGGGTGCATTTTGAGCACCGGGCGCACGGGCCTGCTGCTGCTGATCGCGGGGCTGTGCGCCATCCGCCTGCTGCGCCGCCGCGAGGAACGGTTCTGGCGCGCGCTGAAATCACTGCGCTGGCCGGTGCTGATTTTTGTGGCTCTGTATGTCGCGCTGATTTTTACCAATAAGAACACGAAGGGAGTCAACGGAGGCATCTCCGGAATTGTTTCCTACTATGTGGTCAGTTATATCGTCGGCCCGCTCGCCGCTTTCGACGCGGTGGTTCAGGCGCCGGGAAGCTTTATGCCAGCTTCCAGCCATGTGTTTGAGTTTCCGATGAAGATAGCGGCTGCTTTTCACTTGATGTCTTATACTGCGCCGCCCAAGCTCGATACTTTTGTTGAAGTCCCGTTCGCCGCGAATGTCTATACCGTTTTCAAGTACTACTTTCTGGAATTAGGCGCAACTGGAACTATGGCCATCATGTTGGTCATTGGGCTGCTGCACTCGCTGCTCTACCTGAAGGCAAAAGCGGGAGGAAGGTTAAGCATCTATCTTTATGCTTACTCAATTTACGCAGTCATCATGGTGATTTTTGATGATGCCTACTACGACGTGGGGAATTATCTTCGCGCCTTTTTATTCGGGGCTGTATATCTCGCGCTCTGCGCATACTCATTTCATCTGGTTCCGCAACTGCGGTTCCGGCCGTTTACGACTGGGAGGCAGCGCGGGGACGATATCGCGGACGTTACTTGAGATCGATGAAGCCGATTGCAATCAACGGAAGGTTCCTGACCCAGCCGGTAACTGGAGTGCAGCGGCACGCGCGCGAACTCATTTTTACCCTGGACACAATGCTGGCAGCGGGCGAACTGGAGCGGCCTGATAAGCCGGTGGAACTACTGGTTCCACCCACTGTGCGCGAGCGTCCTCCACTGCAATACATACAGCCGCGACGAGGAGGCCGCTTCAGCGGACACCGATGGGAGCAGCTTTCGCTGCACGCCGGATGCCGGGGCAAGCTGCTGTTTACGCCGTGCGGGGGCGCGCCCCTGCTGCATCGCGATCATGTTTTTGTTGTGCCGGACGCGGCGGTGTTCTCGACGCCCGGCGCTTACACACGAGCCTATGGCGCCTGGTACCGGTGGCATCACCGCCGGGCGGCGAAGATGCCGGGGCTGCACCTGCTTACCGTGTCAGAATTTTCACGGCAGGAGTTGGCGTGGCACCTGGGGATAGATGGGGCGCGGATTACCGTGATTCCGCTGGGGCATGAACATTTGCTCAGGACAGCGCCGCAGCCTGAGGTGCTGGAGAGGCTGCAACTCCGCCCAGGCGAATATGTATTCGCCGTGGGTTCAGCCAACCCCAATAAGAATCTTCGTGGGTTGCTACAGGCTTTCTGCATACTGCGGCAACGGTATCCGGAAGAGGCAAAGCGGGCTCAATTGGTAATCGCGGGATCAGTGGGCTCACGAATTTTTGCCGAGGCGATGGGGCGACAGGAAGGTGTAATACAGACTGGCTACGTGAATGATGGCGAGTTGCGCGCGCTGTATGAAAACGCCGCGTGCTTTGTCTTCCCCTCGCTTTACGAGGGCTTTGGGCTGCCGCTGCTGGAAGCCATGGCGCTGGGCTGCCCCGTGGTTTCCTCCAATGCGGCATCGCTGCCCGCGGTGGGCAACGGAGCCGCAATTTTCTTCGATTCCCGCTCACCGGAACAGATGGCAGACGCTTTGGAGCGCGTGTTGACGGATTCGGGATTGCGAGGTGAATTGTCGCAAAACGGAAAACAGCGGGCGCAGCATTTTCGCTGGCGGGAAACCGCTCGAATGACATGGAAGGTACTGCTGGGAGCAGCGGCGGAGCGTTGAGCGCCGACCTACTTGTCGCGTGCCACGACAAAATCCGGAACCCAGAGCAGGGCGCGTTTGAACTCCGAATCCGCAAGCCCGCTGAGTGCGGCGCGTGCGGTTTCCGCGTACTGGAAGGCCGTATTCATGGCGTAATCGACCGAGCCATGGCGGTGCAAAATCGCCATGACTTCGGCATGAGTGACAAGATCAAAATTGCGGTCGGTCAACACCGTCTGAATCGCGTCGCGCTCGGCCGGCGAGCTGTTGTCGAGAGAATGGATGACAGCCAGCGTAGCCTTGCCCTCACGCATATCGCTTGCGACGGGCTTACCCAGAGTCTCTTCCGTCGCGGTGAGGTCGAGTACGTCGTCCACGATTTGGAAGGCCATGCCCAGCGTGCGCCCATACTCGCCCATGGCATCTTCCGCGCTGATGCCGACGCCGGCCAGCACGGAACCGAGGCGCATGGAAACCTCAAAAAGGCAGGCGGTTTTGCGGTAGATCAGCGAATTGTAATCGTCCTCGCCAATCGCGAGGCCGAGCTTTTCCATCTGGAGAAGTTCGCCCTCGACCATTTGCTGCGTAAGACCGATGAGCAGATCGAGGATGCGGAAGTTCCGCTCATCAAGCGCGGTGCGGAAGGCCTGCATGTAGAGCCAGTCGCCGGCCAGCACGCATTTGGCGTTGCCCCACGTGGTGTTGGCGGAGGGCCTTCCGCGGCGCGTATCCGCCGCGTCGATGATGTCGTCATGCACCAGCGTTGCCGTGTGCACCATTTCGACGACAGCGCCCAGACGGATCATGGCTTCGCCCGTGTATCCCTGGGCCTTTGCCGAAAGCAGCAGCAGCGAGGGACGGATTCGCTTGCCGCCGCCGTCGCGCAGATAATCGGAAATTTCCGTAATCGCCGCCACAGCGGAAACCGACTCCGACCCGAACTCGCGCTCAATGGCGCGCAGGTCGTCGTGCAGCAAATCGAAGACTTCCTTCGCCGTCGCTATGGCCAGTGTGCTCACGCCTGCTTTTAGGATGCCTTTCTTTAGTTCGAACGGTAATTCGTAAACTGCAATTCGAGGCCGAAGTCGTGGCCGCGCAGCAAAGCAATCGCCTCTTGTAGAGTATCGCGATCTTTGCCCGTGATGCGCACCGTATCTCCCTGAATCGATGCCTGCACCTTCTTTTTTGAGTCTTTAATGAGCCGGACAATCTCTTTGGCTTTTTCTGTGGAGATGCCCTGCTGGAGCGTAATTTTCTGCCGCACGCTGGAGCCGGCTGCGGGTTCCACTTTGCCGTAGGTGAGATTTTTGAGCGAGACGCCGCGCTTGACCAGCTTCTGCTGGAGAATTTCGACGACGGCCTTCAACTTGTACTCGTCGGCGGAGGCAAGCTGTAGAGCGTCCTCGCCTTCAATCTTGATTTCGGAGTTGGAGTTTTTAAGATCGAAGCGCGCGTGAACCTCTTTCGACGCCTGCTCCACCGCGTTGCGGACCTCTTGCAGATCCACTTTGGAAACCACATCAAAGGAATTGTCAGCCGCCATGTCGTGCTCCCGTTCTTTTAGAGTACCGTTTTCGCGCGCGTCGCGTGCCAGTCATGAAATTATTTCAAGCCGAAGAATCTGTAAAAATTGTCCGCAGTCTGCCGGGCCGCCTCTTCCGGTGAGATGCCTTTCAGCTCGCCCATCAACGCGGCAACCTGCGCCACCCAGGCCGGCTCGTTCCGTTTTCCGCGATTGGGTACGGGAGCGAGGAAGGGGGCGTCGGTCTCGATCAGCATTTTTTCCAACGGCAGCGCGGCCATCACATCGCGAATGGGCTGAGCCTTGGGAAAGGTCGAGTTGCCCGCGAACGAAATGAGAAAGCCCAAGCCCGTGGCCAGTTCCGCGTGCTTCAGACTCCCGGTAAAGCAGTGCAGAATCCCGCCCAGCCCGGTTCCCTTCCAGTTGCGGTCCAGCACATCGAGCGTGTCGTCCCAGGCGTCGGTCGAACCCTCCGATGGACGGCAATGGATCACGATGGGCTTGCGCCGGGCAGCCGCAATCTCCATTTGGCGCGCGAACGCCGTCCGCTGCTGGTCGCGGTCGGAATGCTGATAGAAGTAGTCGAGCCCGATTTCGCCGCAGGCCAGCACGCCGTCCTCAGCCAGCAACCCGTCCAGCTTGAGTAGCGCCGCTTCGCTGATCAGCCGCGCCTCGTGCGGATGCACTCCGGCAGTGGCATAGATTTTCGGCACACCGTGACGACCCGCATAGGCGCGGGCCAAGTCGAGCGCGCCGTGCATCGTATCCGGCCCTTCACCAATGCCGATGGAGAGAATTGCTCGCACGCCAGCGGCGTAGGCCCGCTCCAGCATGGCGTCGCGATCGCCGTCATATCGCTCACTGTCGAGATGTGCGTGCGAATCGATCATGAAAGCAGGGCTCAGGGAATAGGGCTCAGGGCTCAGGGCTCAGAAAAGACGGCTTCTATTTATTTCAGCCGCGCTCCTATTTCTATGTCTTCGAGAAATCCCGCGAGGACGGGCTTTCCGCCTTCGAGGGAGGCGGCGACAATCATGCCGTTGGACTCGAGGCCGCGCAGCTTGCGCGGAGCGAGGTTGGCGACGATGACGACCTTGCGCCCCACCAACGATTCGGGGGTGTAGGCTTCGGCGATACCGGCCAAAATTTGCCGCTGCTCGTAACCCAGGTCTACCTCAAGACGCAGCAGTTTGTCGGCTTTGGGAATCCTCTCCGCAACCTTGATCTGGGCCACGCGCAGCTCGACCTTGGCGAAATCGTCAATTGTGATCTTGTCGCCAGGGGCAGAAGCAGCAGCAGGTGAAGCGATGGTTCCCGTTTTCGGAGCGACCGCGGGCGAAACGGCATCTTCTTTCTTTACGTGATTGGGAGCCGCCGCCGTCGCCTCCACCACGCCCTCCGGAACCTTGTCAGTCTTCGTGTCTGCTTTGACGACCTTCTCCTCGGCGGGAGCCGCCGGAGCGTTCTTCTCTTCGATTTCTTTCATCCTTGTTATCGCATCCTTTTCCGCGCGTGGAAATACCGGCCCAAGCTCGCCGAGTTTTGTTCCCGGCTTCAGGCCGCCCCACGCAATATTTCTCAAGTCCGCTTTCGAGATGTCGCCGAGACCTAGCTGCGCCCAGACTTTCGCCGCCGCATCCGGCAGCACTGGATAGACGAGCGCTGTGATGATGCGAATGGCCTCAGCTGCCGTGTAGAGAACTTTGGCCCGCTGCGCGCGCTGCTGGTCGTCCGTCAGACTCTCCGATTTCTTCCACGGAGCGCTGGCCGTCAGATACCCATCCGTCGCCGCCACAATCGTCCACAATCGCTCCAGCGCGCGCGAAAAGTCCAGCGCTTCAAATGACTGCTCGACCGCCGCCACTGTTTCAGGGATCTCCGTGGCAAGCGATGCAGCCTGCAAGCCAGCGGCCTCCGGCACCACGCCGTCAAAATACTTCCCAATCATCGTCAGCGTGCGGCTCACCAGATTTCCGTAGCCGTTCGCCAGGTCGGAGTTATACCGCTGCACCAGCGCGTCGAAGCTGAAGCTGCCGTCCTGCCCGAAGACCACCTCACGCAGCAGGAAGTAGCGCAGCGCGTCCGCGCCCAGGACTTCGAGAATCGTTTCCGCACGCACGATATTCCCGCGCGACTTGGACATCTTACTTTCTTCAAACAGCAGCCAGCCGTGCGCGACAATGCTCTTCGGCAGCGGCAAGCCCGCCGCCATCAGAAATGCCGGCCAGTAGACACAGTGGAAGCGCGTAATCTCCTTGCCGACAATGTGCAGGTCCGCCGGCCAATATTTTTTGAACTTCGACTCGTCTTCGCTTCCCCAGCCGAGCGCGGTAATGTAGTTGGCCAGCGCGTCCATCCACACATAGATGACGTGCTTTTCATCGCCCGGAACGGGAATTCCCCACTTGAAACTGGTCCTGCTTATGGACAGGTCCTTCAGCCCAGCGCGCACAAAGGAGATAACCTCGTTGCGCCGTGTTTCCGGTTGAATGAAGTCCTGATGCTCCTGGTAAAGCTCCAGCAGCTTGCGCTCAAAGGCCGACAGCTTGAAGAAATAGTTCTCCTCATTGATGGTCTCGGTCGGCCGCCCACATTCGGGACATGGCGCGCCCGGCGCCACATCCACATAAGCCTCGTCATAAACGCAATACTGCCCCGTGTACGAGCCCTTATAGATGTACCCACGTTCCTTCAGCAGCGTAAACAACTTCTGCACGCCGCGTTTGTGCCTCGGCTCGGTGGTGCGGATGAAGTCGTCGTAGGTGAGGCCCATGCGGTCCCACAGCGCGCGAAAATGCCCAGAAACTTCGTCGGTGAACGCTTGCGGCGAGCATCCGGCGCGCTCCGCCGAGCGCTCAATTTTCTGCCCGTGCTCGTCGGTGCCGGTGAGGAAAAACGTGTCCACGCCCAGCGCGCGTTTGCGCCTCGCAATTACATCGGCAACCACCGTGGTGTAAGTGGTGCCGATGTGAGGCCGCGCGTTGACGTAGTAAATCGGGGTCGTAAGGTAGAACTTATCTGCCATGGAAGAAAAGAAAACAGCCGAATCTACTTCATCTTAACAGGGATACGCAATGCGTCCGCGTCGATGCGACCGGCGAAGTCCTGTAAAATCAGGTGAAAAACCAAATCGTTCCTCAAGGCTCTGAAGGTTCCGTTCACGTGTATCTAAAGCAACAGAAAGTTCTGGAAGCAAGGATTCGCGCGGCGCTGCGCGAGAAGTTCGCAATTGAAACGGACACGCTCGCCATTGAGCAGCCGCCGGAGATCAAGTTCGGCGAATATGCCCTGCCGCTGGCATTTGAGCTGGCGCGCCGCCTGAAAAAAGCACCACGGAAAATCGCCGAGGAAATTGTTGCCACACTCGGCGACGTCGAAGGCTTTTCTGGATTCGAGGTCGCGGGTGCGGGTTACATCAACGTTCGGCTGGACCGCCCCGCCGCCGTTAAAGCGCTTGCCGCCAATGATGAAATTGAGCTCGCCGCGCAGCATCAGGGCCGCGCCATTGTGGAGCACACGAGCATCAATCCCAATAAGGCCGCACACGTTGGGCACCTGCGCAATGCGATTCTGGGAGACACCTTCGTCCGCCTGCTGCGCGCCGCTGGCGAGCAAGTCGACGTGCAGAATTACATTGACAACACCGGGGTGCAGGTTGCGGATATCGTCGTCGGGCTTCAGCATCTGGAAAGTAAGTCGCTCGCAGAGGTGGAATCGCTTGTCACCGAACTCGACGCACGTGGCGAGCGCATCGATTATTACTGCTGGAATCTCTACGCGCGCGTTTCGCAATGGTATGACGAAGATGCCGCGCAAAAACCGCGCCGCATCGAGCTTCGCCTGAACACACTGCACGCCATTGAGCACGGCGGCAACGACACCGCCGCCATCGCCGAACTCATTTCCACGGCCATCCTGCGTCGCCATTTGGAAACCATGCTGCGGCTGGGGATCGAGTACGACTTTTTGCCCCGTGAAAGCGAAATCCTCCACCTCCACTTTTGGGATTCGGCCTTCGAGCAGATGCGCGACAAAGGTGTGCTCTATAAAGAGACCGAGGGCAAAAACAAGGGCTGCTGGGTGATGCGCCGCCCCGGCGCGGAAGCGCTCGCCGAGGGACTTCCCGATGAAGACGCCAAAGTCATCGTGCGCTCCAATGGAACTGTTACCTATGTCGGCAAAGACATCGCCTACCATCTTTGGAAATTCGGCCTGCTGGGCCGCGACTTTGGCTATAGAAAATTTTACGAATACCCCGATCACGCCTGCTGGATCTCCGCGCAGTCAGGCCAGCCGGACCACCCCAATTTCGGCCACGCCACCGCCATCTATAACGTGATTGACGCGCGCCAGTCGGACCCGCAGGCGAACGTGATTGAGGCGCTGCGCGGGCTGGGTTATGCGGAGCAGGCCGCCCGCTACACGCATTTCTCTTACGAGATGGTCGCGCTCACGCCGCGCTGCGCCGAAGAGCTCGGCTATGCGATCTCAGACGAAGACCGGGCGCGCCCCTACATCGAAGTCTCCGGGCGCAAGGGTTTTGGCGTCAAGGCTGACGACCTGCTCGACAAGCTCATCGAGGCCTCGCAAGCCGAAGTGGACCAGCGCCACACCGAGCTTCCCGAAGTTGAGCGCGCCGGGACCGCCCGCGCCATTGCCGTGGGCGCGCTGCGCTACTTCATGCTCAAGTACACGCGCAACTCCGTCATCGCGTTTGATTTTAAGGATGCGCTCAGCTTTGAGGGCGAAACCGGCCCCTACATTCAGTACGCGGTGGTGCGCACGCGCAGCATTTTCCGCAAGGCGGAAACCACTCCGGAGGGCGCGCTCGCCGCCGTCGCCGCGCTTGACCCAGCGCCATTCCTGGCGGGAGAAGAAAACGACGCCATCTGGCAGCTCTGGCTGCGCGCCTCCAAGACTTCCCTGCTGCTTGATCAGTGCATTGACACGGCGGAGCCGGCGTATCTGGCCCGGCACGCCTTCCAGCTCGCGCAGGACTTCAGCAATTTCTACCGCAAACACCACATCCTGACCGAAGTGGACCCCATCCGCCGCACGTTTCTGCTGGCGACAGCGGCGATTGCGCAGCGGGAACTCATCCGCTCGCTCGGTTGGCTGGGGATTGAAGCCCCGGAAATCATGTAGGTCGCGCCACGGTCAATCTTCCGATGGATGGTTTTGTCCATCTCTTCACTGATGTGCGCCAAATGCTCGTGTTGTTATCTTGATATTCGCTGCATCCTTTTTCGGAGACCAGATTTGCGCAGAATTTTCGCCGTCGTGATCGCGTGCGTTGTCGCAATGCCCTGCCTCCGGGCCCAGAATCTGTTCACGCGCCTGCAGCACCGCGCTTCCGAGGCGCAGTCGAAGCAGCCCTCGTGGTCGGTTCCGCTGAACCAGCCCTATCCCATGCTGATTCAGGTTTTCCGATTCGACACATCGCGTCAGATCACGCCTGCTCACGCGGACAACTGGAATTTTGGAGTGTCGAAGGGCCTGAACATTGTCCCGGGCTTCAACAGCGAGTTTGATTTCTACCCGCCGTCGTTTCTGATGCACAACAGCGGCGCCAAAGACGGCTTTGGCGATCCCATGTTCGGCTACAAATACCGCATCGCCTCCGGCAATGAGGCGCATGGCAACTACGCGGTCTCCGTTCAACTCACGGCTACCATTCCCACCGGCAGTTATTCCAACGGCAGCGCGGACGCGGTGCTGGGTCCGACATTCGAGGCGGGCAAAGGCTGGGGGCGCTTCGACATCATCTCCTGCGTAGGCGGCAGCCTGCCCACGGGCGACACCGCAAAGCTCGGCCGCGCCATTGCCTGGAACACCACCGCGCAATACAAAGTAGGAAAATATCTATGGCCGGAAATTGAGTCCAACGCCACTTACTTTCACGGCGGCAAAAACGACGGCAAGATGCAACACTTCCTCGAACCCGGCCTGACCACCTCCAAGTTCAAGCTCCGCCCCGGCACTGAGACCAGCCGCATCGGTCTGGCCTTCGGAGGCGGAATCCAGATCGCAACTTCCAGCTTCCACGCCTATAACCACCAGCTCGTCTTCACCAGCAGGTTCATTTTCTAAAAGCGGCGAAGAAGCGGTCAGCTCCTATTGCGAATGCGCCTGGGGGTGCGGCCCTGACCAGGTAGGTCCGGGCCGCTTACCCCGCGTTAGGACAGCGGTTCGCCATCCGCTGTCAACTTTTTCAACTGCTCCTGGTCATACTGCTTCATGGCCTCGGGCAGCGGAGCATACTTCAATTCATTCGCCGTTGTCTGGCCGTCCGTCACCACATAGTTCAGGAACTGCTTCAGCGCCGCTCGTTTCGCCTTGTTCGGGCCGTCCTTCGGGACAATCAGAAAGGTCATGGTCGAAATCGGATACGCATCCGTCGCCGTCGCCGGAGGATTCACAATCGGCACTCTCGGGTCCTGCTCCAGTTGCGCCGCAAAGGCGTTGATGGCCGCCGTCGTGCTCGCGGTCCCCGGAGCCACAAATTTACCCACCTGGTTCTTGATTTTCGTCATCGGCAGGCTGTTCTGCTCGGCATAGGTCAGTTCCACATACCCGATCGCGCCGGGAGACTGCTTCAACTGCCCGGTCACGCCCTCACTGCCCTTGCCGCCCAGCCCCAGCGGCCAGCTTACGCTTGTGCCCGCTCCTACCTTCGATTTCCACTCGGAGCTGACCGCGCTCAGGTATGTGGTAAAGGCGTTGGTCGTCCCGCTGCCATCCGCGCGATGCACCACCACGATCGGCTCATTGGGCAGCTTCACTCCCGGATTGTCCGCCGCGATTTTCGCGTCCCCCCAGCTTTTAACCTGCCCCAGATAGATACCCACCAGGGTCTCTGGTGACAGTTGCAGCGGCTGCGTGAGTTGCGGAAGGTTATAAGTCACGACCACCGGCCCGGCCGACTCCGGAAACTGGATTACTGGACGCATCCCTTTGAGTTGCGCATCCGTCAGCGGCGCGTCAGACGCGCCAAAGTCAACCGTGCCGGCCTTCACCTGCCGAATGCCTCCGCCCGACCCGATCGACTGGTAGTTAATATGCGCATCCGGATGCCCCTGCGTGAATCCATCCACCCAGCGC